>WNGI01000153.1_pt1 | contig 48808 bp, 49 predicted proteins | sample 5400621 | NCBI WGS metagenome assembly WNGI01 (sample SAMN13153374, study PRJNA577476) | soil metagenome | isolation source: 20 cm soil or saprolite under Garry oak tree replicate 1 | place: USA:California | collected 2016-06-15 | reverse complement strand
TGTCCCACGCCTCGCGGATGAGGGCGAGCTCGCCATCGCTCGCGAACGGTGAGGCGGCGATCGCCGTCCCTCCGGGCGACTGATCCGGGATCGTCCTCCCGATCCCGACCCCGGCTCCGAACGTCAGCGCGAGAGCCGCAGCGACGATCAAGCCCTGGACCGCGCTGGCCGGCCGCCGCGACCGCGGCCGTTGGGCGAGAAGAGGCTGTTCAGTGGGCTGCGTCGCCGGTTCGGCCGGCGCATCGGTCGGCGCCAGATCGGTCGGCAGTTCTGCCGCGCGAACCGGTTCCACCGGCTTGGAGGGTTCGGGGCGCGTCGGGTCGAGTGCGGGGTCGGGAGTGTCGAAGTCGGGCATCGGGGTCCTGGTTGCGGGGGAGAACGAGGTGGCGTCGAGGGCGTCCGGGTTCTTGCGACACGCCCGCACGCTGTGAGGATGATGCCCCAGCATTGCGCGACGGTCTCCCAACCGATGAAGGTTCGTTCGCGTCGCTCGGGTGCCTCGCGCTACCTGCCCTATTGCGAGCGATGCCGTTCCCACCAGCATTCCGCGGCTTCGGACGTCCTCAACTGGTGTTCACGACGGGCTAGACGTCAACATTGACGCTGCATGAGCGTGATCGAACACCGGGCGGAGGCCGTCGGCCCCGAATCGCGGCCCAAATCCAACATAACCCGCGGTTTGCTGGTGGGAGCAGCAGTGCGAGAGACAGGCGGGCAGACGCTCGGGTGACTCGCGGTAGAGAGGCAGCTGCCACTCTTTCTCTCCTGATGGGACGGCGGCGAACCAACGACGAGCTCGACGGTGATCGGGAAGCCGATCGCATCGCACTCGTGCTCGGCGCGGACCTGCGTCGATCGCGACGACAGCTCCGCCTGACGCAAGAGCAGCTTGGCGCCCGCATCGGCGTGAAGCGGGCACGGATCGGCGAGATCGAGCGCGGGAAGGGATCCTCTGCCCCACTTGCCTTGTGGGTCCGGCTCGGTAAGGCAGTAGATCGGCCGTTCTCGGCGTCGTTCTCGCGAGACCTGCGGGAAGTGCCTGAACCGGTCGACGCAGGCCACCTCGCCGCACAAGAGCTGGTCCTCCGGTTGGCCCGTCGCACCGGACGTGTCGGGGAATTCGAATTGCCGACCCGGTCGCCGGGGTCGGTCGGTATTGTAGACGTCGCGATTCGGGACGACGCTCAGCGCGTTTTGATCCTCGTCGAGATCTGGAATCGTTTGACCGACCTCGGGGCCGCATCGCGTTCGACCACCCGCAAGGCGCTCGAGGTCGAAGGAGCGATCCTTCCTCGCCGCTTGAGGCTCGCGTCATGCTGGCTGCTGGTCGACAACGCCGCGAATCGAGCCATCGTTCGACGGTTTCCCGAGATCGTCAGGGCGCGATTCCCCGGCTCGTCCTTCGGTTGGGTTCGGGCGCTCGCAGATGGTTACGAGCCGCCGACTGGAGCAGGCATTGCCTGGATCGATCCGCGGTCCGGCACCGTCACCGAACTCCGCCTCCGCGGCTGAAGGCGGCCGCCCCTGCCTGTTTGGATCGATGCTGTTCCCACAAGCATTCTCCGGCTTGGGACGGGCTCAGGACGTCGTTTCAGCGCCAGCGACGAGCCGATCGAGCGGCCGGATGAGCGTGGTGGAACGTGATTTCGGCCGCGGCCGATCCGAATGGCCGCCCAAAGCCTCGGGTAGCCCGCCTTTTGCCGGTGGGGGCAGCACAGCAGTCGAGAAGCGAGATGACGCGCTCGTGAGTCGCGGCGCGCTCGCGTTCGCCGCGGCGGGGTGCTGAGGTCGGTTGCCCCGGCGGGGAGCTGAGGTCAGTTGCCGCGGCGGGGAGCTGAGGTCGGTTGCCGCGGCGCGCGGCCCCTCTCAGTTCCGACGCCCCTCAGTTCCGGCGGCCGGCGAAGATCCCCTGGACCTGGCGGACATCGGCGGCATCGTGGGCATCGGGTCGCTCCTGCAGGTAGCGCCCCAGCGCGACGACCGCCTCGTTGAAACGCCCGACCCGGCCGAACAGCAGGCCGCGATCGCGGCCGTGATCCGGGTCCGTCGGTTCCATGATGGCGAGCAACTCGACGACGCCGAGTGCGGCCGGCCAGTCGCGCTCGGCGAGATGAGCCGACCGAAGGTTGCGAAGGACGCGGGTGAGGATCTCGCGCTTGCCGTTTGGCCGGAGCATGCCCGAGTGGAACAGGATCCCGTCTCCGATCGATCTGCGGAGGAGCGCCTGACAGTCGTCGGGTGTGAGACGCCGACCATCGTCCGCCGGGTCGAGCAGGACGCCGCCCGGCGCGCCGACGATGAAATGGCCGGGCAGGCCGATGCCGACGAGGCCCAGTCCGATCCGCCATGCCACTTCCAGCTCGACGATCGCCAGGGAGATCGGCAGGCCGATACGCCGGGCGACGACGACATCGAGCAGGCTTGCTCGTGGGTCGTGGAATTCGGCGGCGGTTGGGCCGCGGAAGCCCGATTCGCGGAAGAGGACATCCTGAAGGCGATCGAGGATGTGGGTCTCGGCGTCCCCGACATCGAGCCGGATTCGGACCCGTTCCGCGAGGTCGTCGAGGGCGGCCAGCGTCACGCCGCCGTCGAGCTCCGGCCGGCCGTCGGCCGCTATCGTGAGGGCGCCTCGAGCGAGGTCGATATCGGCCTCCGGCTGGGCAATCAGCCGAGCGAAGCGCGCTCGATTGGCCGCGCGGGCCGCTTCGTCGTGGACCACGATTCGGATGGTAACGCGGGCTGGGAAGCCACTCAACGGGGCGCGGCGGAGAGCGCCTGCGTGGTCGGCAATTCGGTGCCTCGTGCTATGCTCCCAAATCCCTACAGGTTCGGTCGGATATGCGCGAGGAGGACCGCTGACGTGACCGCCGTTGGTTCCGCGCCCGGGCTCCTCGAGCTGCGGCCGGCGCCCGCCGGCCTGCCGGATCCGAACCTCGTGCCGCCGACGATTGCCGAGTCGGGCGACCCCTTCGCGGCCCTCCGGATCGTCGCCCTCCTCGCCCGGATCGAGCGGGCGAGACCGGTCCGGATCGCCGATATCGTCGATCGGCTCAATGCAGTCCACGTCGACTGGATCTTTCCGGCGGCGGTGGTCGCCGACGTCGCCGTCCAGCTCCAGGCGAACTGGATGACCGACTATCGCAACTCGTCCGGCATCGTCGTCGAGGATGGCGAGTACGGTCCGACGATCGCGATCGAGGACTCATCGCGGGTCGATCCGTGGATCGTCCGCCAGGCGCTTCGCGAGGCGGCTGCCTGCAGGGAGCGACTCGACGCCTTCAGCCGCCTCGATCGCGCAGCAGGGGAGGGTTGAGCCGATGATGTTCTGTCCCGAGCGGGTCCGATCGCGCTGATCGGTCACCCGCGAGCCCTGCCCGTCCACTTGCCTCGACCTCGCCCCCAACGAATCGCAATCGCACCACGGAAGGAGTGACCAGCCATGACCGTCTCCGGCTACGCCAGCGACGTCCTCGTCGACGCCGACTGGGCCCAGGCCCACCTGACCGACCCGACCGTCCGCTTCGTCGAGGTCGACGTCGACACGACGAGCTACGAGCAGAGCCACCTCCCGGGCGCCGTCGCCTGGAACTGGACGAGCCAGCTGGCCGACGGCATCCGCCGCGACATCGCCTCGCGCGAGGAGTTCAGCAGGCTCCTCGGCGAGAGCGGCATCGGCCCGGCGACGACGATCGTCCTGTACGGCGACAACAACAACTGGTTCGCGGCGTGGGCCTACTGGCAGCTCAAGCTGTTCGGCCACGACGATGTCCGGATCCTCAACGGCGGCCGCAGGTTCTGGCTCGACAATGGCCTGCCCCTGACGACCGACGTCCCGGCCTACGCCGCGACCGGCTACGAGCTTCCGGAGCCCGACTTCGCCCTGCGCGCCTACCGCGACGACATCCTGCCCCGCCTCGGCGACCCGACCCTCGCCCTCGTCGACGTCCGCTCGCCGGCCGAGTTCAACGGCGAGATCATCGCCCCGCCCGGGATCCGGATCGGCGAGCGGAGCTCCCACAGCTGGTTCGTCCTCCACGAGCTGCTCGGCTACAAGCGGGTCCGCAACTACGACGGCAGCTGGACCGAGTACGGCAGTCTCATCGGCGTCCCGATCGAGAAGCCGGTCGCGGTCGGCGCCGGCGCCTAACCGCGGCGCGACTCAGAGCATCCCGGCGCCTGGCCGGACGCAGGAGGAACGGATGAACTTGCCATGTCCGAGTCGACCGACGAGCGGTCCGGCGTCGAAATCCTCAAGGAGCAGAGCGACGGCCTCCGGGCCCCGCTCCTCGAGGAGTTCGCATCGCCGACGACACACATCACGGATGCCGGCTACCAGATCCTGAAGTTCCATGGGAGCTATCAGCAGGACGATCGCGACCTCCGTAACGATCGCCGCAAGGCCGGTGAGGAATACGCGTTCAGCTTCATGATCCGGCTCCGGCTCCCCGGTGGCGACGTTCACCCCGAGCTGTGGCTGGCGCTCGATCGCCTGGCCGGCGAACAGGGCAACGACACGCTCCGTCTGACCACCCGCCAGAGCATCCAGCTCCACGGGATCCTCAAGCACGACCTGCGGACGGTCATTCGGTCGGTCAATGACAGCCTTTCGTCGACGCTCGGCGCGTGCGGCGACGTCAACCGCAACGTCATGGCCGCGCCGGCACCCTACAAGCGTCGCGACTATGCGGTAGTCCAGGAGGCGGCTCGGGCGATCAGCGATCATCTCCTGCCGAAGACCCGCGCTTACGCCGAGCTCTGGCTCGATGGCGAGGAGGTCGCTCGAGTCGGGCCCGACGCCGGCGTCGCCGATGTCGAGCCGATCTACGGCAGGACCTATCTGCCGCGGAAGTTCAAGACTGCGGTGACCGTCGCCGGCGATAACAGCGTCGACCTGTTCACCAACGATCTTGGCGTCGTTCCGTTCTTCGACGGCGAAGTGATCGCCGGCTGGAACCTGTACGTTGGTGGCGGCCTCGGGCGCACCCACAAGAAGCCCGCGACCTTCCCTCGGCTCGCGGACGAGCTGGGCTTCGTGGAACCGGACGACCTGCTGCGAGCGGCCGAGGCAGTCGTCGTCGTCCAGCGCGATCACGGCGATCGGACAAACCGCCGTCACGCGCGACTCAAGTACCTGATCCACGACCGCGGCATCGAATGGTTCCGCGAGCAGGTCGAGGCGAGTAGCGGGATTGACCTGCAACCGCCGCGCTCCGTCGAGTGGACCCGGTTCGACGACCTGCTCGGCTGGCATGAGCAGGGCGATGGCGGCTGGTTCTACGGTCTCAGGGTCATGAATGGCCGCGTCATCGACGGCGACGACGGCCGCTACCGCTCTGCGTTGCGAGCGATCGCCGGCCTCGGCATCGCGTTGAGGATCACGCCGAACCAGAACGTCTACTTCCTCGACGTCCGGTCCAACCGGCGGCCGGTTGTCGACTCGATCTTGGCCGACCACGGCATCGCGCCGGCCGATACGGTGCGTGGCGTCCGTCGCCTGGCGATGGCCTGCCCGGCGCTTCCGACGTGCGGCCTGGCGGTGGCCGAGGCGGAGCGGGCGCTGCCCGGCGTCCTCGATGCGCTCCAGGAGGTGTTCGACGAGGTCGGGCTGGGCGACGCGACACCGACGATCCGGATGACCGGCTGCCCCAACGGCTGCGCCCGGCCATATGTCGCCGAGATCGGCCTGGTCGGGGACGCAGTCGATCGCTACCAGGTGTGGCTCGGCGGGGACTCCTCCGGGACGAGACTCGCCACCCCGGTGGCCGAACGTGTCTACAAGGCCGATCTGCCAGGCCTGCTTCGGCCGCTTCTCGAGCGCTATCGCGACGAGCGTCTCGGCGGCGAGGCGCTTGGTGACTTCCTCACCCGGGCGGGGATCACGACCGTCGACTACACCCCGTCGATACCGCCACGGTCGGCGGTGCTCGAGGCCGTCTCGTGAGCAGAGGAATCCGGTCCATCGACCGACTCGCCGGGCACTGTCGATGCCCGGCTCGCTGACCGACCGGTCGGCAGCGCCGGGCACGCGCCGCTCCCAGTCCCTATCATCGTAATCCCCACCAGTCCTATAGGAGTCCTTGACTGTGAGTCAGTCGACCCCACCGCCGGCACATGACCGTGACCGGCGACGATCGACCTTCAGCCGCCTCGCCGCGGGTTTCGCGGCGTCGGCCCTACTCATCGCAGCCTGCTCGGCACAGGCCGCCATTGGGACCGCTCCGCCATCGCCGGCGGATCCGGTCGGCCCGGCGGGATCCGGCACCGCACCTTCGATCGCAGCTCCACAGGGCACGCTCAAGCTCGGCTACTTCCCGAACATCACCCACGCCACCGCGATCGTCGGTGTCGAGAGCGGGATCATCCAGAAGGCCCTCGGTCCGGGCGTGACGTTCACCGTCTCGTCCTTCAACGCCGGCCCGGCTGCGTCGGAGGCGCTCCTGAACGGCGCGATTGACGCGACATTCATCGGCCCGAATCCGGCGATCAACGCCTTCGCCAAGTCCAACGGCGCCGCGATCCGGATCATCGCCGGCGCGACGTCCGGCGGTGCGTACCTCGTCGTCAAGCCGGAGATCACGTCCGCCGCCGGTCTGCGCGGCAAGAAGGTGGCGTCGCCGCAGCTCGGCAACACCCAGGACGTCGCGCTCCGGACCTGGTTGGCGGACAACGGCCTCGTCACGACCAAGGAGGGTGGTGGCAACGTCTCGATCCTTCCCCAGGACAACGCCCAGACGCTCGATGCCTTCAACAGCGGCCAGATCGACGGCGCCTGGGTGCCGGAGCCGTGGGCGACGCGTCTCGTCCAGGAAGGCGGCGGCAAGGTCCTCGTCGACGAGAAGACGTTGTGGCCCGGTGGCCAGTACGTGACGACCCATCTCATCGTCCGGACCGACTATCTCCAGGCGCATCCGGACATCATCCGGGCCCTTCTGGCCGGGGAGATCGAGGCGAACGACCTGGTCAATCGCGATCCTGCCCAGGCTCAGGCCCTGACCAACCAGGGGATCAAGAAGATCACCAGCAAGACGCTCGCCGACGAGGTCATCACGGCCGCCTGGCCGAACCTGACATTCACGGTCGACCCGATCGCCTTGTCGCTCAAGGGCTCGGCCGATCACGCCACAAAGGTCGGCCTTCTCGATCCGGTGGACCTGACCGGCATCTACGACCTGAGGCTGCTCAACGAGCTCCTCCAGGCCGCCGGCAAGCCTCCGGTGAGCGGCCTATGAGCGCGGTCATCGCCGACCGGGACCGAGCGGTGTCGCCGTCGCCGACGACGGCACCGGCCATCCGGCTCGAAAGCGTCACCAAGGTGTTCGGGCGCGGTGCCGATGCCGTCGTCGCGCTCGACAGCCTCGACCTGACCGTCGAGGCCGGCAGCTTCGTTTGCATCGTCGGTGCCTCGGGCTGCGGCAAGAGCACGCTCCTCAACGTCGTCGCCGGCCTGGATGCGCCGACGAGCGGGCTGGTCGAGATCGACGGCGGCCGACCGACACTCATCTTCCAGGAGGCGGCGCTCTTCCCGTGGCTGACGACCGCGGAGAACGTCGAACTCGCCCTGCGCCTGCGCGGCGTACCGGGCGGCCAGCGCCGCGAGACCGTGGCCGAACTCCTCGAGCTCGTCCACCTGTCCGGGTTTGCCGGGAAGCGCCCGCACGAGCTTTCCGGCGGCATGCGCCAGCGCGTCGCTCTCGCCCGTGCGCTCGCCCAGGAGGCCCGGATTCTTCTCCTCGACGAGCCGTTCGGCGCGCTCGACGCAATCACCCGCGACCTCCTTCACGAGGAGCTCGAGCGGATCTGGCGCGACGCCGGGCTGACGATCCTGTTCGTCACCCACAACGTCCGCGAGGCGGTCCGTCTCGGCCAGCGCGTCGTGCTGCTGTCGAGCCGGCCGGGTCGCACGGTCGCCGAGTTCCCGGTGGTGATCGGCGGTGAGCGACGGATCGAATCGCCGGAGGTCTCCGCGCTGGCGATCACGATCGGCCAGCAGCTGAGCGAACAGGTCCGACGGCATGCGACCTCTTAGACCGCTCGCCGAGGCCGGAGCGATGGACCAGCTCGGAACGCAGCTGGCCGGTCTCGACACGCTGGAGGTTCCGCGGCTCCGCCGGGCCCCGCGCGTCCGCCGGATCGTCGATGCCGCGTGGCCGAAGCTCGTCGCCCTGGCGATCGCCCTCGGAGCGTGGGAGCTCGTGGTCCTGAGCGGCTGGAAGCCGCCGTGGCTGCTGCCGTCGCCGGCGACCGTGTTCGGTGAGCTGTGGAAGGAATTCGCCGCCGGCGATCTCGTCGCCGCAGTGTCGGTGACCCTCCGCCGAGCGGCCATCGGCTACGCGCTGGCGGTGCTCGTCGGCGGCGTCATCGGCATCCTCGTCGTCCGTTCCAGGACCCTCCGCGCGGCGGTCGGCTCGTTGATCACGGGTCTCCAGACCATGCCCTCGATCGCCTGGTTCCCGCTGGCCATCCTGCTGTTCCAGTTGAGCGAGACCGCGATCCTGTTCGTCGTCGTTCTTGGCGCGGCTCCGTCGATCGCGAACGGGCTCATCTCCGGCGTGGACCACGTGCCGCCGCTTCTCCTTCGGGCGGGTCGCGTCCTCGGCGCGCAGGGGTTGGCGAAGTACCGCCACGTGATCCTGCCGGCCGCTTTGCCGGCGGCGGTCGCCGGATTGAAGCAGGGCTGGGCATTCGCCTGGCGGAGCCTCATGGCGGGGGAATTGCTGGTCCTGATCCCGGGCCAGACGTCGGTCGGGGCGCAGCTCCAGTTCTCGCGCGAGTTCTCCGACGCTCCCGGCCTGATGGCGATGATGATCGTCATCCTCGTCATCGGGATCGTCGTCGACGTCGTCGTCTTCAGCACGGTCGAGCGGTCGATCCGGGCTCGCCGGGGGCTCGTCGATGCCGCCTGAGATCGTCGTGGACCCGGCGGCCGCCGAAGCGCTCGGTGCGCGGGACGTCCTGGCGCTTGCCCTCGACGCGCTCGGCCGTGACAGGTTGGCGATCGCATCCTCGTTCGGCGCCGAGGACGTCGTCCTCATCGACCTGCTGGCCTCGCTGGAACCCCGTCCGCGTGTCTTCACCCTCGACACGGGGCGGCTGCCGCAGGAGACATACGACCTCATGGACCAGGTCCGCCGCCGATACGCGATCAGTGTCGAGGTCTTCTTTCCGGAAGCCGGACGGGTCGAAGAGATGGTCCGGTCGAAGGGTCTCAATCTCTTCTACGAGTCCAGCGAGAACCGGATCTCGTGCTGCCATGTTCGAAAGGTCGAGCCGCTCGGTCGCGCCCTGATGACGCTCGATGGCTGGGTCAGCGGCCTGCGCCGCGACCAGATCGCCACGCGTGCCGAGACGGCGAAGATCGCCCCCGATTCGGCTCACCCCGGGATCTGGAAGATCGCACCGCTCGCCGACTGGACGAGCGAGCAGGTCTGGGCCTACATCCGCGAGCACGATCTTCCCTACAACGCCCTTCATGACAAGGGCTACCCATCGATCGGATGCGCGCCGTGCACTCGAGCCATCGAGCCCGGCGAGGACGAACGAGCCGGGCGCTGGTGGTGGGAGCGGCCCGAGGAGCGGGAATGCGGGATCCACTTCGACCCGCGCTCCGGTCGGATGGTCCGGAACTCGGTCGGGGCAGGAGCTGCGGGGCCGTTCGACACGGAAACGCCCTCCGCGTCCGGAGGCGGCGCGTGATCGTGACCGGCGACGGCGAGCTGGGCGTGGCGGTCGCGCAGGTCTGCGGCGATGCGGCCGCTTCTCTGGCCCCCGCTCCGCCTGTCCCCGCGCCGTTCGCGTTCCCGATCATGCTCGACGTCCGCGGACGTCGCGCGGTGGTCGCCGGCGGCGGTCGCGAACCAGCCGAAAAGGCCCGCTCGCTGGCCGGCCTCGGGGCGGATGTCGTCGTCTGGGCCGCGCATCATCGGGAGACTGCCGCGATCGAGGGAGGCACCGGGATCGAGTTGCGGTCCGGTCCGTTCGATCCCGCGATCCTCGACGACGCGCTTCTTGCCATCGTCGCGACCGGCAATCGCGGTGTCGACCATCGGATCGCGACGGCCGCGCGACAACGCCGCGTCCTCGTCAACACCGTGGACGACATTCCGTACTGCGACTGGAGCGCCCCGGCGATCCTCCGGCGCGGCGACGTGACGATCTCGGTCGCGACCGCGGGGATAGCCCCGGCTCTCGCGGTCCGCATCCGCGATCGCATCTCGGAGGTCGTTGGCCCCGAGCACGGCGAGCTCCTTGGGATCCTGGCCACGATCCGGCGGCGTATCGCGGCGACCGGCAAGCCGTTCGCGAGTCGCCGCCGCCTCTGGTACACGCTGGTCGACGGCGTGGCGCTCGACCTGATCCGATCCGGCGAGGCGGCCGAAGCTCGCGTGGAACTCGAACGTGTCGTCTCGAGCTGGGAGGGCGAGCGATGAGCGGTATCGTCCATCTCGTCGGCGCCGGCCCGGGCGATCCCGAGCTGCTGACGTTGCGCGCGCGCCGCCTCCTCGACGAGGCGGACGTCGTCGTCCACGATCGGCTGATTGCCCCTGCTCTGCTCGACACGATCCCGCAAGGCGCAAGGCGGTTCGCGGTCGGCAAGGCCGGCGGCGGCGTCTCGACACCGCAGGACGAGATCCACGAGCTCCTCATCCGGCTTGCCCGCGACGGGGCCGACGTCGTCCGCCTGAAGGGCGGCGATCCGTTCGTCTTCGGGCGGGGTGGGGAGGAGGCACTTGCCCTGCGTGCCGCGGGGATCGCCTTTGAGATCGTGCCTGGCGTTTCTGCGGGTTTCGCTGGACCGGCCGCCGCCGGAATCCCGGTGACGCATCGCGGAGTTGCCCGAAGCGTCGCGTTCGTGACCGGTGAGACCGATCCGTCGGCCGGCGGTCGCGCGGTCGACTGGGAGGCGATCGCGGCCATCGATACCGTCGTGGTCTTCATGGCCGGCCGAAGCGCCGCGGCCGTCGCGGATCGCCTCATCGCGGCCGGTCGCGACCCGTCCTCGCCTGCCGCGGTCCTCGTCGACGCGACGCTGCCGGGCCAGACCGCGCTCTGGCTCGACCTGGAGACGCTCCGCCGCCGCGGCGCTCGTCGAGCGATCGGTCGACCGACGTTGCTCGTGATCGGCGAGGTTGTCGGGATCGGGGCGGCTCTGGCCGGGGAGCTCGCCAGTCCCGGACTCGGCACTGACCGGACCGAGGCGGCCCGCCAAGAGCCCCCTGCCGCCCCTCCCCGGATCGACGACGCCGTCGCGGCGGGCGCTCGATGACCAGCACGCCGACGGCCCGACGTCACGGCCTGTCGCACCTCGCCGAGCTCGAGTCCGAGGCGATCCACGTCTTCCGCGAGGCTGCGGCCGTCTTCGAGCGGCCGGCGGTCCTCTTCAGCGGTGGCAAGGATTCGATCGTCCTGCTGCGTCTGGCCGAGAAGGCCTTCCGGCCCGGCCGTTTCCCATTCCCGATCGTCCACATCGACACCGGGCACAACTTCCCCGAGGCCCTCGAATTCCGCGACCGGCGGGTGGCCGAGCTCGGCGAACGGCTCGTCGTCGCCTCGGTCCAGAGGTCGATCGATGCGGGCCGGGTCGAGGAGGAGCCGGGCCACGACCCGTCGCGCAACCGTCTCCAGACCGTCACCCTGCTCGACGCCATCGCGGAGCACGGGTTCGACGCCCTGTTCGGCGGCGGCCGGCGGGACGAGGAGAAGGCCAGGGCGAAGGAGCGGATCTTCAGCCATCGCGATGCGCTCGGTGGATGGGATCCGCGCAACCAGCGACCCGAGCTGTGGAGCCTCTACAACGGGCGGATCCGCAAGGGCGAGCACATGCGGGTCTTTCCGATCAGCAACTGGACGGAGCTCGATGTCTGGCAGTACATCGCGGCCGAGGATCTCGAGGTCCCCTCGATCTACTACGCCCACGAGCGGGCAGTCGTTCGCCGCGACGGGATGTGGCTGGCCGTCTCGGATGTCGTCCATCCGCGCGACGGCGAGCAGGTCGTGATCCGGATCGTGCGCTATCGAACCGTCGGCGACATGAGCTGCACGGGCGCGGTCGCATCGGATGCGGCCACGATCGACGCGGTCATCGCCGAGGTGGCGGCGGCAAGGATCACCGAGCGGGGTGCCACACGGGCCGACGATGCCTTTTCGGAGGCGGCGATGGAAGATCGCAAGCGCGAAGGCTACTTCTGATGGCGGAGCTGGCCCCCCGTTCGCCGCATCGACCGTATCCCGCGTCGGACCTCCTTCGGTTCTCGACGGCCGGCTCGGTCGATGACGGCAAGAGCACGCTGATCGGTCGGCTGCTCCACGACACGAAGGGTATTTTCGAGGACCAGCTGGTCGCCTTGGAGCACGCGACTCGCCGGCGCGGCGGCGACGGGCTCGATCTCGCCCTGCTGACGGACGGCCTCCGGGCCGAGCGGGAGCAGGGGATCACGATCGACGTGGCCTATCGGTACTTCGCAACGCCGCGCCGCAAGTTCATCGTCGCGGACACTCCGGGCCACCTCCAGTACACCCGCAACATGGTCACCGGCTCCTCGACCGCGGACCTGTCAGTCGTCCTCGTCGATGCCCGCACGGGCGTCGTGGAGCAGACCCGCCGCCACATCGTCATCGCCGCCATGCTCGCGGTGCCGCGGCTGGTGGTTGCCGTCAACAAGATGGACCTCGTCGGTTTCGACGAGGGTGTCTTCCGATCGATCGTCGACGAGATCGACGGCTTCGCCGCCCGACTCGGAGTGATAGACGTCATGGCCATCCCGGTCTCGGCGCTCCGCGGTGACAACGTCGTCGAGCCGTCAACGGCGATGCCGTGGTTCGATGGATCGCCCCTCCTCGAGCACCTCGAGACGGTCGGGCTCGACACGGTCGAAGGCGCGGGGCCGCTCCGCCTGCCGATCCAGTGGGTGATCCGGGCCGCGACCGGCAGCGACGCGGACTACCGTGCCTACGCCGGTCGGGTCGCAGGCGGTCGCCTGCGACCCGGCGACGAGGTGCTGGCCCTCCCATCGGGGATCGCCACGCGGGTCGCCTCGATCGACACTTACGACGGGCCCCTGGCTGAGGCCGTTGCTCCGCAGTCGGTCGCCGTCCGCCTGACCGACGACGTGGATCTCGGGCGGGGTGGGCTCCTCGCCGGGGTCGGCGACCCACCGGCGGTGATCCGCGAGCTCGACGCACTCGTCTGCTGGCTGGCCGACGTCCCGCTCACGGCTGGCCGGCGCTACCGGCTCGCTCACACGAGTCGCACGGTATTGGCCGTGGCGACTGAGATCGTCGAGCGGCTCGACATCAACACGCTCGAGCGAGACACCGCGGCGCTGTCGCTCGCAGCCAACGAGATCGGTCGGATTCGCCTGACCCTCGCCGAGCCGATCGTTGCCGACCGCTACCGGTCCAACCGCGTGACGGGCTCGGCGATCCTCATCGACGACACCACGAATGCGACCGTCGGGGCGGTCCTCGTCCAGGGGGACGGGGAGGATTGGCCGTATGGCCAAAGCGTCGGCGCCGCGAGTTTGGTAGAGTGAGCGAGTCGCCCACGTTCTGGTAGATTTGGGTAGATTTTGAGTCCATCGACGCCCCGCGACCCGGATTGGCTGGCCCTGTCCGAGGCCAGCCGCCTGCTCGGTGTTTCCCCGGCGACGCTGCGGCGCTGGAGCGACGCCGGGCGCCTGCGTGTCTTCACCACCCCAGGAGGTCATCGCCGCTTCTCTCGGAGTGCGCTCGAGGGCCTGCTGCCCGCGGACCGTTCCCGGCGCCCGACGCTCGGCAGCGCGGGACTGACACCGACCAGGATCGCCCGGACCTATCGACGCGCGAGCCGCGGAGCCGCCCCGGAGCTGCCCTGGGTCCTCGCCCTGACTGACGATCAACGCAGCCTCTTTCGTGAGCGTGGCCAACTCCTCGCGGCAGGGCTGCTCCGGCACCTCGACGCCCCGGAGCCCGAATCGGCCGGCCATCATCTCGATGAAGCAGCGGTCACAGCCGAGGAGTACGGCCGGGTGGCGGCATCGCTCGGTCTATCGCTCAGCCAGACCGTCGAGGGCTTCCTCCGCTTCCGCCTGCCGTTCCATCACGAACTCGCGGTCGCGGCCCGCCGGCGCGGTTTCGATGCCGCCGAGACGACGGACCTCCTCGAGGCCGCCGAACGAGCGATGGACCGGCTCCTCGTCGCAACGATGACCGGCCACGGCGTGGTTCCCATGTCGCGACCGAGCGCGAGGCGACGCCTGCAGCCGGCCCCGTCCACGTGACGCTCCGACGTGGCCCAGAGATGGCGACCGGGCAGGACGTGATCGTCGCGCTCGTCACCCACGCGCGTCACGTTCCCGTCGCCGAACGGGAGCGTTTCGCGGCTCGGCTTCGCGAGGACCCTCACGGCTCGTCCCTGGTTCTCGAGACGTGCCACCGGGTCGAGGCATACGTCGTGCAGCCGGCCGGCAAGCCCTCGCCGGCAGACTGGCTTCCGGCGAACGGCCGTATCCTCGTCGGCGAGGCCGCGATCCGTCACGCGATCGCTGTTGCCGTCGGGCGCGATTCGGTCGTCGTCGGCGAGGACCAGATCCTCCACCAGCTGCGGACATCGGTCGACAACGCGCGCGGCGACGGTGGCCTTCAACCGGTTCTCGAGCGCCTGTTCGCGCTCGGACTGAGGGCAGGGAGACGCGCCAGGTCATGGCGCGTCGGGCCGGGTCGGTCGCTTGCCGACATCGCGGTATCCGCGATCGAGCGGCAGACGGGGCCGCTGAGCGGCCGCCAGGTTCTCGTCGTCGGGGCCGGCAAGATGGGTCGGCTGGCCGTTCGCTCGGCACTCGCAACGGGCGCGTCGGTCTCGGTCGCGAACCGCTCGCCCGCGCGGACGATCGCGCTCGCCTCGGAGACCGGTGCAGGGACGGAGGCTTTCGATCCGGGCCCCTCGATCGCCAGGTTTTCGGCCGTTATCGTCGCCCTCGCAGGCCCATGGACGATCGCCAAGGCGACGATCGACTCGCTCGTCGCCAGCTCGGCGGTCGTCGTCGACCTGTCCGTCCCCGGAGCGATGCCACCGGCTTCGGTTCGCCCGTTGGGCGCGCGACTCGTGACAGCCGACGACCTTGCCGCCGGCGATGCGAGCCCATTGGCGGACGACGACCGGTCACTTGCCCGGCTCGACGCGCTGATCGCGGAAACGACCGCCGAGTTCTGTGCCTGGCTGGAGCTCCGCGATGGTCGGGCAGCAGCAGCGGCTCTTGCCGCACGCGCGGATCGCGAGCGACACGCGGAGCTCGACCTGCTGTGGCGCCAACTGCCCGGCCTGGATGCGGATGCCCACGAGGCGATCGAGCGAATGAGCCGGCACCTTGCCCGGCGAATCCTGCGCGAGCCGCTCGAGCGACTCGGGCGTGACGCGGACGGTCGCCACGAGCGGGCCGTCCGCGAGCTGTTCGGCCTGTGACCGTCCGTGAGATCACCGTCGCGTCGCGTGGCAGCGCGTTGGCGCTCGCCCAGGCGGCGCTCGTGATCGAGGCGTTCGAGCGAGCCGGCCAGGTCAGCCGGATCGTCATCATCGAAACCGAGGGAGACCGCCGGGTGCCCGACGCGGCATGGGGCGAGGGAGCCTTCGTCACGGCCATCGAGCGCGCCCTGCTTGATGGGCGGGCCGACATCGCCGTCCATAGCGCCAAGGACGTCCCAACCGACGAAGATCCGCGGCTTCCGATCGGCGCCTACCTGCCTCGGGCCGACCCTCGCGATGCGCTCGTCATCCGAGCCGGGGTCGCCGGGCAGGGCGTGGACGATCTGGCTCCGGGCTCGCGAGTCGGAACCGACAGCCCGCGGCGAACCGGCTTCCTCCTCGCTCGCCGGCCCGACCTCGTCCTTCATCCGCTCCACGGCAACGTCGATACCCGGCTTCGTCGGCTCGACAGCGGGGAAACGGACGCGCTGGTCCTCGCCTGCGCCGGACTCGACCGACTCGGGCTTGGTGATCGGATCGCCGAACGCCTCGCGCCCGAGATCGTGCCGCCGGCGCCCGGGCAGGGGGCACTTGCGGTCCAGGTTCGGCGCGATGATGCGAGGATGCTCGCCCTGGCGGGGGCGATCGACGATCCCCCGACGCGCACCGCCGTCGAGGCCGAGCGGGCCTTCCTTGCAGCGGCAGGCGGCGGCTGCCGTGCTCCGATCGGCGCACTCGCGGAGCTCGACGATGGGGAGCTCGTTCTGCTCGGAGGCTTTGCCCGAACTGACGGCTCAGCCACCGCGGTGACCCGTCGTAGAGGACCGGCCGCCGACGCGATCACCCTGGGGTGCGAGCTCGCTCGAGAGCTCGAATCAAGCCTCCAACGCCCGACGCGGTTGGCGGGAAGCGTCCGCCGTGCGACCCGGCCACGGGTGATCGTCACTCGCGCGCGTGAACAGGCAGGCGAGCTGGCGCACGAGCTCGAGGATGCCGGCCTGGAGGCGATCCTCGTGCCGACGATCGCAGTCGAGGTCGAGGCGCCCGGCGGCGAGCTCGATCGCTGCGCCGGCCGGCTGGATACGTACGGATGGGTCGTGATCACAAGCGCGAACGGCGCGAGGGCAATCCTGGCCGCTGCTCACGCATCGACATCAGCGGAGGCTCCACGCTGGGCGGCGATCGGACCGGCAACCGGGCGCATCCTGAAGAGCGTCGGCGTCGAGATCGCCTTCCAGCCCCACCTGGCGAGCGCGAGCTCGCTCGCCGCGGAGCTCCCGATCCGACCCGGAGATCGCGTCCTCGTGGTTCGCGGCGATTTCGCGGACGAAGAGCTGGCGACAACCCTGCGGACGAGGGGAGCGGAGGTCGACGACGTCATCGCCTACCGGACGCACGAGGCGCCTGACGAATCCCGGATCCTCCTCCGCAGGGCATTCACGGATGGTCCAATCGCGGCGGTCGTTTTCACCAGCGGATCGACGGTCCGCGGCCTGATGAGCCTCGCGGGGGCCGCGTCGGTCGATGTCACCTCGATACCGGCCGTTTGCATCGGTCCGGGGACGGCCGGCGAGGCGCGCGCGGCAGGCTTCCGGCTGATCGTCGTCTCACCGAGTCCCGACGCGGCCGGATTGGCCGCGGCATCCGCACGGGCCGTCGCGGCCCAATCCCAGGAGAGCCGATGAGTCTCAACCTCGACGCACCGCCGACCTTCGCGATCGACGATACGGCGCCGTCGCTGCCGGTGAGAATGCGCCGGCTGCGGCGCACGCCCGCCCTGCGGGCGCTCGTCCGCGAGACCCGGCTGCATCCGGCGATGCTGGTCGCACCGCTGTTCGTGCGCCCCGGCTCGAGCGTCCGGGAACCGATCGCCTCGATGCCTGGGCAGGCACGGCTGTCGCCCGATCTTGCAGTCCAGGAAGTTACCCGCCTCGCCGAGCTCGGTGTCGGCGGCGTCATCCTGTTCGGCCTGCCCGAGTCGAAGGATGCCCTGGGCTCGGGTGCATCGGACGACGACGGGATCGTCCAGGACGTCTTCCGACGCATCCGGGCGCTCGACCTGCCGATCGTGACGATCGCCGACACATGCCTGTGCGAGTACACCGACCACGGCCATTGCGGCCCTCTCGCCCCCGACGGGAGCGTCGACAACGACGCCGCCCTCGGCCGTCTGGCCGATGTCGCCGTGAGCCAGGCCAGAGCCGGTGCCGACATCGTCGCCCCGAGCGCAATGATCGATGGCCAGGTTGCCGCGATCCGGGCGGCCCTGGACGCCGCCGGCTTCAAGAAGACCGCGATCATGGCCTACGCCGCCAAGCACGCGTCGGCCTTCTACGGGCCGTTCCGGGAGGCCGCCGATAGCGCTCCCGCCTTCGGCGACCGGCAGAGCTACCAGATGGACCCGGCAAACGGTCGCGAGGCGCTCCGCGAGATGGCGCTCGACGTCGCCGAGGGCGCCGACATCCTCCTCGTCAAGCCCGCCCTCCCCGGACTCGATCTCATCGCTGCGGCACGAGCCAGGTTCGACCTGCCGATCGCCGCCTACCAGGTGTCGGGCGAGTACGCGATGCTCGCCGCCGCAGCCGAACGCGGCTGGCTTGACGGGCCTCGTGCGACGACCGAGGCCGTCACCGCGATCGTCCGGGCGGGGGCCGGGATCGTCATCACCTACGCCGCGGCGGACCTCGCGACGTGGCTCCGGGACGAGCGATGACCGCCGACGAGCAGGTCTACGTCCAGGCTCTCGCCCTCGGGATCGATCCGGCATGGCGGCGTCGGACGGACGGGGAGCGCCTCGAGGACGGTCGTCTCTTCGGTGCCGCCGCCGCGATCGCCGAGTTTGGCGGCGTCCGGAGCATCAGCTACTCCTCGATCGGTCTCGAGCCCGGCGTCGACCTGCTGTTCTGGCGCATGGCGCCATCGGTCGAAGCGCTCGAGAGCGCAGCCGCCGCGCTCCTTCGGGCCGGGCTCGGCCCCTGGTTGACCCTTCGTCACTCGCTGATCGGCCGGATCGGTCCGTCGCAATACGTCCGGAAGCCAACGGACCAGGAGCAGTCGCTCTTCGACGGCGAGCGTTCGCGCTACCTCGTCGTCTACCCGTTCACGAAGAGCACGGATTGGTATCTCCTCTCGAAGGAGGCCCGTCAGGGAGTGATGAACGAGCACATGCGGGTCGGCCACGGCTACCCGACCGTCCGCCAGGCGCTCGCCTACTCGTTCGGTCTCGACTCGCAGGACTTCGTCGTCGCCTACGAGACCGACGACCTCGTCGCATTCGGTGACCTGGTTCGAGCCCTTCGCGGAACGGAGAGCCGGCGCTCCACGGTCAGCGACAACCCGATCCTGCTCGGGATCCGTCGATCTATGGATGAAATCCTCGCGCTGCTCGGGGCCGGCTGATGACAGAGGCTGCGACGGGTTCGCGGACGGCGGGGCTCGTCGAGCGCGCGGAGCGGCTGTTCCCGGGCGGGGTCAACAGCCCGGTCCGGGCGTTCGGCTCCGTCGGCAGGCGGCCGCTCGTGCTCGAACGAGGCCGCGGACCTCATGTCTGGGACGCCGACGGACGGCGCTATATCGACTACATCGGTGCCTGGGGGCCGGCCATCCTCGGCCACGCCCATCCGGCGGTCGTCGAGGCGGTGATGGGTGCAGCCGCGAACGGTTTTGCCCTGGGCGCGACGCACCCGTTCGAGATCGAGCTGGGCGAGGCGATCCAGCGGGCGATGCCGTCGATGGAGCGTCTTCGGTTCACCTCGTCTGGCACCGAGGCGGTGATGAGCGCGCTGCGGGTCGCGCGAGCTGCAACCAGCCGGGACCTCGTCGTCAAATTCGCGGGCGCCTACCACGGGCACTCGGATGGGCTGCTCGTCGAGGCGGGCTCGGGTCTGGCGACCCTGGCAATCGCCGGTAGCGCCGGCGTGCCCGAGGCGGTCGCGGCGAGCACGATCGTCTTGCCGTTCAACGACCCTGCCGCGGTCAGTGGTGCCTTCGCGGCGCGGCCGGGCCGGATCGCGGCCGTCATCGTCGAGCCGGTTGTCGCCAACGCCGGCGTCATCGGTCCCGTTCCCGGCTTCCTCGAGCATCTCCGGGACGTCAGCCGCGCAGACGGCGCCCTGCTCGTGTTCGATGAGGTCATCACCGGCTTCCGCCTGGGGCTCGGCGGAGCGCAGGCTCGATTCGGCGTGACGCCCGATCTGACGACTCTCGGCAAGATCATCGGGGGCGGGATGCCGATCGGCGCCTATGGGGGCCGAGCGGATCTCATGGACCTCGTCGCGCCCGCGGGTCCGGTCTACCAGGCGGGCACGCTGTCAGGGCACCCGCTGTCGATGGCGGCAGGCATCGCCACACTGGGCGAGCTCACACCGGAACGTCATGTCGCCCTCGAGGAGACGGCCGCGGAGCTGGCCGACGGTCTGGCCGAGGCAGCGGCCGAGACCGGTCGCACGGTTTCGATCGCCAGGGTCGGGCCGCTGCTCACCGTCTTCTTCCGAGCCGCCCTGCCGCGAGATGGCGCCGACGCGCTCGACTCCGACCGCGACGCCTTTGCGTGCTTCTTCGGTTCGATGCTCGACCAGGGCATCCTCCTGCCGCCGTCGCAGTTCGAGGCGTGGTTCATCTCGATGGCTCACGGCCCGGCCGAGATCGCGGTGACGATCGCGGCCGCCCGGACCGCGTTCCGCGACACGATCCCGGAGCAGGCCCTGTGACGGATCGCTTCCTGCGCGCCTGCCGGGGCGAACCGGTCGACGCGACGCCGGTCTGGTTCATGCGCCAGGCTGGCCGCTCGTTTCCCGCCTACCGGGCATTGCGCGAGCGGTACGGGATCCTGCAGCTGGCAAAGACGGCGGAGCTGTGTGGGGAGGTCACCCTCATGCCCGTTCGCGAGCTCGGCGTCGACGCGGCGGTCCTGTTCGCCGACATCATGCTTCCACTCGAGCCGATGGGCGTCGGCCTCCGGATCGAGCCCGAGATCGGGCCGATCATCGACCGGCCGATCCGCTCGCCTGCCGACGTCGCCGCCCTGAAGCCGTTCGACCCGGCCGAGGTGTCCTTCACGCTGGACGCCATCCGCCTCGTCCGCCGCGAGCTCGACGGCGAGGCCGGGGTCATCGGCTTCTCCGGCGCGCCGTTCACGCTCGCCTGCTATCTGATCGAGGGCCGCCCGTCGCGCGACTTTGCCATTGCCAAGGCGTTCATGTACCGCGAGCCGGCCGCGTGGCACGACCTGATGGAACGGCTCGCGGCGATGGTCGCGGTCTACCTTCGGGCCCAGGTCGATGCCGGCGCCGAGGTCGTCCAGCTGTTCGACAGCTGGGTCGGCGGTCTTGGCCCGGCCGACTACCGCGAGTTCGTCCAGTCCCATGTTCGGGGGATCTTCGCGGCGCTCCCCGATGTGCCAACGATCCATTTCGGGACGGGGACCGCTGCGTTGCTCGAGCTCCTTGCCGAAGCCGGCGGGGACGTCATCGGGCTCGACCACCGCGTTTCGCTGGCCGACGCCTGGCGGCGGGTCGGTCCAGACCGAGGGGTCCAGGGCAACCTCGATTCCGCCCGGCTGCTCGCCGGCTGGGAGGCGACGAGGGACGGCGCACAAGCCGTCCTCGACGAGGCAGCGGGTAGGCCCGGCCATGTCTTCAACCTCGGCCACGGGGTGCTGCCCGAGACCGATCCGCAGCTGTTGCGCCGCCTCGTCGATTTCGTGCACGAGCAAACGACCCGCTCCGCCTCCGGCGCTGTCGAGGTCGTTGCGTGAGCAGGGCCGAGCCGAACGGCGTGCTCCTCATGACCTACGGCTCGCCAGCCTCGCTGGAACGCGAGGACATCCGGGCGTACCTCGCTCGTGTTCGCCGCGGCAGCGAGCCCGAGCCGGAGCTCGTCGACGAGTTCACCCGGCGATACCGCGTCATCGGGGGTTCGCCGCTCATCGAGATCACTCAGGCTCAGGCAGCCGGGGTCGCGAGTTCGCTCGGGTGGCCGGTCGAGGTCGGCATGCGCTTCTCCGAGCCGTCGATCCTCGCCGGCCTGTCGAGGCTCGCCGAATCAGGCGTCGCGAGCGTCGCCGCGATCGTGCTGTCGCCGCAGTATTCACCCCTGCTGATGAGCGGCTACGCGACGGCGATCGACGACGCGCGGACGAGTCTCGGCGCGGCGACTCCGGAGGTGCACGTCGCCCGGGCCTGGCACCTGGAACCTGCATTCATCGCAACCCTCGGCTGTCGAGTCAGAGACGCGCTCGACCGGCTTCCGCTCGACGAGCGCGAGGCGGTGAGCATCCTCATGACCGCCCACAGCCTGCCGAAACGGGTCGCGGAGCAGGAGCCGGACTACCTCGCGCAGCTGCGGGCGACCGCCGCAGCCGTCGCCGCCAGCGCCGGGTTGTCCGATGGACAGTGGTCGTTCTGCTGGCAGAGCGCGGGCCACGAGCCCGGCGAATGGTTGAAGCCGGATTTCGCCGACCTCATGCCCCAGATCGCCGCCGCACATGGACGGTCGGTCCTCGTCGTCCCCGTCCAGTTCCTCGCCGACCACCTCGAAATCCTGTACGACATCGATGTCGGTGCCCGCGAGCAGGCCGAGGCGTGCGGCCTGGCGTTCCACCGGATCGATTCGCTCAACGTCGACCCGGGCCTGATCGAGGCCCTCGGCGCTGTCGCCCGGCGGACGTTCACGGGCGCCTGACGAGGACGAGTCGGGGACCCGAATCCTGCGTCAAGTCCGGGGTCCGAACCGATCGATGTAGGTCGCGTAATCGGGCATCTGGCGCTCGTAGTCGCTGGTCATGAGCGGCGACGAAATCATGAAGTCCGCCGATGCGCGATTGCACGCGATAGGAATGTTCCAGACGACCGCAAGCCGAAGCAGCGCCTTGACGTCGGGGTCGTGCGGCTGCGGTTCGAGCGGGTCCCAGAAGAACACCAGGATGTCGATCTCACCATCGGCAATGAGTGCACCGAGCTGCTGGTCCCCGCCGAGAGGCCCGCTCTGCAGCTTCATGATCCCGACCCCGAGCTCGTCCTCGAGGAGCGTGCCGGTCGTGCCGGTCGCGACGAGATCGTGCGCGACCAGGAGACGCTGGTTGAACCTGGCCCACTCGATCAGGTCCGGTTTCTTGTTGTCGTGCGCGACAAGGCCGATCCTCTTGCGCCGGCTGAGCGTTTGTTCCATGGGCTCATCTTTCGCTACGGCGACGGTCCGGCCGATTTTGCGCCCGATCGTTCGTTCCGCGCCTGAGCCTCCCTGGGTTCGCAAGGGATCTGCAAGATCAACGCGGAACCCGATCACCAACCAACGGTCGTATCCATCGATAGCCGCCGGGACCAGCAGGAGGTTCTCGATGTTTCGACGAACATTCGGCGCAATGGTGACCGCCGCGTTTGTCCTCAGCATTTCCGCCGGAACGGTCCTCGGCGGACAGCCCGGAGCTTCGTGCGGTGACCCGGGCGCCACGTTGAACCCGCCTGGATTCGACAGCGTCGGATTCGCCAAGGCCGAGGCCAATTACGCTGGTAGCGAAGGCACGAAGTCGCTCGCTCATGCCAACAGCGATCACGCGGTGTCGCAGTACGACATCGCCTGCGTCCACTACACAGCTGCCCACTCCTGATCGAGGATCTCGATCAACCGGCGGGCCGCCCTCAACCCGAGGCGGCCCGCCGAACCACGGTCAGTCTCTGAGGGTAAGCGCCTGGTGCCAGTCGACGACTAGTGGAGCAGGCCGTCACTCGCTCCGCCTGCCGGGCAAACATGAGTGGCGGGCCCGACAATTCTCTCCGCAACACGGTGGCGCGCCCATGGAGTGCGACAGCCGGGCCTCGATCCACCAAGCAGCCAGGAGAGAGCATGTCCAACGATCTGCCACCGGCGCGACCGGAAACAGTTACCGCCGCCAAACTCCAGATCCTGGCCACGGAGCACTGGAGCCTGCTCGCGACCCGTTCGCTTACATACACCGAAGGCCTTAGCAGGGTGACAATATTCCTGGCCATCCTGTCCGGCGCGGTGATCGCGCTTGCGCTAGTCGCCCAGGCCGATCGTTTCGGATCGACGTTCATCGCGATTGCCATTCCCCTGCTCTCGGTGGTCCTGTTCACCGGGGTATCGACCATCTCGCGCCTGATGGCGCTCAATCGCGATGACTACCGCTGGGTGATCGGCATGAACAGGCTTCGAAACGCCTACCTCGAGCTTCATCCGGAGCTCCGACCCCACTTCGTGACGAGCCCGTACGACGATTTGCCTGGCGCGCTGCAGACCCTTGGCATCGAAGACGCAACGGCCGGTCGAGGGGTTGGGTCGGCGTTGCACTTGATCCAAACGCTGCCGGGCATGCTTACCGTGATCGTCGCGGCCGTCGCCGGCTTCATCGGGGCGCTGGCGGCGCTGGCTCTCGCTCTACCACCACTGGGCATGGCAGTTGCGGCTGCCGTCGGGTTCGTGCTCGTTGTGGCGTTGATGGGACAGTGGGGTAGGCAGTCCGTCGGTCAGGGCAACCCGAGCCTCGAGCCCCGATTCCCGTCGCCACGCACCTAGGGACGGCGACGTCGGGCGCCGTCGATCACTCCTTGGCGCGCGATTCGTCGGCGGGATCGAGCGTGAGCGCCGCCGAGTTGATGCAGTAGCGCAGTCCGGTGGGGTTCGGACCGTCGTCGAAGACGTGACCAAGGTGGCCACCGCAGGTGGCGCACATCGCTTCTGTCCGCGTCATGAACAGCGAACGATCGGTCTCCGTCGCGACGGCAGTCGGATCCGCCGGTGCGAAGAAACTCGGCCACCCCGTTCCGGATTCGAACTTCGTCTCGGAGTCGAAGAGCTCCGTCCCGCACCCGGCGCATCGGTAGGTGCCGGCTCGGTGTTCATCCCATAAGGCCCCGCTGAAGGCACGTTCCGTGCCCTTCCGCCGGAGGACTCGGTATTGCTCGGGAGTCAGGTTCGCCCGCCACTCGTCGTCTGTTTTGCTCAGTCGTGAAACACGTTTCGTATCGGTCATGAGGTAACGATGACACAGGACTGTTTCGTCCTGATGACGCGCGCTGCACGCGACCGATTCGGCCCACGGGACGCGCCGCTCGAACTAATGCGCGGCCGGCCGGAGTGGCGAGTCAACTCAAGACAAATCGATGACGCTCGCCTGATAGCCTGCAAGTTGCCTTCCGGGGTTCTTAGCATCGGCCGCGCACGGTCCACTCGGCTGATCATTTCGCCTTGAACGAATGCAGGGCTAGGGGGCACGCCGGATGACAGTTAGTCAGAGTTCCAGTTGGGACCTGCGTTCATCGCGAGCGCTCCCAGCAGGTCGACCGCCTCGAGCGCGACCTCCAGCGCAGCGAACCGGCGACGAGCACGGCGGTGGCGGGCGCGGCTCCGGAGGGCGGCGGCGAGGAGGGCGGGTAACGGGGTCGAAGGTCGACCGGTCAGCGCCGAGGTTTCCTCGGCAGCCCGACGAGTTCCGCGCTGACATCCCACAGTTGGGCGGTGGTCGCAGCGTCGTACGAGGAGTCCTGGGACTTCCTGGCCTTGCGATCGGCGAAGTAGCGGCCAGTGACACCGTCGACTTCAGGGGAGCTCGCAAGGAAGACAGCGGTCTTGGCGCCCCGCGTGGGACTCTTCATGAACGGGCGCAGGACGGCGATGATGGGGGTCATCATCAGGTTCGGGTCGTCAGCGCCGAATCCGGTGCGGGTCACGCCGGGATGCAACGCGGTCGCGGTGACGCCGGTCCCTTCCAGTCGCCTGGCGAGCTCGTAGGTGAACATTACGTTGGCCAGCTTTGACTGGTTGTATGCCCGTTGTCCGGAGTACCGCCTCTCGCCCATCAGGTCGTCGAAGTCGATCTTCCCCATGGACTGGGCCGCGGATGACACGGTGACGACACGGGCCGGTGCGCTGGCAATGAGCCGCTCCAGCAGGAGGCTCGTCAACAGGAACGGCGCGAGGTGGTTGACCGCAAGTGTGTGCTCAAGGCCATCGGCGGTCACGTGGCGATGTGCCCAGAATCCGCCGACGTTGTTGAGCAGCACGTCCAGCCGGGGATAGGTCGTCAGAACCTCGTCGGCCAACCGCCGGACCTCGGACTGCGACGACATGTCGGCGACGAACACGTCCACCGCAGGATTGCCCGACGCTCGGGCAATCTCCGCGGCGGCAGCCTCGGCCCGAGACCGGTCGCGGCCCGTGATGCCCACCCGGGCACCGATCGTGGCCAGGCCGATGGCTGCCGCCCGGCCGATCCCGCTCGTGGCGCCGGTGATCAGCACGGTCTTGCCCGTCATCGATAGGGCAGCAGCCATCGTCGCCATCATCAGGCCGCGCTGGGTGCAGGCGCCCGACCCTGGGTCGTCGTCGTGGTGCCGTCCGGCCCGGCGATGACGTAGGCGATCATCGCGATGAACCCGAAGTTGAAGATCCCCGTTAGCAGCAAGGCGGCGAACCAGGTCTTGCTCTGCAGCTGCCAGGTGTTCAGCAGCGCACCGATCCATGCAACGAGTCCGGTGATCAGCCCACCCATCATTGCGCCCGCCCCAACGATGCCCAGGCCGATGAGAATCCACGCAAGCGCGCTGCCGCGGATCCCCACGATGTCGGTACCGGCCATCAAGAACACGTTGGTCGCAAGCGCGATCAACACGGCCGCGATGGCGACGACGGCGCCCGTTCCGAAGGCAATCAGGCTGCCGATGAAGAGTCTGGTAACTATTGCTTTGCTCATGGTCGTTTCCTTTCGATGTGTCGAATGGGTGCTTGAGGTCTCACGCGGGTGAGGTTCACACGGTGATGACGACCGTGCCCCGGGCGTGACCCGCAGCGACGTGACCGATCGCGGCGGGTGTCTCGGGCAATGGATACGTCCGGTCGATGACGGGTGTCACCTTCCCGGCTTCGACGAGGCTCTTCAGGGCGACAAGGTCGTCGTGGTTCTGCGTCTTGACCGATGGGCTCGCCTGCTGGCGCACGACCATCGAGGCGAGCATGGCTCGCACGGTCCGGCCCAACTTGCCGCCGGCATGCCCGCCACCGTTCGAGATCAGGGTTCCGGTCGGGCTCAGTGCGCGCCGAGTCCTGGCCATCGACCTGCTGCCGACGTTGTCGAGGATCAGGTCGTAGCGCTCTGGGCCCGTGGTGAAGTCGTCACGGGTGTAATCGATGACGTGGTCGGCACCGATGGAGTGGACCATCTCCAAGTTCTTCGTGCTGGTGACACCGGTCACCTCGGCGCCGAAGGCCTTCGCGATCTGCACCGCGAACGTCCCGACGCCGCCCGAGGCTCCGTTGATCAGGACCTTCTGTCCTGGTTGGACCTTGCCGTCGTCGCGAAGGAGCTGGAGGGCGGTCGTTGCGGATACGCCAACCGCGGAGGCCTGCTCGAAGGTCAGGTTGGCCGGCTTCTTGATGAAATGATCCTCGGTTGCACGGGCGAACTCCGCGAATGCGCCCGCGCCCCAGCCGAACACCTCGTCGCCGGGCCGAAGCTCCTGGACGTTGCTGCCGACCGCCTCAACGGTGCCCGCGACATCCGTTCCCGGAACGCGGTTCTTCGGGCGTCGCAGGCCCGTGGCCAAACGCATGACCCAGGGCGACCCGGTCATGAGGATCCAATCCCCGACGTGGATGGACGCGGCCTGGACACGGACCAGGACCTCGTCGTCGGCGATCTCGGGGGTGTCGATGTTCTCGAGGTGGATGACCTCGGCCGAGCCGTAGGTGTCCTGGACTATTGCCCGCATCGCTGATCTCCTGCTACTGTACGCTGTAAAGCCAACGCCATGACTGTACGGTGTAAAGTACGCAATGTCAACCCTCGATCCAAAGCAAGCCGAGGCCGGAGGGAGGCTCGTGAACACCCAGACCACCACGCGATCGCGGATCCGGATCCCGCTGACCCGCGAACGAGTCCTTGAAGCCGCCATGAGGCTCGCCGATCAGGGCGGGATCGAAGGACTCAGCATGCGCAAGCTCGGTCAGGCCCTCGGCGTCGAAGCGATGGCGCTCTACTACCACTTCGCCAACAAGGAACGGGTAATCGACGGCATCGTCGATCTGGTCTTCGGCGAGATCGAGCTGCCGGCGATCGGCGCCGACTGGAAGGCCGCCATGCGCCGCCGGGCAATCTCGGTTCGCGATGCCCTCCTCCGTCATCGTTGGGCGATCGGGCTGATGGAGTCGCGGACGAACCCGGGACCCGCCAACCTGCGACACCACGACGCGGTGATCGGGAGTCTCCGGGCGGGCGGCTTCGACATGGCGGCGGCGGCAACCGCCTACTCCCTCCTCGACGCCTACATCTACGGCTTCGCCCTGACGAAGATGAACCTGCCGTTCGAGACGACGACCGATATCGCCGAGATGGCCGAGACCATGCTCGAGCCGTTCCCGTCCGGTGAGTACCCCAACTTGGCCGCCTTTATCACCGAACACGCGATGAAGCCCGGCTACGACTTTGCCGACGAGTTCGAGGTTGGTCTGGATGTCATCCTCGACGGCCTCGAACGGGTGCGGGATCCAGCCTGAGGTCGGCTATCTCGTCGCGACGCTCAGCCGAATTTGCAGTCCAGCGTGACCTGGTCCGGGGAGATGCACGACGTGCTTTTCCGAAACCCGCTGCGCCTCGAACCCGCCGACCTCCGGCGATTCGCGGAGCGACTCGGCCTGGACGTCGGGCGTTTCGCTTCAGACCTAGCCGCCGGCACCGTCCGGGCTCGGATCGAGCGGGACGTGCAGACCGGCCTCGAGAGCGGGGTCGACGGAACGCCGAGACTCTTCATCGACGGTCGCCGCTACCAGGGACCGCGCGACGCGACAGCCTGAGTGAGGCCCCCGGTCTGACGTAGAGGCGGAGTGCGCCCGAAGCCTTGAGGTCGCGCCGTAATCCGAGGCTCTCCTGCCGGGTTGAGCTGGTCAGGGGCCTGTTGCTTCGTTCGTGAAGGAGACCGACTTTTCGACCCCGCGGGCAGCGGTGATATCGGCGGTGCCGGCGCTGAGATCGAGGCCCGTGCAACCCGGGTTGCAGGAAGCGCTGAAGACGCGGAAGGTGCTGTCGAGTGTCTCGGCGATGTGGACGCTCGTGCCGTCGAGGACGTCCTGGATGGTCGAGCAGTCGCCGGCCGGGATGGTGACGTTCGAGGGCGTCCCGCTGCCCACGGTGATCGCGAAGGTGAAGGGTGTCCCCGCCGTGATCCCGGTGCCGGCGACCTTGCACACCTTGATCGTTCCGAGGTTGGACTCGTTCGTGAAGGAGACGTCCTTCTCCGTGTTTGCGACGATCGCAAGGGAAGCGGTCCCACCGGTGAGATCGATGTTCGTGCAGCCCGGATTGCAGCTGACGCTGAAGACGGCGTCGTCCCGCCGCCGACTGTGCTCGCGGCCCTGGTCCAGGCGAATGGCGGGATCCAGGTCACGCTGACCGGGAGCACGATCCAGCTTCCCACTGCCTCAGGTCGGTTAGGCGAGAGAGCCGCCTCAGCTGCTGCGTGGCTGCATGAACTGGATGTAGCCGAATCCGAGGGCCAGCAGGAGGTAGATTGCGACACTCGACCAACCGAAGGCATTGGGGATGCCCGCCAGCTGTCCGATGAGGATCACGACGAAGCCGACAACATCCTGGGTCAGGTTCGCGAAAATCACGGCTCGCCGTGCGTCGGGATCGGTGACGTTCCTCGCCAACCAGTTGAGGACCGCGACTCCGATCAGCGAAGCGCCAAAGAGCTGGGCGACGAGGGTGCCGGCCTTGTCCAGGGTCACACCGTAGATCGACAAGAGAGGCCCGCTGGCGACCACAAAAGCCACGCCGAAAACGGCCGCGATGACAGCCGCAACCACCAGCAGAACATTCAGCTTCATACATGCCCTCCTTCGCCACCGACTCCGTCACTGAGACCTTACGCCCGCGCCGTAGCAACGAGAAGAGTGAAGGCCGGAACTGGGCGCTTGCCGGGTGGGATCGGCGTGTCGCAGCCCCCGTTTCCGTCGCTGAGTCAGGACTGACGCAATCGCAATGGCGGCCCAATGCTCGTCGCCGCTTGATAGCGGATCAGGAAATACCAGGCGCCAGTCGCGACTAAGAGATAAAGCGCGAAGAACATCCAGGTGATGAGCCGCCCCGGTTCGAACAGGCCGAAGTGGATCACTGAAGAGACGGTGGCAGCGCTGACGAACACGGCATACAGCGCGAGTAATCCCGGTCGTGTCCACGGCGAGGATCCCAGTGGCCGCGAAGGATGGAAGGTCCGACCGGTTGACTTCGGCGACCCGGCAGGGTTTGCGAACTCAGGATTCGCCGGCTGTGCCAATTTGCCGGAACCGCTCGGGCGGTTCTGCACCGAGCGCAGGCGGGCCTTGCGCCAGCTCGTTCACACACACATAGGTGTCGAGCCACCAATCCTCGCGTTGCTCGTCGATTTCGCCCTCGCCGACGAGGAAGCACGTGTTCAGCCAGCGGTATTGCTCCGCTTCTGTAGTCAGCTCCACCCGTGCGAGGATCGCCCGCCGTTCACCGGCTGAATCCTCCTGGACGCTCTGGCCGCGAATGGTAAGGAGCAGATCGCTTCCATCTTCCGCGGTAATGACCCCGCGCAGATTCGGGGTCCACACCCCGTCCTGTCGACGCCGCGGATAGTTCGCCCAAACTAGCTTCCCAGCGATCTCGCCGCTGACGGTTCCGTCACCCTGACCGAATCCGAGCCCCTCAGCACCCTCGTCGCGAGCACCGTACGGCCGATGCCAGCTGGCGTCTGCATATCGCATGGAAATCCTGCAGAACGACTCGAGTTGCATGGCATCTGTCTCCCGTCAATGGCGGACGTAGCCTTACGGCCAGCCGGCGTGCGGTACCGCTACCCGGGCCGTGAGGATCTGACCGGTCTTCGCCTCGATGAGCTCGTCCATCTTGTCGGGACCGAACCACTGGGCGACGACCATGAACAGCGTCCGGCCGTCCTCGCCACCGAGCATGCACGCGTAGCATGGACGGTCGACCTCGATGCGGTCGAGGACCTCGCCGCCCTCGCGGACGCGCAGAACGACGTTTCTTCCGGCCGCAGCGACGGCGCTACACCAGACGGCACCCTCGGCGTCGACGCAGATCCCGTCGCCCGTGACGTCAGCCCAGACGCGCCGGTTCGAGAGGCTCCCGTCGGCGGCGATGTCAAAGGCGGTGAGCCGAGCGGCGAAGGACTCGGCGACGATCAGCGTGCCGTTGTCCGGCGTCACGGCCATCCCGTTCGGGAACGCCAGGCCGTCCGCGACCTCGCGGGCCGTGCCATCGGCCGTCACGAGGGCGATCTTGCCCGGCGCCGTGCCGCTGGCGAGAACGTTCGTGAAGTCGGCGAAGTCGAAGTTGAGCGAGTTGACGTAGGCGTTACCACGTCCGTCGACCGTGATCTCGCTCCATCCGTACGGTGAGACCTGGCGCAGGTCGGCGTGTCGGACGCGCGACGCGTCGGGCTCGATGCGGAGCAGCTCGCCGCCGGTGACGAGCATCCGTCCATCGCGCAACCAGTTGACGGCCCAGCCGCTGCCCCCACCGCCGGCGCCGATGACCTCGTTGTTCCCCTCGAAGTCGACTGCAACGATCTCGTTCGTCCCCCAGTTCGAGAACCATAGGCGGCCCTCGTGCCACCGGGGCGACTCCCCCATGCCGAAGCCGTCCAGCAGGACCCTCGTGTCCGAGACCGGTCCGTGCGCCATGGCGTTCTCCTTCCTGAGCAGGCGTAGATCGTGGCACGGCCCGAAATCACCGCGATGGAGATGACTGTGCTTGTCATACCCGCCGTGCGTGCCAGCAACGTCCGTGGGATCACATCTAGTCGACGACGAGGAAGCGGTCGATCGTGCGCCCCACAAGACGAGCGTCGGGATCGAGACCTCGCCGAGACGCCCGAGCATGGATGGATCGTGCATGTACGGGTGCCCGGCCAGCACGCGCATCGTCGCCATGTTTGCCTGCCGCGCTGCGAGCTGCTCGGCCGGGACCTCCGTCGGATCGACGTAGAAGCGATTGCCGTCGTGAAACGAGTAGTCGGCGACGCCGCGTGCGTCGAGCGCGAAGAAGTCGCGAATCGGTAGGCCCGGAATGTCGACACCGACGGAGTCCATGAGGACGAGACGTCTAAGCGACTGCCTGAGCCCGACGAGCAGCTGGCGCGGGGCCGGAAGGTCAGTCGATCGCATGATGGAACCCATCGAATGGTCGCCCCTCCGCCACAACCACGTCGTGGAGTGACAGGTCGTAGAACTTCACGTTCGTGTGGTCCTCGAAGGCGATGTACCAGGGCTGGCAGATCTCGCTCTGGTATTGCCGACCGGTGAATGCGGCCGCGTGTGCCGCCGCGAACGCCTCGAAGTCGTCGGTGACGACGATGCCGACATGCTCGAGACCCATCTGGTAGACGTTCTGATGGGGCGGCGGGATCAACTCGATCAGCGAGACCGGCAAGCCAGGCTGGACGAAGATCGGCTCGCGGAGCAGCAGCTTGGAGATCGCCCGGCCGTTCCAGACGTTCTCGACGTTCGCGACGCAGAACGCCTCGATCCGCTCCCGGACGACGAGGTACGCGTCGAGCCCCTCCGTCCGGAACGCAAGGTGGCTGAGCGAGTAGCCCGCGATCTCGATGCCGAGTGCGGCGAGCCTGCCCTTCTGTTGGGCGAAGAAGCCCGCGTAGTCGCCGATGATCGCGTCCATCGCCACGCTCGCAGTATCGCTCGCGCCGATGTCGGCGCGCATCGGGCACGCTGTCACGCCCGGTCGTTAACCTCGCCGACGCTATGGCGCATCCGAGGCGCAGTTCGGCCGGCTGCGAGTCGAGCGACCTGACGGCGTGGCGGACGCCGGGGCGAGCCGTGTCAGCAGTCGAACGCAAACCAGCACAACGCGTTGCGCAGCCGCTGGTCGTCGAGCACCAGCTCCCGGATCTCGTGGGGGAGTCGGGCGCGCTGCCACTGGCACTCCAAGCGGCCGGCCGCCTCGCGCTCGTCTTCCGGCGCTGCCGCCCGCGCCCCCCTGATCGCGTAGGCCGCGGCACCGAGCTCGTGGGCCGCCACATGGCCCACCGCCGCGGCCTGACCGGCAGCGTACGCGGCATACCGTGCTGCCCCTCTCAGGTCTCTGGCCGCGGCGTTTGCGTGGCCGGCCGCCGTGCGGGCCTCTCCCCAGGTTATTTCACCCCGCGCCCAGGCACGCCCGAGGGCGATCGCCCGACGTGGACGGTCGTCCTTCGGCCGTGCCTGCTCGAAGTAGTGCAGCACGTGCTCCGCGCAGTCAGCCGCCCACATCGCGAGAAGACGATGATCGTCGTCTTGGAGGGTCCCGCCGCGACGCACGGTGATGAACCGAGGATCCCGGATCTTGGGGAGGATCACCAGTTTGCCCATCTCCTCTTGGGTCCGCCAAGGGTAGATCCTCCGACTTATTCTGCTCAGACGCGGACCTCCCGCTCGATCCGGTTTACGGTCACTCCGACTAAGAGTCTCGCAGGCTCGAAACCCGCGATTGACATGTCTCCAATGCCGGATCAATACTAAAGCAGATGCTTAACTCTCAACCGCAGCTGGACCTCGTTTTCCAGGCCCTCTCCGATCCGACCCGGCGCACGATCGTCGAGCGGCTCGGCCGCGGGCCGGCGTCGGTGAGCCAGCTGGCGCAGCCGTTCGCAATGTCGCTGCCGGCCGTCCTCCAGCACGTCGCCGTCCTCGAGGCGAGCGGGCTCGTCCGGTCCGAGAAGGTCGGCCGCGTCCGGACCTGCCAGATCGACAGCCGCGCGCTGTCGGTCGCCGGCCGCTGGATCCAGGAGCGGCGGACGACCTGGGAGCGACGCCTCGATCGACTCGGCGCGGTCCTCGCCGAGCAGCCCGACTGACCACGAAGGAGCCCTCGATGCCCGAACGATCCGTCGTCCACTCGACCTTCACGATCGAGCGCACGTACGACCGGCCAGCCGCACGTGTCTTCGCCGCCTGGGCCGACCCCAACCTGAAGTCCCGCTGGTTCGGCGGCGGCACCGACGACGCCCCGATGGGCCTCGACACGGATTTCCGTGTCGGCGGCCACGAGCGGGACCGGGTCGAGCCCGGCGCCACCCCCGCATACCAAGCCCGCTTCCATGACATCGTCCCCGACGAGCGGATCGCGTTCACCTACGACCTGTCGCTCGGCGGCGCGCTCGTGTCGGTGTCCCTCGCGACGGTCGAGTTTCGCCCGGCCGACGGCGGCACCGGCACCCAGCTGACCTACACGGAGCACGGCGCCTTCCTCGACGGCCTCGACGACCCGGAGCTGCGCAAGAACGGCACCGGCGGCATGCTCGACGAGCTGGGCCGCTGGCTCGAGCGCCAGGCAGCCACCGCCTGACCCGGTGGGCCGGCGCCTGCGTCCCGCGTTCAGGCGCCAGCTTCCTTCCTATGCCCTGCTGGTTGGAACGAGCCGGCAGTCAACGCCCTGACGAGTTCGATCGCTGACGCTTCGCACGGCGTGACGCTTGGCCGGCCGTAAAGCCGCGAACGTCGTGCGACAACAGAATTTTTTTACTGGCGCGCCCGACAGGATTCAAGCGCGCGGATGCCATATATGTCCGAATCCGGATCGAGGGTGCCGGAGAGTGGCGAATGACGTCGACCGAGGGGGCCTGATTCAGCGAACGCCGAAGCAACGCCAGCGTCCTCGCGATTTTCGTCCGGCGCGGCAAGCCAGCCGAGGATCGAGCGCATCACGGACCGGCCGGCAGCCATTGCCAATCGAAATCGCCCCAGCCGGTCCCTGTTACGAGTAGCTTAGCGTTCGAGCCGTCGGCACTGACACTCCAGACAGACGTCGCGCCGACCGTCGTGCCGGCCGATACCGAGAAGAGGATCCGGTCACCTTCGGGTAAGAACTTGATGACCCGGAGTGAGTCGGTCCCATGACCACTGGTCACTGACGTCACCGTTCCACTCGCCACGTCGACCACGCGGAGCTCGTAGGTGCGCGGCAATGGATTACCCGCCAGATCGTACGAGACGGCGTCGGCGCTCCAGACAAACGCGATCCGATCACCTGTTGGCGACCACACCGGGGACGTGACCCCAGAGGGGATCAGCACCCGAGGGTGGGAACCATCGGTCGCGGCGACAACGAGCGTTGGGGTGGTGTAGGCGACGCGAGCTCCGTCGGACGAGTACGCCCTGTCCGTGTGCGATCGTGGGTCGTCCGCCGGTAGACGCCGTGGCGAGCGGCCGTCGAGGGGCACCTCACAGGAGTGGATCACGACCGACTTGCCGTCGGGCGACCACACCGGGTCGTTATCGCCCGGCTCTGGGCATCCGGGTGGCACGGTGAGCAGCGCCTGGCGCACGCCGTCGAGACCGTAGATGCCGACCGTCTGCTCTAGCTCGACCCAGGTGGCAACGCGAGTGGAGTCCGGCGACCACGAGACGAGCCAGCCCATGCTAGGGAATGACGTGACAGGGTGGCCGTCCGGATCACTGACGTAGACGGTCCCGCAGTCTGATCGATAGGCGAGATGCCGCCCGTCGGGCGACCACATCGGTCCCTCTCCCCAGAACGTGCCGCAGCCGGCTGCGGGGTCGTCGGGAAGGGCGTGCGCAATCCGGACCGGGTTCCTGCCGTCCCAGTCGGCCACGTAGATGTCGCCGCCGAGGCCGTAGGCAAGGTGGCCGAGGCGACCGGTCGGCAGCGGCGCTGGCTGCAACAATCGGGCTCCGACCAGGATCGCCCCACCAACGAGGGCGACCAAGACCAAAAGCAGGATGAGCGCGGTAGACCAGCGCAGACCGAAGCGAATGAGCGAGCGTACGCCGGAGCTCGAACCCGCATGTCGTGTCTCCCCAACCCAGTGGCTGCCGAGGTCGGCGAGCCACGCCGGCCGGGGCCTGCGGCGGCGGGTGGCGTCGATGACCCGGTCGAGACCACCGGCGGGCACCGGCGACCGAGCGTCGGCCTCGAACCAGTCGGCGAGCGTTCGGTCGAAGTCGTCGTGGCCGATCATGCGATGGACTCCCTGGCGATGGTCGGCGTCCGTCCGTCGGCTTCGAGGGCCGCGCGAAGGGCGGACGAGGCGCGGTTCAGCCGGGACTTGAAGGTGCCGACCGAGATGTCGAGGACGATCGCCGCCTCGGCATCCGGCAGCCCGAGGTAGTGGTGGACAACGAGCACGGCGCGCTGCTCGGGGGTCAGCCGACGGAAGCCTCGCTCCAACTGGTCGCGGATGGCAGTAAGGTCCTGGGCGTCGCCGTCGCCACGCGCTTCAGGCGCGGTCATGTGGATCTCCACGACCTCGCGCTGCTTGACCCGCCGTGCCTCGCGATAGCAGACGTGGACGAGCAGCCGATGGAGCCAGGCATCGAATCGATCGGGGTCGCGGACCGCGCGAATGTGCAGCCAAGCGGCCAAGAGCGACTCCTGGACGGCATCGGCCGCCCGGTCGTCGCTGCGCAGGATCAGCCGCGCTGTTCGATGCAGTTGATCGAACGCATCCGCGGCGAGCGTCGCGAAGGCGTCGTGATCGCCGTCCCTGGCGCGAAGGACGAGGTCTCGCTGCATCGGACACCCGGCTCGTGGCGGCCCAGTGGCCGCGCCTACCCATCATGAGTCGGGCGGCAACCGAGTCGTTCCATTTCCAGCGAAAGATGGAACGACTGCGGAGGTACCGGACTCATACCGACTGGAAGGACCGGACACCCCGGTGCTCTGCGGAGGGGTCACGGATGCCAGCTCGCCGCGACCCCACGGCGCCGCCCAACGTGGTCGGCGTGGAGGGCTCAACGAATGAATAGCACGCTCAAGATGGCCTTCGTGGGGGCGGCGGTCGTCGTCGTCGCCGGGGCCGGCATCGCCTGCGGACCGGCGGCTGTCGCTCCGTCGTCGGCAGCGGTCGCTCCGTCGGCAGCGGTCCCCTCGTCCCCTGAGCCGAGCGCCAGCAATCAAGCTGACCGCATGACGATTGCTGGTTCGACCGAGGCAGGTTTGACGCAGCACATCACCGTGAAGCTTCCCAAGGGTTGGGTGAACAACGATATGGCGGCGGCGCGCGGCACCGCCGGGCCGCCGGAGGGCATGGGGTTTCGTGTGACCCTCGTCGACAACACCTTCAAGGATCCATGCGCCCACGTCGAACGAACCCCAAAGATTGGATCCACGGTCGACGCTCTGGCGACGGCGCTTGGCGAAATTCCCAATGCAACCGCGACCAAACCCGTCCAGAAGACGATCGCCGGGCGCGCGGCTACGTACGTCGAGCTTGCGTTCCCAGCGTCGCTGCCCTGCGAGAAGTTCTATCTGTGGCAAGACGCTCCAAACGGGGATTGGTGGCTCAACGGTCCTAATCAGCTGGTCCAGGTCTGGATCCTCGAGGCGGGCGGTCAGCGCGTCACCCTTTCCGCACTGTCCTATCCCACCACCCCCGAAGCAGCGAAGGCCGAGCTTCAGGAAATCCTCGACTCAATCGTGTTCGAGGGTGCGTCCTAACAGCCTGCCTCCTGGCACGATCCGTCCGCGCCAATTCGATGGGCTTGCGGCCGGGCCACGCTGGCACGCCATGCGTCGGTCGGTCACGGCCGGCTCATGCAAGGTCAGAAGGCGTTCGTAGCGCCGCGGGCCCGCCGTCTCCCGCCGATACGGCCGACTGGGTGGACCATGGCTTGCCGAGCGCCGAAGTCGCGCCGCCTTGAAGCGGTCGCCGAAGACGGCTCGGATGGCCTCGGCGTCGAGGTGCCATGAGGATTGATCAGGTCGACCTCGTCGGGCGGCACGCCGCGCCGCTCGAGGGCCATCCGCATGGCCCGCGCCGAGCCCGCGCCCTGCTCGATCGGCTGGAAGGGAACGAGGCCGATGATCCTGTGCTCCTCGCTCCTGGCCTGAGGAATCCACGCTGCCCTTGTGGCGCCGACCGCCTACGGCTCACGAATAGAACAAGTGTTCGAGCGCGCCCGACAGGATTCGAACCTGCGACCTTCGGCTCCGGAGGCCGACGCTCTATCCACTGAGCTACAGGCGCGAGGCGCCGATCATACCGGGCGAGCATGGATAGAGCTTCGGATTCTTGTTCGAAGGTCTACGTGAGCGCTGCGCCGAGCACGGAGTTGTCGGCCACTACGCTTGTCGAGCGTAAAACTCGGCCGTCTGGATCGAGGGCATTGGACCTTCGTCAGGGTCGCGCTTGCCCCCAGCCGAATCCAAGGTCGCAGGTTTCGTCCCAGCCCTGGCGGCACGACGGATCGTACGGAACGAGGATCTTCAGGCCCGTCCCGTCCGGCCTCACGATGCCGAGCCCGCCCAATGTGTCGTCGTGGGGCTTCCATTGGACGAGGATGTACTCGCCGTCGGCGGACCATCCGCCGAGGCCGGCTGCCGCGAGGATTCGATGTGCTTCTCGGCCGTCGCTGTCGGCGATCCAGAGATCGAATCCGTATGAGGCGTCGACGACGAAGGCGATCCGCGTCCCGTCTGGCGAGGAGGCTGTGGCATATGCCTTCAGGTCGTCGCCGGTGAGCTGCTGACTGAACCGCCGCGTAACGTTGGCTCGGAACACATGACTCTCGCCCGCATTCCCGGCGTTGAAATAGATCCACTCCCCGTCCGGTGACCAAGTATCCGGCCCACTGACATCGAGGCCATCGAGGTTGCCGACGACATCCTGCAACTGCGTTCCGTCGGTTCGAATGACCGAAAGGCTGCGTCCGGTCGTCGTCTCGGGCGTAAATGCAACCCACTGATCATCCGGCGACCAGAGCGGGTTGTGGGCCACGAGGTTCGGCGGCGTGACAGGCGTCGACGCTCCCGTGGCGACATTGACGATGAGGATCCGCGCGACTCCGCCCAGCGTGACCTCGGTCGCAAGGAACCGCGAGTCTGACGACCAGGCGTCGATCGATGGATTCCAGGTCACCGAGAGGCCGGTCGCAAGCTCGCGACGATCTCGGCCATCGACGCCGATCGCGAAGAGATGTGAGCGCCCGGCCTCGCTCGTCCAGAAAGTGGCGATTCGCCCGTCAGGCGAGCGACTGACACCCTCGGCCTTCACACCCGCGGGAAGGATCGGCCGCGCGGAGCCGCTGGCTGGATCGATCGCTTCCAGCTGGCCCTTGACGGAGGCGATGAGCAGGCCGTTTCCGAGCGGCGGAGGCTGGCGCAACGCGCCGGCGAGGATCAATCCGGCCACGAGCGCGAAGATGACCAGGATGACCAGGACCGCAACGGACATGGCTGGCGATACCGCGGGCCTCAGGGCAGGAGCGAACATGAGCTGTGCGTCGCGGCGCAGGCGACCGAACAAGCTCGCGTCGCGAACACGGGCCACCCGTGCCCGGCCTTCGAGCGCCGCGTAGCTCGAGGCGACGAAGGCGGGATCGGGCACTGACGCGACGTCAACCCGCCGGATGACGGCGTCGATCTGCTCGGTCGTCAAAAGGTGCCGTTCGGTCATGACTCAACCTCGCCGGCGTACGCTCGACGGAAGCTCTCGCGCGCGCGGAACAGGAGGGATTCGGTGGCTCCCCGGCTCTTGCCGAGGAGGCGAGCAGCCTCGGCGACAGGAAGATCGTCGAGGACGACAAAAACGAGGACGGCGCGTTGGCTTGCCGGAAGCGATCGCAGCGTCTCGGCGATCAACGTCCGATCCTCGAGCCCGATCTGGTGGCGCACGTCAGAGTCGAGCTCGATCTGACGGACTTCGATCTGCATCTGCCGCCGCTCCTCGCGCGCGATGGAGCGGAAATGGTCGGCCAGCTTGTGACGGGCGATCCCGCATAGCCAAGTGATCGCATCCGACCGGCCATCGAAACGCGACCGCCGATCAATCGCCGCGATGAACGTCTGTTGCGTCAGTTCCTCGGCCAGCGTGACATCACCGGCGCAGCGGCTCAGCAGGTACGAGTACACACGGGGAAGGGTTCGGCGATGCCAGGACTCGAAGGCGCGGTCGTCGGCGAGCGCCGCTTGCAGCTCGTTGACGCCCTCGCCTGCGGTCGTGCGTGCGGTCATCTGCCCCTGTCGCGCTTTCGGCCACCCAGCCTACGCCTCGAGATGAGCGGCATCTCTGACGGCGCCAGTGAGTCGCTTCGGCGAGCCCAAATCATTCGGTCGATCCTGCCGGACCGGGGCGAATGATTCAGGACCCGCCGAGCGACCAACCGTATGACCCCGGCCACGGCCGAGGCGAGCGCGAAGTGCCGACGTCGGCGGGAGCCAGAAGATGAGATCGTCAGGACCCGCGGCTGCGGTTGGGCTGATCGTGATGGGTGGGTTGTTGATCGGCTGCGCCGGTCCCGCGCCGAGCCGGCCCTGGGCGCCTGCCGCGACCGCCTCGCCAGCTCCGAGCGCCGCCCAACTCACGTCTTCCCAGCCCCCACCGCTCACCCAAACGCCATTACCCACCGCGCTCCCGTCGACAGTTCAGGGCTGGAGCGTCACTGGCAGCATGATGAAGGTGCGCGAGTATCACACGACCACTCTCCTCGTCGATGGCAGAGTCCTCGTCGCGGGTGGCTTGGGGCCGATCGCCGACGTGGAGCTGTATGCCCCCGCATCGGGGTCATGGAGCGCCACAGGCAAGCTGGCGCAGGCGCGTCGATTCCATACCGCGACCCGGCTCCTGGACGGAACGGTGCTCGTCTCCGGCGGCCTCTTGGGATCTGGCGGTCCTGAGTCGAGATCGCTTGCCACCGTCGAGCTCTACGATCCCGGCAGCGGCGTGTGGAGGCCGACAGGAAGTCTGCTTACGCCCCGGGATCACCACACGGCTACGCTCATGGCCGATGGCAGGGTGCTTGTAGTCGGCGGAGCCGAGGCGGCTGCCGGCGCCCGTGGAAACGGCGAGTATTCCGGGCGGCTCCTCGCATCAGCGGAGCTGTACGACCCAGCCACTGGAACGTGGACTGCGACTGGCAGCCTGCGCACCGCTCGTGAATCCCACTTCGCAATGCTGCTCGAGGACGGCAGAGTGCTGGTCGTCGGCGGTCTGACGGTCGAGCGCGGCAAATTTACCGAAAGACTGGCCGCCGAACTTTACGACCCCATCGCGGGAACCTGGACCGTTGCTGGCCTGCCAGGGCTCACACGCATCGACACCGCCACGCTGCTCGGCAACGGCACGGTCCTTATGACCGGCGGAGACAGCGGTCTCGGGGCGGGATCATCCGCCGAGCTCTACGACCCGAGCGCCGGGGCCTGGACGCCCACGGCCAGCATGCATACGGCTCGCAGTCATAGCACCGCGACGCTGCTTTCGGATGGCCAGGTGCTTGTTACAGGCGGACAAAGCGATAAGTTTCGAACACTGGCGTCGACGGAGCGGTACGACCCGAACCTTGCCACGTGGGCGTCGACGGGCCACATGGCCGGCGCCCGCTTCTCCCACGAGGCCACCGTGCTGACGGACGGCCGGGTCCTCGTGGCCGGAGGCGAGACGCTCAGGCCCGCTCACCTCTTCCTCAACTCCGCGGAACTCTTCGACCCAGGGTCCCACAACTGACCCACGCAATCGGGGTGCGTCCTGATCAGAACGTCTGCGAGACAGTTTCACAACGTCTACGGAGAAAAGCATGCGACCCGAACGGACTCGCGAGATCATCGGCATCCCTCTCCTGACTGCGCTTGTTGCCGCGAGCTGCGGTGCGTCGACCGTCGCGCCTACGGAGGCCGCGCACCCGACCGGTACAGCGCCCCACGCGTCGTCGGGTCACCTCAGCCCGTCTCCTATGACCTCAGTCACCACCGCTGGGCCGATTCCGGAGACCTTGCGGTATGTATGGGTTGCTGAGCCGCGAGAGATCCCTGGCCTCGATGAACCTGCGGTGTCAGCGGTCCTCGTTCTGAAGACAGCCACGATGGAGTTCAACGCCAACGACAATGACAAGCTGGTGCTCGCGTCGCGAGCCTCGGCCGTCGACGCGCGCTCGTTGCGCTTCGAGCTCCAAGCGGACGGCAGCGGTTGTCATCGCGGCGACGTTGGTACCTACTCGTACCAGCTGTCCTCGACCGGACGAGGACTGTCCCTTGGTCTGCTGCAGGACCCTTGCGCCGCGCGCACTGCTGCGATCACAGGATCGTGGAACCGCGCCGGAACATGCCCAGCCGGAGGTGTCTGCCTCGGAGACATGGATGCCGGCAGCCATGTGTCTGCCGTCTTCACTCCGTTCGAGCCTCCGTCGACATGGCGCTACGACTACGGCCGCTTTGGCTTCACGGTCCCCGACGGATGGGACAACCTCGAGGATGGCAAAGACGACTACGTCCTCGCAACGCGCGACGCGGCGCCGGATACCGACATCTTCCTCCAAGCCGGGGTTGCACCGCATGTCCAGGACGCGGCATGCAGCGAGCTGGCACCGCCTGAACCGGGCGTCGGCACCAGTTCGCTGGCCATCGCCAACTGGATAGGGACGATCCCGGGCCTCGTCGCGACCAAGCCGACTCCCACGAAAGTCGGAGGCATCCAGGGCGTCATGCTCGACGTGTCCGTGTCGCCTGGGTCGACCCACACCTGTCCATTCAGCGAGGGACGAGCCGGAGCCCAGCTGTTCTCACCGTCGGATCCAAAGTCTGAGTTCGACTTTGGCATCTGGGGCAACGGTCGAATGCGGCTCTTCCTCCTCGACCTCGGCGAGTCACGGACGATGATGATCGACATCGAGGCGCAGGACAAGGCGACGTGGGATGCCCTGGTTCCGCGAGCCATGCCCATCGTCCAAAGCTTCACGTTCAGGCACTAATCGAGGCGAGGCCGTACGCGGTCGTCGTGTCGCCGATGGCCGGCGACACCGCCCTGCGATGCGCTCAACCCCCAACTGGGGTGACCCAATACTCGCCTACAGAGCGTAAACTCAGCCCGTTCTGGTCGGGTCCCACTCGGGTGGCCACAACGCTCAGGCGGTCAGGCTCCGGAGGCCGACGCTCTATCCACTGAGCTACAGGCGCGAGGCGCCGATCATACCGGCTTTCGCTTGGATAGAGCTTCGACTTCTGGTCTTACGCTCTCGATCGACCATGGTTCACGCTCGACGGATCGGCCGCTGCGCTCGTAGAGCGTAAAACTCGGACATCGCGTCTTCCGCGAAGTCTCGGGCTCGAGGATCGGTGACCCAGCTGTGCGCCGTTCGACATCACTCGATCGAGTCATGCGTTCGCGCGCGGGTCCGGGGACGGTCTGTCGTCGTCTTGCTCAGCGACGATGCGGGCGAGTTCGGTGCGCGACTTGATCGAGAGCTTGGTAAAGATGTGTCGGAGGTGACTGTTCACCGTGTGCGGCGACAGGAAGAGCCGGTCCGCGATCTCACGGTTCGTACTGCCGTCGGAGACGAGCCTCGCGACCTGCACCTCCGCGCTGGTCAGGGTCGGCAGGCCGTTGCCGTGGCCGCGGGTCGCAACAATTCGCCGGCGGACGCCCAGGTCACCGAGCCGACCGCGAACACGGCGGGCGTCCCATTCGGCGCCGAGAGCGAAATACAGCTCGAGGGCTCGCCCGAGGACCGTAACGCCGGCGGCGCGATCAATCTTCGTCAGCGACCGCCCGTAGTCCTCGAGCGCCGATCCGAGCGCGAGGCGGCGCGGGCTCTCCTCGAAGAGCGCGGCCGCTCGTTCGAGATCTTCGTGCCGCTCCTCGACCAGGCCGCTGACCTGCGCCTCGACCGCCGCGATTGTCTTGACACCCGGGTTGAGCTCCAGACGCCGTCGAACCGTCGCGAGCGTCCGCCCAGCCAGACCGTTGTCCCCGACAGCCAACGCGATCCGAGCGAGGTGGACCTCGTCGGTGACGTCGACCGGGAACCGCGGAAGGAGCGACCGCCCGTCTTGCTGATCCAACGCCCCTGACCAGTGGCGCGCAGACGCGCGATCACCCTGAGCGGACGCAACGAGGGCAAGGACCCACGCCGCATGCCGCCGCACCGCTGGTGTCCCCGCGTCGACTACCACGTGCGCAGCGTCGGTCAACCGTCTGAGCTGCCGGGCATCGCCTGCATGGATCGCCAGCCGCGCCAACGCCGCCACACCGGCCGCGTCGAGGACGGCCATCGCATGACTGCCATCTTCGTCGGCGAATCGCGCCGCGAGCGTCGCATGGGCTGGTCGGAGCTGACCCGATTGGAACAACAGCCGGCCTCGCCAGGTCTCGAACATCTGGTAGGCCCACCCCTGACGGTCGCGCTTGCCGGCCTCGAGACCGTCATCCGCGACGGCGAACGCGTCCGAGTAGGCGTCCAGGACGCTGAGGATCTCGCCGCGCCACATGTGAGCCAGCCGGAGGCGCTGGTCATCGCCAGCATCGATGCCTTCCTGGTATGCGAGTTCGACGAGCTCCTTCGCCGCTCCGAAGTCGTCCTCCGCGTACTCGACCGCACTCTCGGCGAGGTGCAGCGTGAACGAGGCTCGGACGTCGCCGGACGGCCCGATGGCGGCATCCGCCAGCGCCTGCATCGCCCGTGCCTCGTCGGGCCGGCCGGAGGTCACCAGGTTGTGGTAAAGGCATGCGACGTGCCTGGCCCGCAGGACGTCCGGGATCGCCGGCAGAGCGAGCGCCATTTGGCCCGCGCTGATCCGGATCTCCGGGGAGATCGCGAACATCCCGGCGATGCTGAGGCGAACTTCGGCCTCCTGGGCCGGCGGGAACGTCTCCCGCAGGGCCCGATCCGCGAAGGCGATCGCCTCATCGCTGTCGCCGGCGATGTGGAGCGCGATCGCGGTCGTGCTCACGATCTCGCCGCGCAGTGGATGGTGGCTCGGCGAGATTTCCAGGGCTCGTCGTCCGAACTCGGCCGCCGTCCCTGCATCGGTCGCGATCAGGGTCTTCGCCGCATCGAGAAGCGTGGCGACGGCGGCCTCGTCGCCTGGCTCGGCGCTCGCCGCGAGCTGGGTCGCCACCTCGACCGGGAGAGCGCCGCTCCGAAGGAGGATTTCCGCCGCCCAACGGTCGAGAGCACGACGAGCCGTGGCAGCGATCGCCTCGCGGACCGCTCCGCGGGTGATGTCATGCCAGAACGCCAATCGATCCCCCCGCTCGACGAGCAGGTTCGTTTCGAGGAGTTCGGCGACCGGTCCGAGCAATGCCGACGGCTGCCAGCCGAGGGTCTCGGCGAGCTCTGCGAACGTGAAGGTCCGCCCGAGGGATGCGGCGACGGTCACCGCCTCGTTGGCCGATCGGGAAAGCCGTCCGAGCCGCTCGCGCATCCCTGAGCGCACGCGGTCAGGTAGGCCGCCATCGAGAACCTCGGCCCGGCCATCGACGACGTGGATGCGGTCCTCTTCCTGCAGTCCGAGCAACGTCTCGACGAGCAGAAACGGGCTGCCAGCAGCTTGCTCGACGAGGTCCAGAACGTGTTCATCCGGCTCTCCGCCGAGGAGTTCGGCGGCCAGGCGGGCAACAGCAGGCTCGTCGAGCGGGCCGAGACTGATCACGCTCGCCCCCTCGCGCTTGAGCTGATCGATCGCGCTTGCCGCATCAGGCGCCGATTCCGGGGACGGGCGCCAGGCGATCAGCCATTCGATCGCGGATCCTGCGAGTGAGCGCGGCAGGGACCGGAGGGCGGCGGCCGTGCCGGCGTCCGTCCACTGGGCGTCGTCGATAACGATCACGATCGGCTCGGACTCCGCAGCCCGTTCCAGCAGTTCCCCGAGGTCGCGAAGCAGCCAGAACCGCTGTCCCGGCTCCGTCCGGATTGACTGAAGCGCACCCCGGTCGATGAGGGGCTCCGATCCGTCGAACAGCGCGCCGAGAAGTGCCGACAGTTCGACCGTTCGCGCCCCCGGCTCGGCCATCGAGACCCCGAAGCGCATGCCCCGCCGCTTCGCGTACCGGACGGCCTCGAGGAGGAGTCTCGTCTTGCCGATGCCGCTCGCCCCCTCGACGACGATGACGCCACCTGAACCCCCGGCGACCTCATCGAGGCGTGCGCCGATCAGCCGGAGCTCAGACTCGCGGCCCTGGATCCCTGCCTGGTGGGCCCGAGGCGACATCGCCCCGCCCGCACGGATATTGGGCACCTCGTTCCCTGGAGTCGCCTGAGTCGCCATTTCGGTCCGACGAGCATACGGCGGCCGCGCATCCCTCGAAGGAATGGCGGATTCGAGCGATGCGCGGCGCCCTGGCTCGCGACCAGACTGTCCGCACATCCATGTGAGCGTCTCGACCGACCGAGAGGCCTCTCAAGCACAGGAGGCATTCCGAAATGACTGCTCGTCCGAACGTCGTTCTCGTCCACGGCGCATGGGCCGACGGGTCCTGCTGGACCGGCGTGATCGAGCGCTTGCAGGAAGCCGGCTTCAGCGTGCGCGCGCCGCAGTTCCCGCTCACATCACTCGCCGACGATGTCGCACGCCTTCGGCAGGTGTTGGCATTCCAGGACGGTCCGACGGTTGTCGTCGGGCACTCCTATGGGGGCCAGATCATCACCGCGCTCGGCACCGACGCCCCGAACGTGGTCGGCCTGGTCTACATCGCGGCGTTTGGCCTCGACGAGGGAGAGTCGCTCGGAGCGCTGCTCTCCCGAGGGCCGGCTACCCCGGCCCTGGTCCACACCTTCACGGACCAGCGCGGCTTCGTCTGGTTGTCGGAGGAAGACTTCGTCGAACACTTCGCCGGCGACGTTGATCGCCGGCAGGCGCGGGCGATGTGGGCCGTCCAGCAGGCACTCGCAGGATCCGCCTTCACCGACGTAATGGCGGTCCCGGCGTGGAAGTCGCTCCCGAGCTGGTACCTGGTCGCAAAGGACGACGAGGCGATCCCGCCCGATGCCGAGCGCCAGTTCGCGGCCCGGATGGGCGCGACGACTGTCGAGGTCTCGGCCGGCCACGTCGCGATGGTCTCTCACCCGGAGGAGGTCGCAAGCCTCGTCGAACGAGCCACCGAATCGGTCGGCGCGGCAGCCCTCGGCTGACGCCAGAGGCCGGGCGACCACCGCGTTCGGTTCCGGCAAACCGGACCGGACAGACACACGAAAGGACGATGCGCGATGCCGATGATCGACGTCTACGCCGCCGACGGGACCTTCGCGGATCCCCATGCGTTAGCCCAGAGTCTGGCCAGCGAGCTCATGACGATCGAGCAGGTCCCGAACATTCCGATGTTCCGGAAGAACACCGCCGCCTTCGTACATGCGCTACCGGAGCCCGCGCTTGCCAACGTCGACGGCGACAACACCTATGTCCGCGTCCAGGTTCTGACGAACCACGGTGCGCTCGACCGCGCCAAGCAGATCGCGGTCGTCTCGCGACTGACGGCGCTCGTGGCGGAGGCCGCCGGCGACCCATCCCTGGCCGACCGCACCTGGGTCCTCCTCACTGAGGCTCCGGACGGCGGGTGGGGGCTCGCGGGCCACGCGAACACGAACGAAGAGCTCATCGCGGCAGCGCGGGCCCAACTCGCCGCGCTCCGCGAGAGTGCGCCACCCAGCTGACGGAGCGGGCCGACGGAGGCATCAAATCGCATCGGGTACGGCGGAACATGTGAACGTGACGAAGCGCACTTCGCGCCGCCGCGGACGAGGATGGGACGCGACTTCGATCCTCGACCCCATCCATCGTCAGGTGCAGCCTGGGGCGAGACTCAGGTCTTGGCAGTCAGGACCTCGCGCAGGGTGGCGGCGAAGGCGTCGGGTTCGCCCCTCTGGCCGTATTCGCCGCCAAGGAATCCGGCGTGACCGCTTGGGAACGCGACCGGTGTCGTCCCGAGCCGTTCGGCCACGGCCTCTGCGCCACGATGGGCCATCTCGCCCCCGGATTCGGTTCCGGCGGCCAGGACGATACGGGTCGATGCCGCGCGAAGGGCGTCGAAATCGGGCTGATAGTGGGTACAGGAGACCATGTTCTGCGCGAGGAGTGGGTCGTTCCGCGAGCCGTCATCCTCGGTCGGCAGCCCGAACATGGCAGGATCCGGCGCGGGCTGGTCAACGTAGTCGGCCGAGATCTCGCCCTTGTGGCTGACGAGCGCGATGAACTTGGCCATCGCCGGTCCAAAACCACGACGCTTATATGTCTCGTTGACGTCCTTGGCCGCGGCCAGCGCCGGCTCGCGGTCCGGAAGTACCTGAGCGGTCGGCGGCTCATGTGCGACGAGGATTCGGACCTGCTCGGGATGACGGGCGACGAGGGCCAGCGCATTCACTGCGCCACCGCTGCTGGCAAAAAGGTCCACCGGTCCGGCGCCCAGGGCTGAGATCACGCGGTGCAGGTCGTCGGCGTGCTCATCGGGCGTTGACTCGGTGGCGTCGTCGGTTTTTCGACTGCGCTCCACGCCGCGGGGGTCGTAGGTCACCACCGTGCGGTCGGAGAAGTGACCGGCCAGGGTGCCGAATCCGGCGGCGCCCATCGGCGACCCGATCATCAGCAGGACCGGTTCGGTGCTGGCAGTGTTGCTCCGGACATCGTAGGTCAGCAGGGCGCCCGGGACATCCAGGGTATTAGTCGTCTGTTCGGTCATGATCCGCCTCCTCGAGGTTGTCTCAATGTCTGTCTGTTGGACTCGGCGCGACGGCAAAACTAATCGGCCGGTCGGTATCCGCTCGACCGCTGCAGCACGCTGATGCTGCCGGCGAAGTGGACGGTCGCCCCTACCGCGTACCGGGCGAGACCCGATAGTCTGGGCCATTCAAATGGGCCCATTCATCAGATGAGTTGGTCGATCGGTTCTTACCCGGATCTGATGCCTTCGTCAGGAGGACTCGCCAATGGATGAGGTCCGCGGGCACTCGATCATCATGGAGGCGACACGTGCCTGAAGGTGGCGTCGCGCGGCTGGGATTGCCGGTGGGGGAGCGCGACCACATGCTGGGGCCGGCGACCGCACCGGTGACCCTGGTTGAGTACGGCGATTTCGAGTGTCCGTACTGCAGGGCAGCCGTCCCGATCGTGCAGGAGCTTCAACGGCTCCTCGGCGACCGACTCCGCCTGGTCTTCCGCCACTTCCCGCTCACACGTTTGCACCCCCACGCGCAGCACTCTGCGGAAGCCGCCGAAGCGGCGGCCGCCCAGGAAAGCTTCTTCCCGATGCATGCCGCCCTGTTCGAGCACCAGGACGCGCTCGAGGATGACCAGCTGGTCCAGTATGCCGCGGATCTCGATCTTGACGCGGCCCGGATTCGTGATGAACTAGCTGCGCATACCTACGCTGGCAGGGTCCGCGAGGACTTCGAGAGCGGCATGAGAAGCGGCGTGAGGGGGACGCCCACGTTCTACCTGGACAGGATTCGCTATGACGGGCTCGTCGGTGTTCGCCAGTTCCTGACAGCGATCCGCGAAGCACATCCCGACGTCGTCAACTAGGGGCTGGAAACACGGGTCGGACAACGCACGATTCCGCGTGTCGTCCGGCAGCGCTCGCCGCTCCGGCCGCCCGCTGGGTGAAAACGGCGGCTTGATCGCCGTCAGCGATCGCGGCGATTGACCCGGACCGCCGCTCG
>WNGI01000232.1_pt1 | contig 48971 bp, 44 predicted proteins | sample 5400621 | NCBI WGS metagenome assembly WNGI01 (sample SAMN13153374, study PRJNA577476) | soil metagenome | isolation source: 20 cm soil or saprolite under Garry oak tree replicate 1 | place: USA:California | collected 2016-06-15 | reverse complement strand
AGGGCCTGCGCGAACTCGCCGGCCTTCTTGCTGCCCATGACCTGCGAAGCGGTCTGCCGGGCGCGCTCCGCGAGCGGCAGCACGTGGGTGGTCTCGACCGTGTTCGCGCTAACACCGAGGGCGTGCAGCTCGCGCGAGAGAAAGGCCGGCGCGGCCGGGCCAAGGTATTCCTTCGCTACGCCAAGGAGCTCCAGGGCGAGGGCGTTCACGCTATTCCTCTCCGCCGGTGCCGGGCTGGTCAGCGAGGGCGTAGTAGCGAAGCGCGTTCAGCATCCGATCGAAGGCCGACGCGACTTCGTGCGTGATGTCGTCGCCGCTCCGCGTATCGAAGGCGGCCTCGCGCAGATCGATGTCCCCGGTCGACACCTGCGTCGCCTCGCCGACGAGCCGGCGGAGCGGCCCGACGAGGGAGCGCGTGAGGACGACGCCGATGACGAACGAGAGAAGAACGCCCATGACGAGCATGAGCACCGCATCGAAGGTCGCGTTGTCCGCCGCCTTCGTGTAGGTCGCGAGGGGCACCGCGAGGACATAGCCCCAGGGCTTGGTCACGAGCCGTGTCACGACGCCGCGCTGCTCATCTGAGCTGGCGCCGTACGCGAACGGCGCGCCGCCGCTCACACCCTTCGGGAGCGCGTCGAGCGCGGTCTTGAGCGTCGGGAGAGGATCGATGACCAGCTGGTCCGGCGTCTTCTGCCCAAAACGCTTGTCGGCGACGAGCTTCTTGACGGTGTCGGCGTCGATCGGCGCGATCGGCTTGTAAATGAGCGATTCGGCCTGATCGCGATGGCCCTTCGTCTCGGAGACAGCGAGCCGGATGCCGTAGTCGTCCACGAGGAAGGAGTGCGCTCCGACACCGACCGAGCCGGCGTCGCCTTCGACGACATCCCAAATCGCGGCGAGGTTGACCCGTGTGCGCACCACGGCGAGGACCGAGCCGTTCGCATCCTTGACTGGCGAGGAGAAGAAGAGCGCGGGCTTGTTGGTGATGACCGAGTACGAGGGGTCACTGACGTACGACGTGCCCCTCATGGCCGTGAGGAAATACTCGCGGAACGCGACGCTCGTACCCTCGTCGGTCGCGACCGAGGCGGCGGTGATCGTCCCCTTGGGGTCGACGACCGCGACAGATTCGTATTCGGGCGAACGCGCGGCGGCCGCCGTGAGCGCCGACCGGGCCGCGGCCCGCGCTCCCTGGTCGGCGAGGTTCGACGCGTAGCGGACGATGTCCGGGATCTTGCCGACGAGGACGATGTCCCCAAGCCGGCTCTGGAGGTACGCATCGATCGCGTTCGCGGTCGACGTGGAACGCTGCTTGATGTTGGTGACGCCGAGGTTGGTGAGGTCGTTGCGCGTGCCTTGGATCGAGATGAAGGAGACGAGCGCGATCGGCGCAACGCCAACGACGAGGAGGGCCGTCAGGACCTTTTGCCAGAACCGAACACGAGGCCGACGCATACGCTCCCCTGCGCCGCGCGCCCATCTCGTCCTCACCCGCGCGCGACTAGAGCGCATCGTCGGCGCCCGGCGGCGTCCTGGCCAGTCATAGCGCGGGGCGCGCTCGTACCTGAAAGGTCCTAGTACGTGGTCCGCCGCAGAGACCCCCGCCAGGCGGGAAAGGGCTAAAGTTGCCGGAACATTACGGGACGTGCCACACGCACGTGGAGGACAAGTGGCCACAGGGACGATCAAGAAGCTCGTCGGCGACAGGGGCTTCGGCTTTATCCAGACGGAGGACGGCTCGGACATCTTCTTCCACCGGTCGCAGGTGGAAGGCGACGCATTTGACACGCTGCGCGAGGGGCAATCGGTGTCCTACGAGAAGGGCATGGATCCCCGCCGCGGCAAGCCGCAAGCGGAGAAAGTGACGCCGGCCTAGGTCCTCGCAGGCAGGCTCCGCAGCCCGCTGCGCCGCGCGTCGCGCAGAAGACCACGGAGCAGACGCTTCGACGTCTCGAGCTGCTCGCGATCGGACGCCGTCAGACCGCCGCGCTCCGGGTCGGGCCGCCACCAGCACTCGAATCCCCAGACGCGTTCGTCACCGATACGCAGGCGCGGGACGCCGCTGCCCGAGCGGCGAACCTCCCCCGACTCGAAATCGAAGAACCCCTCGAAGATCGCCGCCGCACCCGTCCGATCGGGCTCGCCCTCCCGGCAGTCGAAGAGGATCACGCACGGCGCGCCCGGTCGAAGCTCGTCGCGAGCACGCACCGGCCGCCGGTCTCGCGGGCGCTGCGGCCGCCGGTCGACGCGCGGTTCGATCTGCCGCTGACTGCGAGCATTCGCGGCCTCGGTCGGCCGCGGCGGGGCCTTGGGTCGACGCGATCGGAAGCGGCGACGCCGCGGGCGCTCTTGCACGCGATCGAGTCTATCCGCGCGGCTAACATTTCAGGTGATGCGCGACATGCATGACGTCTTCGACGAGTTCAAGCACCAGCTCCCCGACATCGATCCCGACGAGACCCAGGAATGGATCGAGTCGCTCGATGCGCTCGTCAAGCAGTCGGGCGCCGACCGCGCCCGGTTCGTCCTCTACAAGCTCCTGAAACGGGCACGCATGCTCCACGTCGGCCTCCCGCCCCTCACCCAGACGCGCTACATCAACACGATCTCGCCAGAGCAGGAGCCGTACTTCCCCGGCGACGAAGACATGGAGCTCCGGATCCGCCGGCTCATCCGCTGGAACGCGGTCGCGATGGTCGTGCGCGCGAACCACCACTACGAGGGCATCGGCGGCCATCTCGCGACCTACGCCTCCGCGGCGAGCCTCTACGAAGTCGGCTTCAATCACTTCTTCCGCGGGAAGGACGACGGCGCCGCCGGAGACCAGATCTTCTTCCAGGGGCACGCCGCGCCGGGAATCTACGCACGAGCGTTCGTGGAAGGGCGACTCAGCGAATCGCAGCTCGACCACTTCCGCCGCGAGGTCGTTCCGGGCGAGGGGCTTTCGAGCTACCCGCATCCGCGGCTCATGCCCGAGTTCTGGGAGTTCCCGACCGTCTCGATGGGCCTCGGTCCCCTCGCCGCGATCTACCAGGCGCGCTTCAACCGCTATCTGCAGCACCGCGGCATCAAGGACACCTCCGCATCGCGCGTGTGGGCGTTCGTCGGCGACGGTGAATGCGACGAGCCCGAGGCGCTCGGCGCGCTACACGTAGCGGCGCGTGAGGGACTCGACAACCTCACGTTCGTCGTCAACTGCAATCTGCAGCGGCTCGACGGTCCGGTGCGCGGCAACGGGAAGATCATCCAGGAGCTCGAGTCGGTCTTCCGTGGCTCCGGCTGGAATGTCATCAAGGTGCTCTGGTCACGGGAATGGGACGACCTCCTAGCGCGCGATGTCGACGGTGTCCTTGTGAACAGGATGGCCGAAACGACCGACGGCGAGTCGCAGCGCATGACCATCGCCGACGGGGCCTACATCCGCGAGAAGTTCTTCGGACCGGATCCGCGGCTCCGCAAGCTCGTCGAGCACCTCAGCGACGAGCAGCTGCGCGGACTACGTCGCGGCGGCCACGACTACCGCAAGGTGTACGCGGCGTACCACGCCGCGGTGGGGCACACCGGCGCGCCGACCGCGGTGCTCGCGCAGACCGTCAAGGGGTGGGCGCTCGGCCCGTCGGTCGAGGCGCGGAACATCACGCACCAGGCCAAGAAGATGAGCGTCGCGGAGCTGAAGATCTTCCGCGACCGGCTGCAGCTCCCGATCTCGGACGACAAGCTCGTCGACGATCCGCCTTACTACCATCCGGGGCCGGATAGCCCAGAGGTCCGCTACATGATCGAGCGCCGGCGTTCGCTCGGCGGATCCATTCCGCGGCGCGTGGTGCGCGCCAAGCCACCGCAGCTCCCGGACGATTCCGTTTTCGCCGAATTCCCGAAGGGCTCGGGCAGCGCAGCCGCGTCGACCACGATGGCGTTCACACGCCTGCTACGGAACCTGCTGCGCGACAAGAACATCGGCAAGCGCGTCGTGCCGATCATTCCCGACGAGGCACGCACGTTCGGCATGGACCCGCTCTTCAAGGAAGTCGGGATCTACTCGCCGCTCGGGCAGCGGTACGAGCCGGTGGACGCGGAAACGCTCATGCCCTACCGGGAGGCGATCGACGGTCAGGTGCTCGAGGAAGGCATCACCGAGTCGGGCTCGATGGCCTCGTTCACCGCGGCCGGCACGAGCTACGCGACGCACGGCGAGCCGATGCTCCCCTTCTATGTCTTCTACTCGATGTTCGGCTTGCAGCGCACCGGCGATCAGATCTGGGCCTTCGGCGACGCGCGCGGGCGCGGGTTCCTGTGCGGCGCGACCGCGGGGCGGACGACGCTCAACGGTGAAGGGCTCCAGCACGAGGACGGGCACAGTCACCTGCTCGCGACCGCGCTGCCGAACGTGCGCGCCTACGACCCGGCGTTCGCATACGAGACCGCCGTCATCGTGCGCGACGGCATCAAGCGAATGCTCGGGGACGGCGAGGACATCTTCTACTACCTCACCCTGTACAACGAGAACTACCCGCAGCCCGCGATGCCCGCGGGCGTCGAAGACGGGATTGTCCGCGGGATCTACCTCTTCAAGTCCGGCGAGGAGGGACGGCGACGACGCGTGACGCTCCTCGGCTCCGGCGCGATCATGCGCCAGGTCCTTCGCGCTCAGGAGCTGCTTCAGGAGCGGTACGACGTGAGCGCGGACGTGTACAGCGTCACGAGCTTCCAGCAGCTACGGAACGAGGCACTCGAGGCCGAGCGCTGGAGCCGTCTGCATCCAGAGGCGGAGCCGCGAACTCCGCTGGTCACCTCGGTGCTCGGCGGGCATTCACCCATCGTCGCGGCGTCGGACTGGCTCAAGGCGGTCCCCGATCAGGTCTCGCGATGGGTCGGGAGCCCGTTCGTTCCGCTCGGGACGGACGGCTTCGGGCGCAGCGACACCCGCGAGGCGCTGCGCCGACACTTCGAGATCGACTCCGAGAGCATCGCCACCGCTTCGCTACATGCGCTCGCCCTCTGCGAGCAGTACGGTCCCGCAGATGTTGCGAAGGCCATGGCCGAGCTCGGGATCGACCCCGCAAAGCCGGAGCCGCGGACCGCATAGCCTCAGGCGCTGGACCACCGGGGCGATCTTCGCCGCACTGATCGCGTTGCTGCCGTTCGCCGCGAATGCCTCGACACATGCGACGACCCCATCCGTCGCCGATTGCGTCCCGAGCGTCGGACCGGGCATCCCGCCACCAGCGAGCGTTCCCTCGGGTCTTTCGGGATTCCACGCGGCGTGGTACGGGCAGAGCGGCTATTCGACGCTCTGCCCAGGCGGTCTCTCGACGGCGACCGTCGCGTACTACAACAGCGGCACGCGCGGGTGGACTTCGGGGAAGATCGGCGAGGTCGCGTATCTCGGGACGTGGGAGCCCGACCCCGGTCAGGACCGCACCAGCCCGCTCGGTGGCGACGGAACGCAGGGCTCGCCGGCGACCGGGTGGCCGCGCTTCAACCGTGTCGCCGTTCAGCCCGCGCCGTGGGTCGGACCGAACCAGGTCGCATGGTTCCAGTTCACGGTGATCGCGCCTCAGCTCCCCGGCACCTATCGGCTATCGATCCGGCCGCTCATCGAAGGCGCGCAGTGGATGGAGGACTACGGCGTCTTCTGGTACGTCACCGTTGCCGGCGCCGCACCGGTCGGATCGCTCGCGCCGCTCCCGGCGAAGTGGCCGAGCCGCGCGCTCGAGGTCGGGATGTCCGATGACCCCGGTGGCGCGGCCGCGCTGCGCGCGACGGCTCCCTTCGGGTTTCGCTATCAATACCTCGCCGGCGGGGTCAACACTGGGGCCGGCTGGACGACCTGGGCCGCGAACGCCCAGTTTCCGACGAACTACATCCGCGAGTCAGCGAACAACAGGCTCACCCCGGTCTTTAGCTACTACATGCTCAGACCGTCAACGCCCGGCAACGCGATGAGCGAGGCTGACGGCGACCTCGCCAATCTCGGCAACGCGTCAACGATGGCCGCGTACTACGGGGACCTCAAGCTCTTCTTCCAGCGGGCGGGTACGCAGACCGCGACGGTAACGATTCTCCACGTCGAACCCGATCTCTGGGGATACATCCAGCAGCGCTACGGAGACGATGCCGCGGCGGCGCCGGCGCGCGTGGGCGCGAGCGGCATGGCCGAGCTCGCCGGGCTCGCCGACAACGCGGCGGGCTTCGCGCAGGCCGTGGTGAAGCTTCGCGACACCTACGCGCCCAACGTCCTCTTGGCTTATCACCTCTCGCTCTGGGGCACCAAGGTGGACCCGCTCTACTCCAAGCCAGCGGATGCGCAGCTCGATGCGCTGGCCGCGAGGTCGGCGGCCTTCTTCAACTCCCTGCACGCCGGTTTCGACCTCTCATTCGCGGAGTACAGCGATCGCGACGCGGCCGTGGCGACGGTCCAGTCCGGTCGCGACGCGTGGTGGTACCCGGCGGACTTCGCACGCAACGTCCGCTACCTCGCCAAGTTCTCGGCGTTGACGCAGAAGCGGATCGTCGTGTGGCAGATCCCCCTTGGCAACACCAAGATGCGGGCGGTGAACAACACGCGGAATCACTGGCAGGACAACAAGGTCGAGTGGCTCCTCGACGATCCCGGCCGCGCGAATCTCAGCGCCTACGCTCGTGCCGGTGTCGTCGGGTTCCTCTTCGTGCGAGGCGGCAACGGCGCGACGTCGGCGTACGACGCTGCGGGCGATGGCGTCACCAATCCGGCGCCGATCAACGGCAACACGCGCGACTCGCTTAGTGCCGACGACGACGGCGGCTACTTCCGCGAGCGGGCCGCGGCGTACTACGCCGCCGGCGGGGTGGCGCTGCCCTAACTCAGCACACGCACGGCGAGCGGGTGCTCGCCGGCCGAATCGACACGGAACGCGCGGCCATCCGGACGCGCGCTCACGACCTCGACGAGGCGTTCGTCGTCAAACCTGGCCGCGACGGCGTCCTCCAGCGCGATCCCGGCCGGCAATCCCGCGGCGATCTCGCGCGCGTAGACCGGCCGGCGGCGCACCTCGGAGTCGTAGTGCGGGCAGGCGCTGCCCGGTAGGAGCTTTACGCCATCACGCAGCGGACCGAGCTCTGGCGTGAACGAGTCGGTGATGCCTGCTTCGAACCAGCAGATGCATCCCGCGGACCAGCCGGTGAGGATCACCCCGTCCGCGTACGCCTTCCGCAGCGCGTCCTCGACGCCGTGGAGCCGCCAGATCGCGAGCATGTTCGCGGTGTTTCCGCCGCCCACCATGATCACGTGCTGCGCTCGGATGAGGCGCTCGACGTCGGCGACCGTTCGGTGGAACAGGGCGAGGTGCGTCGGCGCGCAGTCCACGCCGGCGAGCTGCTGATAGAAGGTGAGCAGATACGCAGGGTCCTCGCCCGAGGCGGTTGGTAGGAAGAGGATCTTCGGGTGTGAGCGTCCGGTGAGCTCCAGCACGTAGCGCGTCAGCGCGGGGTGGTAGAGCTGCTGACCGCCGCACGCGACGATCCGTCTCGTCATCCCGCGCGCAGTCTGCGACGTTCAGTTGATCGTCGTCGTCTGGTGTTCCTTCGCGAGCCAGGTCGGGATCGCTTCCGCGACCATCGGCTTCGCGATGTAGTAGCCCTGCGCGGCGTCGCAGCGCAGCCCGAGGAGCGCATCCCACGTCGCGCGATCTTCGATGCCCTCGGCGACCACCTTCATCCCGAGCGAGTGGCCGAGCTCGATGATGAGCTTCACGATCGACTCGCTGCTCCGGTCGCGCGTCATACGGCCCACGAACGAGCGGTCGATCTTCACCGCGTAGGCGGGCAGGCGCTGCAGGTAGGCGAGCGACGAGTAGCCCACGCCGAAGTCGTCGATCGCGAGCTGCACGCCGAGCGAGCGCAGGCCTTCGACGGCGCGCATGGCGCGCTGCGGATCGGCCATGAGCATCGACTCCGTGATCTCAAGACCAACGAGCTCGGGACGCGCGCCGGTCCGCTCGATCGCCGCCGAGACGCTCTTGACGAGCTCGGGGTCGAGCAGGTTCCGCATCGAAAGGTTCACCGCCCCCTGCAACGGGAGTCCGAGCTTCTGCCACGCATTGCACTGCCGCAGGGTGGTGACGAGGACGTGCTCGAACAGCGAGCGCACAAGGCCCGAGCGCTCGGCGAGCGGGATGAATTCCGCGGGCGGGACGAGCCCCCGTTCGCGATGGCGCCACCGCGCGAGCGCCTCGACGCGGGTGACCGCGCGCGAGTTCATCGTGATGATCGGCTGGTACATGACGGTCACCTCGTCGTGCGAGAGACCGTGCCGGAGCTCGGCCATCAGCGCCAGCTGATTCGAGCCATCTTCCTCGGCGGCCTCTTCCGCGTAGATCGCGAATCCTTCGGTGGTGTGCTTGGCGTTGTACATGGCGATGTCGGCGCGGCGGAGGAGTGTTTGACCGTCCTCGCCGTGGCGCGGCCACAGCGCGATCCCGATCGAGGTGCTCACCTCGAGCGCTCCGCCTTCGACCTCGAACGGGCGCTGAAGCGCCGCGACGACCTTCTGCGCGACCCTCGCGGCGCCTTCCTGGTCGCTCCCCGGTAGGACGATGGCGAACTCGTCACCGCCGAGCCGGGCGAACGTGTCGGTGTCGCGGAGCTCGCTACGCACCCGCTCGGCGGTCTCGCGCAGGAGCGCGTCGCCGGCCTCGTGACCGAGGCTGTCGTTGACCTGACGGAAGCGATCGAGGTCCATGACGAGGAGCGCGAGCGGCGTGTTCAGACGGCGGGAGGCGCGGACCGCCTGCTCTAGCCGATCCAGCAGGAGCACCCGATTCGGAAGGCCGGTGAGCTGATCGTGCAGGGTCTGTCGCAGCAGCTCCTGCTCCGCCTTCTTCCGATCGGTCACGTCGGTGAAGCTCGAGACGACCTCGCTCACGCTGCCATCGGAGGCCTTGACCGGCACGGCGTCGACGAGGAGCCAGCGCACGTATCCGTCAGCGCGGACCATTCCCATCATCACGTTGCGGATGGGCTCGCCGCGCAGCTGCGCCGCGACGTTCGGTACTTCGTCGTCGGGCATGAGCGTGCCGTCCTCGCGGATGCGACGCTCCTCACCGGTGGGTGGTTCGGTCCCGGCCAGCTGGTCGGGCGGACGGCCGAAGATACGGAGCGCCGCGGCGTTCGCGAATACGACCGAACCGGCCGCGTCGCGCACGATCACGCCGCACGCCATCGCGTCATAGATCGTCGCGAGATCGCGCTCCTCCCTGGGCATCACCGGTCCCGGCCCGTCCCTCCGCGCGACCGCGACGCAGGCGACGCTAGCCGCCGCCTGCCTGCCTGCGGAGTGGAAGGGGTATCGGGCTTAATGAGCAGGAAGTACTAGAAGCACGTCTTGGAGTCGTGCCTTTCGCGATGCGTCGACATTCGCGTCAGCGGCGCGACACGCGAGCAGGCGATCCGCGCTTAGGCGCGCATCAGCGGTCGATAGCGGATGCGGTGGGGACGCCAATCGGAGCCGACCGTCTTGCGCATGTGGTCCTCGTAGGCCTGGTAGTTGCCCTCGAACCAACGGACGCGGCTGTCGCTTTCGAAGACGAGCAGGTGCGTCGCGATGCGGTCCAGGAACCAGCGGTCGTGGCTGATGACCGCCACGCATCCGGCGAAGTCGAGCACGGCCTCCTCGAGCGCACGCAACGTGTCGACGTCGAGATCGTTCGTCGGCTCGTCGAGCAGGAGCACGTTCCCGCCCGAACGCAGGAGCTTCGCGAGATGCACGCGGTTGCGCTCGCCGCCGGAGAGGTCGCCGACCTTCTTCTGCTGATCCGCGCCGCGGAAATTGAACGACGCGGCGTACGCGCGTGCGTTCCGTGTCCGCGAACCGACGAGGATGTTCTCCTCGCCACCGGAGATCTCTTCCCACACGTTCTTTGTCGAGTCGAGCGTGTCTCGGGTCTGGGAGACGTAGGCCAGCTTCACGGTCTCGCCGACCGTGAGGCTCCCGCCATCCGGCTTTTCCTCCCCGGTGATCAACCGGAAGAGGGTCGTCTTCCCGGCGCCATTGGGTCCGATGATGCCGACGATCCCGCCGCGCGGCAGCGAGAAGCTCAGATCGTCGAAGAGCAGCTTGTCGCCATACGCCTTGCGGAGTCCCTTCGCCTCAACGATGAGGTCGCCGAGCCGCGGCCCGGGCGGGATCGAGATCTCGAGCTCGCGCTCGCGGAGCTCCGGATCTTCCGCCAGGAGACGCTCGTAGGCCTCAATGCGCGCCTTGCTCTTGGCCTGCCGCGCGCGCGGCGAGGCGCGCACCCACTCGAGCTCGCGCGCGAGCGTCTTCTGCCGAGCCGACTCCTGCTTCTCCTCTACCGAGAGACGCGCGCGTTTCTGCTCGAGCCACGAGCTGTAGTTGCCCTGATAGGGAATGCCGAACCCGCGATCGAGCTCGAGGATCCAGCCGGCGACGTTGTCGAGGAAGTAGCGGTCGTGCGTGACCGCGACGACGCACCCGGGGTACTCGGCCAGATGGCGCTCCAGCCAGGCGACCGACTCGGCGTCGAGATGATTGGTCGGCTCGTCGAGGAGCAGGAGGTCGGGCCTCGCGAGCAAGAGTCGGCAAAGCGCGACCCGGCGGCGCTCACCCCCGGAGAGAGAGGCGACCGCCTGGTCGCCGGGCGGGCAACGGAGGGCATCCATCGCCACGTCCACGGTCGCGTCGAGCTCCCAGAGCCCCTTCGCTTCGATCTCGTCCTGGGTCTTCTGAAGGTCGTCGCTGACCCGCTCCATGTCCTGCGCGGTGAGCTCCTCGCCGAGCTTCATCGAGAGCGTGTTGTACCGATCCAGGACAGCGCGCTGGGCGGCGACACCGTCCTCTACATTCCCGCGCACGTCCTTCGCAGGATCGAGCATCGGCTCCTGAGCGAGCAACCCGGCGCTGAAGCCTTCGGTGATCCGCGCGTCGCCGCTGTACTCGTGGTCGACTCCGGCCATGATGCGCAGGAGCGTGCTCTTCCCCGCCCCGTTCGCGCCGAGAACGCCGATCTTGGCGTCCGGGTAGAAGGCGAGCGTGACGCCTCGCAGGATCTCGCGCTGCGTGAGCGGAGCGAGCTTCCGTAGCTCGCGCATCGTAAATATGAACTGGGGAGGCATCTACAGACCGTAACAGGTACGCTTTTCGGTCGACGTGGGCGAGGATAGGCGCAACTTCAGGCTCTCCAAGAGCATCCGGCCGAGCCGGTATGAGCTGCGGTTCGAGCTCGACCTCGAGCGCTGGACCTCGACAGGACACGGGCGCATCTGGCTCACCCTCGATGCGCCGGCCCGCGAGATCACCCTTCACGCGGTCGACCTCGACATCAAGACGGCGGCGATACACGGCGGTCCGACCATGCGCGAGGTCACGTACGAAAGCGAATCGCAGACCGCAACGCTCCGCTTCGAGAACGAGATCGAAAAAGGCGACCGAGTCCTCGACATCACCTGGAACGGCGAGATCCGCGAGGCGCTTCGTGGTCTCTACCGTTCGACGAGGCCGGGCGAGCGCTACGCCGCAACGCAGTTCGAGGCGGCCGACGCGCGCCGCGCTTATCCCTGCTTCGACGAGCCCGAGTTCAAGGCTCGTTTCGCGCTCGAGCTGATCCATCCCGCGGGCCTTGCGGCGATCGCGAATATGCCGATCCAGAAGGCCGAGGCGCTCCCGGATGGCCGGGCTCGGACCCGATTCGTGGAGACCCCCAAGATCTCCCCGTACCTTCTCGCATTCACAGTCGGGCCGTACGAATCGACAGAGGAGGCCCGGACGCCGAGCGGCGTCCCGACCCGCGTGTGGCTCCCGCCCGGGCTGGCGGAGCAGGGCATCTACGCGCGGGACGCCCACGTCCGCTCGCTTTCGTACCTCGAGAAGTACACGGACATCCCATATCCGTACATCAAGGTCGACGCGATCGGGATTCCCGACTTCGAGGCGGGCGCGATGGAGAACCCCGGCGCGATCACGTACCGGACCAGGCTCCTCGCGGCCGACAAGAGCAACGCCTCGATCGGCACCTTCAAGGGGATCTTCTCCACCGCCGCGCACGAGCTGACCCATATGTGGTGGGGCGACCTCGTGACGATGAAGTGGTGGACCGATCTCTGGCTGAATGAGTCGTTCGCGAGCTTCGTTGGCGAGAAAGCGACCGCCGCGCTCAACCCGGAATGGGGCTTCTGGCGCGACTTCGTCGCGCAGAACTCCAGCGCGTTCAACCTCGATGCACTCGCGTCGACGCACCCGATCTCCGTCGAGGCGAAGAACGCCGAGGAGGCTTCGGAGCGGTTCGACGCGATCACGTACACCAAGGGCGCGGCGGTCCTGCGCATGATCGAGGGGTACCTTGGCGAGGACGTCTTCCGCGAGGGAGTGCGCTCGTACCTTCGCCGCTACGCCGAAGGGAACGCCTCGGCCGACGACTTCTGGCGCGAGCTCGACGCCGCGTCAGGCCAGGACGTCACGAAGATCGCGAACGCCTGGATCAACGAACCCGGTCATCCGCTCGTCGAGTGCGAGGCTCGCGAGAGCGACGGCGACCTCGAGATCACGCTCACGCAGGCCCGGTACTTCTCGGATGCGGGCGCGAGGCCGACGGGCCAGCTCTGGCCGGTGCCGCTCGTCATCCGCTATGGCGCCGGCGACGGCACGAAGGAGAAGCGGATGCTCCTCACGACCGAGCGTGCGACGCTCCGGCTCGAGGGCGCGCGGTGGTTCTATCCGAACGCCGGCGGTCGTGGCTTCTACCGATTCAAGCTGACCGGCATCTCGGCGGAGCGTCTCGACCAGGGGATCACGCGTCTCTCCGCCGAGGAGCGGCTCAACCTCATCGACAACCTATGGGCGCTCACCCGTCACGGCAAGGCGACGCTCGCGCAGTTCATGCGCCGGCTCGAAACGCTGCGTGGCGAGGAAGATCGCGCGGTCATCCAGGCGATCTCCGAGGCGCTGAATTGGATAGCGAACTACGCGGTACGCGACGCGACGGACGCGGCGTTCCAGCGATTCGTCGAAGACCTCTACCGGCCGATGTTCGGGCCGCTCGGGCTCGAGACGCGCGCGGATGACGATCCCGACACGCGCGAGAAGCGCAGCCGGGTGATCGTGATGCTCGGAATGTACGGCGGCGCGGGGGACGTGCGGGAGGAGGCGGCGCGACGGGTCCGCGCTCACCTGGATGGAACGATGCGTCTCGATCCTGACGTCGCCGGCGCGTTGATCAACGTGGCCGCTTCCGACGGGGACGAGGTCCTCTACGACCGCTATATCGAGCGGATGAAGCGCGCCGCGGCCGACGACCCGCAGGAGGAGTCTCGCTTCCGCCAGGCGCTGGTGTCGTTTCAGCGGCCGGCGCTCGTCCGCCGCACGACCGAAGCGATCTTCAGCGATCTCATCCGGCCGATGGAGCGCGGCCTCTTGGTCATTCCACTGCTGCAGCAGCGCCGCGCACGGCCCGTGGCCTGGCCGATCATCCGCGACCGCTGGGACGAGGAGGTCGCGACGGCGGAACCCTTGCTCAAGCAGCGTTTCGTCAACGCGGTGAGCCAGCTCGCGCAGCCGGGCCTCGCCGAGGAGGCCTCCCGCTTCCTTGAGGCAAAGCGCACACCGGACGTGAACGAGGTCGTGACGCAGAGCGTGGAACGGCTTCGCGTGAACGCCGCGGCCGCGCAGCGGCTCGGCGACGAGCTCGGCGACGCGCTCAGCGTGCCGGCGTAGGGGCGGCGCTAGCCTCCGATGAAGCTCATTTCGATCTTCTGCAGACCCGCGGTGTCTCCGGAGCGCAGCTCCGAGTAGCGGTCGGTCCGCTCCGTCCACACAGCCGCGATCGCCTTCGCGATCTCCTCATCGGTCGCGTCGCCACGCACGAGCGCCCGCAGGTCATGCCCCTGGGTCGCGAAGAGGCACGTATACAAAGAGCCGTCGGCGGAGAGGCGTGCTCTCGTGCAGTCCGCGCAGAATGGCTGGGTTACCGAGGCGATGATCCCGATCTCGCCCGAGCCGTCCTTGTAGCGGTAGCGGTTCGCGACCTCGCCGCGATACGCGGGAGCCATCGGCTCGAGCGGCATCTCGCGATCGATCAACGCGACGATTTCCCGAGCGGGCACGACGTCGTCGAGACGCCAGCCGTTGGTCGAGCCGACATCCATGAACTCGATGAAGCGGAGCGTCATGCCCGTTCCTTTGAAGTAGCGCGCCATCGGCACGATGCTCGACTCGTTCACGCCACGCTTGGTGACCATGTTGATCTTGATCGGCGCGAGACCCGCGGCGCGCGCGGCCTCGATCCCCGCGAGGACCTTCGCGACCGGGAAGTCGACGTCGTTCATCGTGCGGAACGTCGCGTCATCGAGCGAGTCGAGGCTGACGGTGATCCGTCGCAGACCGGCGGCCGCGAGCGCATTCGCCTTCTGCGCGAGCAGTGAGCCGTTCGTCGTCAGGGTGAGGTCGAGGTCGCCGAGAGCCGCGAGCTTTTCGACGAGCCGCTCGAGATCGCGCCGCACGAGCGGCTCGCCGCCGGTCAGGCGGATCTTCTGCACGCCGAGACCCACGAAGATCCGGACCAGGCGCTCGATCTCCTCGAAGGTGAGGATCTCGGCGCGCGGCAGGAACTGGAAATCCTTGCCGAAGATCTCCTTCGGCATGCAGTAGACGCAGCGGAAGTTGCAGCGGTCGGTGACGCTGATCCGCAGGTCATGCAGCGGCCGGCCGAGCGTGTCGAGCGGGTCCATCGACGAAAAGTATGAGGCCGCCGGTCCCCTACCGGCGGCCTCGTCGGCTAAGGCGCTGGTAACGCCGGACGCTGGATGTTGACGCTCGCGAACGTCGCGGTCTCGAGGTGCGCGGGATTGTTCGGATCGCCGAGCGCGCGGACGAGCGTCAGCTTCAGGACGTACTCGCCGTTCACGAGCTGTGTCCGAGAGCCGGCGGGGCCAACGAAGCCGTCCCACGCGAAGGAAAAGAAGGCCGTGCTGGTGCTGTTGTGCGGAAGGAAGCTGAGAGACATCGCTTCGCCGAGCGGCGTGGTGCCGGTCGAGTCGTACGCCGTAAACGTGGCACGGCTCGACTGGAAGTTGAGGTGCAAGAGGTAGCTCGGAACATCCGGGAACGTCGCCGGCCCGAAGCCGCTCGGGTTGGGCAGCGGGCTCATCGTGAAAGCGTGACCCGCCGGATTGCCGAAGCTCGGAGCGATCGCACCACTCACGTTCGTCCAGGCCGTCTGCCTGGCGGCGGTTCTGAGACCGGTGAGCACCTGGACCGCCTGGTAGTCGCCTTTGAACCCGGCATACGGCACTCGGTAAATGTGTGGTTCGCCGCTTCCGGTCGCCGTGGCGACGAGATAGCCGCCGTAGAGACTCCCATCGGGAAGGCCCGCATTCGCGGCGATGGTCACGTTGACGGTGGCGGACTTGTTCTTCTTTACGACGATGGGCCCGGCGGGGCTGAAGGTCACGCCGGCAAACCCCGTCAGAAACTGAAGCTGCCCTGCGCTATTGGGGAAGATACCCGGGCCGGTCGAGAGTGCCGGGGCGTGCGAGAACGTGAACGTCAGCTCGTCCTTGGTCGCGTTGGTTAGGGTGAGCGTTCGGGTGGCGGGCCCCGTCTGGCTCTCACCGAGCGCGAGTTTCCCCGGCGTCACCACCGCCGTGCGCTCGATCGCCGCCTGGATGTCGAGCATGCCGGCGCCCTGCCGCTGAACGTTGTCGAGCAACCCGCTGGCGGGGTTGCCCCACCAAACGTGCGGCACGGCCGAATTCAACAGGATGTCGCGGACATCCGGCGGACGCAGCTTCTTGTCGGCCTGAAGCAGAAGCGCGACGGCGCCGGCGACGTGAGGCGAGGACATCGACGTACCACTCAGGCTTCCGTGACCACCCTGTTCGAGCGGCAGCGTCGAGTAGATGTTCCCGCCAGGCGCCCCGATGTCGGGCTTGAAGGAGAGATCCGGAGCGAGGCCGTAGGAGCTGAAGCTCGAGATGAGGCCGCCGGTAGGGCTCGGGAAGCTTCCGATCGCCGCGCTCCACGTCAGCGTCGTCGGTCCGAGAGCGATCTGGGCATTGATCGCCGCTCCCAGCGTGTCGGACGTCATGACCACGGGGATCGTGACAGCGGGTGTCCCGGCGATGCTGGGGGTGATGAACCCGGGGGCGTTGTTATAGAGAACGACGCCGATGGCGCCTGCTGTCTGGGCGTTGAACGCCTTCACATAGAAGGAGCAGGTGCCCCGTCGGATGAGCACGATCTTGCCGGCGAGGCTTGCCGCCGCCGAGGCGGCGCACCCATCCATTGTGGATGCGGGCGTGCCCGTGCGAGCGAGCGGCGCGCTGCCCATTGTCGGAACCGGCCGCGACTCGGTCGCCTGCCCGTAGCCCACGGCCGTGCCGCCCGTGATCGTGAATGTCGGCAGGGTGACGTGCGTGTTGTCGAACGAGGCGACACCGATGACGTTCGCGCCCACGCCGGGGGCGCCGGCCGAGAAGAGGCCGTTGGGGCCATTGTTGCCGATCGAGGCGACCACGACCATCCCGTGCTTGGTCACGAGTCGGTCGGCTCCGACGGCCGTCGGGTACGTCGGCCACTGGAACGCCGAGCCGATGCTCATGTTGAGCACGTCCATCTTGTCAGACAGGGCCCGCTCCATAGCCGCGAGCATGATGTCCGAGCTCGTCGAGCCCGCGCAGCCGAAGACGCGATACGCGCCGAACCGCACGTCGGGCGCGACGCCTTTCACGACGCCGTTCGCGCCGACGATGCCGGCCACGTGCGTCCCGTGCCCGTTGCAATCATCGGGGTCGGGATCGGGATGAGGGATCGGCTGGTAACTCAGCGAGGTGGAGTCCGCGTTGTACGTGTCGCCCACGAAGTCCCAACCGCGGAACACGCGACAGCGGGAGTCGTCGCCATCGTTATTCCCCTGATTGTTTCCTTGCTGGTCAGCCCCTCCCGAGAAGCAGCCGCCGAGATCGGGGTTGTTGTAGTCGATGCCCGTGTCGATGACGCCCACCCTGATTCCCTTGCCAGTGAACCCGAGCGTGTTCTGCACGTAGTCCGCGTGGGTCATCTGGATCGCAGTCGCGAGGTCGATCGTCGAGTCGGCGTCTCCGATCGACGCGGGCAGCGCGACCGGCATGTTCGGCCATACGTTCTTGACGCCGGCAAGACCGCGGAGCGCGGTCACGTCGGCACCGGTGGCCTTGACCGAAAGTCCATTCCAAAGATCGCCGTAGGAGAAGCGCTCCTCGTAGGTCACGCCTTTCGCCTGCGCATTGCTCTTGAAGCTGTCGTGCGAGGCGGCCACCGCGGCTGCGCTGCTGCCGTCCGAGGTGGAAGGCTCGGTCAGCTCGACGAACCAGGAGCTTGGCGTTTCATCCGTCTCAAGCCCGTTCTCGGCGGTGGGCTGCGGCGTGTCCGGATAGACCTGGATGACGTCGTCGGCGCGCGCTGGGAATGCGACGGCCAGCGTGAACACAACGAGCAACGCGAAGGAAAGACCTGTACGCGCGACCCCCAAGTGCCCCACCTTCCGTCAGTTGATTTCGCTCGACGGATTTGCCGGTCGACCGGCAGTGTATAGACCTAGCGAGTAAACAGTTCGTTCAGAATCCGCGGGTCACAACGCGGTCGCGACTGTGCGCGCGCTAGACAGTCAAGTGGGCGCGAACCGCTTTCTTAATCTTGTCGTTGTCGGGGAATCCGCCCTCACGTCGCATTGAATGCAAGAGCTGACCATCGAGGCTGACGTCGAAGGTGCCGGAGTCCCACGGGATCAGCTCGATGCCGGCGAGCCTCGACCCGAATTCCAGCATCAAAGCCCTCGCGAGCTCCAGCGTTTGTGGCTCGTAGCCACATTCGGCGCAATACGTGATCTTGACTTTGGGCGGAGCCCCCGTCATGCGGCGACGCGCGTGACCAGATCGCGGATCTCTCGGACGACCTCGGCGTTCGCGAATGACGCGGTGTCATCTCGCATCTTCTGAAGCTCCGACTGCAACCGACCACGTACGTCCTCGGGAAGCTGATCGACCGGAGCATCCGGAGCGCCGAACTCGGGGTGCGCGGCGAAGATGTCGCGACGCCGCCGAGCGCGCAACTCGGTCACCGACGCGGGTCTTTCGATCCAATGCCCGAGCTCGCGGAAGCCCTCGTCGAAAAAGACGAACACCGGTATCGACTTGTACTTTCCCTGGTTCAAATAGCGCTGCATGATGTCGTCGTTCTGGTCACGCAGGAACACGCGAATGTTGAGCCTGCCACTCTCCTGCGCAAGCCGGCCGAGGACCGGTAGGTTCGCGATCACGTCGCCGCACCAGTCCTCGGCGAGCACGACGACGTTGAGCTGACGCGGCAGACTCCGGAACGCCGCAACATCCTCGGGCCGCAGCTGCACCCGACGCTCGTTCTCTTCCACGCGGTCCAGGTTCCGCGTCATCTGAGCTTTGTACGCGTCGTATGTCAGGCCCTGCTCGAAACGGGCACCGTCCATGGTCATGGGTTCGACCTCCTCTGCGGTGATGGTGGCACCAGCCACCACAACGCGCAGGCGTCGTCGGGCCTTCCCGCTACCGGGATGTCGTGCGCTTCCGAGCCTCGCCGCCCTTACGGCCCGCGGCGGACATGTCGCGCTTCGCCCGGGCCCGCTCGCTCGGCGGCTTCGGCTCTTTCGTCTCACCCTTCGCGGTCCGCGTCTGATTGACGGTCGCGGCGGCAATGCGCTCGGCGGTTTGCTCGGACCGACCGCGCACTTTCAGATTTTGCTTGATGTGATCGTATTGGCGCTCGCGCTTGGCGCTCCAGGCTTCCTGTGGCATGACGGCACCTCCGTCGACCACTCATGCAAGCGGCGTGCGCGCTACGCCGTGAATCGCGCCGGATCGATAGCGAGCAGGTCAGCGATACGGTCGACCGTGAGATCGGGCGGAGGACCCGCGGGTGGATCGGTGGCGTAGTGCCCCTGCCGCACATGGATCGTGGTCACCCGGCCGTCGAGCCGCTCCTTGGTGCGGGCCAATAGGCTGGCCTTGTCGTCGACGTGAACGTAGTGGTCGGCCGGGAAGCGGATCTGCACCTCCGCCAGGTGATCCTCCTTGTGCGCGTACACGAACACATTCCCCTTCGCCGCGCGTGAAAGTCCGGCGCGCGCGATCTTCATGGGCTGGTAGACCCGGTCCCCGTCCGAAACGATGACGACGGTCCCGAGCGTCCAGAGATATGCAATGACGTCCAGCGCTCGCGGGAAGAGATACCGCTCGAACGGAACGCTCATCACCGCTCGCTCGACGTCGCCGGCGCGAGACTCGTCAGCGAATGCCAGTCTGAATCTTCGGAGCGTCTCCGGAAAGTCGACGCCGCCGCGCTCCTGGCGCACTTCCTCGTAGACCGACCAGAACGCGCCGGCACGGTCCGGTCTCATGATTATTCGGATCTCCCGATCCAGGTCGCCCTTCGCGCGATCGTTGTCGATGAGCGTGTTGTCGACGTCGAGAAGGAAGACGCGCGTCATCTAAGCGAGCGTACGTCGGGTTCAGGCGGTCGCGCGCACAGAGTCCTTCATCGCGTCGGCGAACGGACTGAGCCCGAACCAGCGGGGAAACGTGCGCAGCGATTCTTTCCGGCCCTCGATCTCGAGCGAGCCGTCGCGGAGGGCTGCGCGGAGTGCGAGTCGTCCACCGAACACCTGGTGGAGCGTGTTCAGGTCCGTTCTCACGACGAGGGCAGGTTCAGGCCCTGGGTCGGTCTCGCAGGCCGTCGGATTGCCGTCTTCGACCAGAAGCCACCGGCGTTCGCGACGCGGCCCCGTGAACTCGAAACGTGCGACCCACCTGCCCGGCGGAAGCTCCGCCCGTCGTGCGAACCGCTCGATCCACAGCATGAGCCGCGACGCGTCGAGCTCACGCGGCGACGGTTCTTTGCCAAAGTGCCGGGCGGCCCAGTTCCCGAGGCTCAAGACGGCAGGCTCGAGGTCGGCTCCTATCGGTGTCAACCAATATTCATGGTGACCCGCGCCGACCCGGCGTCGCTCGATCAGGCCGTAGCGCTCCAGCAGGCGAAGCCGGTCGGACAGGATCGTCCGCGAGATCCCGTGCATACCGCGCTCGATCTCATTGAAGCGATGCGCGCCGGTGATCAGGTCGCGCACGATGAGGAGGGTCCACCGGTCGCCGAGCATCTCGGCAGCCGCGGCCACCGGGCAATACTGACCATAGGTCCGCACGGCCGGAGTTTGCCACGTACGAGACGGACCTGCCGGTCCATTTTCCGTACTTCCCTTGGCGGCACGCTGTTCTAGCCTTCCGCCCTGGAATACGCTCCCACGGCGGGAGGAGGAAGACATGGCCATTGCCACCGAGATAGAGACCGGTACGAAGGATTGGGTGGGCGTCGCCCGCGACCTCGCGACGGACTTCGCCACGCGCGCGGCCGACCACGACGCGAACGACACGTTCGTTGCCGAGAACTACCAAGCCATGCGGGCGGCAAAGATCTTTTCCGCGCCGATCCCCAGCGACCTTGGTGGCGGCGGTGCGAGCTACGCACAGCACTGCGCGATCATCCGCACGCTCGGGCGAGGCTGCGGGTCCACCGCGCTCGCGTACTCGATGCACTCGCATCTTCTGCAGGCGCTCCTCTGGCGTCACACCCATGGAGCGACACCACCCGCGGAGCCGCTCCTGCGGCGGATCGCGGCCGAGGAGCTCGTGCTCGTATCGAGCGGCGGCTCCGATTGGCTCGAGGGATCGGGGACGCTGACCAAGCGGAACGGGAGCTACACGTTCAACGCTCGAAAGATCTTCGGGAGCGGATCCCCAGGTGGCGATCTCTTGCTGACCACCGGGGTCTACGAGGATCCGGCCGCCGGCCCGACGGTCCTCCATTTCGGGGTGAATCTGAAAGCGCCCGGGGTCAAGATCCTCGACAACTGGCGCACGATGGGCATGCGCGGCACGGGTTCGAACGACATCGTCATCGAGAACGTCGACGTACAGGACGCGAGCGTCTCGGTCCGCAGGCCCAAGGGAAAGTGGCATCAGTTCTGGAACGTCGTCAGCCCGCTCATCTGGCCGCTCGTGATCTCCGCGTATGTCGGCGTCGCGGAGTCCGCACGGGAGATCGCGCTCGCGGCGGCACAAAAGAAGAAGGACGATCCGCTGACGCAACAGCTCCTTGGGGAGCTCGATGATGAGCTGTACACGGCACAGCTCGTCCTGGACACGGCCGTCGCCTTCGCGAACGGCTTGACGTACGAGCCGAGCCTGGCGAACGCGGACCGCGTCTACCGGCAGAAGACGATCGCCGCGAAAGCCGCTGTACGAACCGTGAATCTCGCGATGGAGCTCGTCGGCGGCGCGTCGTTCTTCCGGGCGGGTGGACTCGAGCGCCAGTTCCGGGACATCCAGGGCATTCGGTTCCACCCGTGGCACGAGCGGCGGCAATACCAATTCGGCGGACGGATCGCGCTGGGGCTCGATCCGGTCTGAGCGGCGCGGCACGCTGCGAACTGTGCGACCGGGACGCCCGGTACTGCTTTCCGGTCGCGGGCGGGGCCGTGGCGCTCCGCTGTCGCCGTCACGCCGTGCTCTATCCGCGCGTGCGCGATCGCGCTCTGATCGTCGCGGTCATCGTTGGGACGATCCTCTTCGCGATCAATCAGCTCGATGTCGTCCTGTCCGGCCAGCTGACCGCTCTTGTCGCCGGGAAGATCGCGCTCACGTACGCGGTGCCGTACTCGGTGTCGACGTACTCGGCGCTCGAGGTGAACCGGCTGCCCGGCTGAGCGACCGTTCATAAAGGTATGCCGCGCCGGTCCAGGGTGGCCGGTATCCCGCGGACCGCGCCGCGCGGCGCTGGGCGGCTCCGCTCGCATATAAGGAGACATCGTCGAGGCCTCGTCGAGCGGCCTCGGCGCGGAGCGCCACGAGCAGCTCGCGAAGTGCGCGGCCCTTGCCGCCGATCGCCCTGACCAAGAGCGATCCGTCGGACGAGCCTCCGATGATCGCGGCAGCTTCGACGCCACGGCCGGCCACGAACGCACGCCTACGCGCGATCGCGCGGCGCACGTCCGACACGGTGAGCGTCCGCCACTCCCAGCCTGCCTCGAACTGGATCAAGGGTCCCAAGGCTCGACGGATCGCGCCCGCGTCGGCGTTCCGCGCACGGCCGGACGGATCTCCCTTGAGCGCCGCGGCCTCGTAGCGCCGCAGCGCCGCGATACGCCGGAACCCAAAGCGCCGTCCGGCGCGATGTATCGGCGTGTTGTCCGAAGCCGTGGAGAAACGCACCACACGGAAGCCGCGCTCCTGCGCGTATGCGATGCGGTGCGCGAAGAGCGCCGTCGCGACCCCGCGGCGGCGCCAGCGCGGCGCCACCCGACCGCCTTCGAGCCAGGCTTCTGTCGGCGATACGACGGTGAGCTTGCCCATGCCGATGACCCGGCCGCTGGACTCGGCGACGAAGAATGGCCCGCTCCGATGGGTCACCCAGCGATCGAAGACGGCGGGGACGCGATCGTGCCCACCCCAAATGGTGCGGACGGCCTCGAGCACCTGACGCTTGTCCGCGGCGCGAGCCCGCCGGATGATGAGGTCCATCCGGTGATCCTGCCCGAGGTCGGGCTAACGGGCCTCCGCCAGGGTCACCGTCGCGCGCTGAAGCTCGCCGAACCGTACATATGCGAGCCCCGCGGCTCGCCCGATCCGATCGGCGGCAAGCACCCTCTGAAGGTCGGAGAGTGTCGACAGAGGCACGTCGTCGAGCGTGACGATGAGATCGCCGGCACGGATGCCCGCGCGCTGCGCGGGGCCGCCCGCCGTGACCTCCAGAACGCGTATCCCTGACGCATTCGGGATGCGCAGCTCAGCCGCGAGCTGCCGTCCGATCGGAGTGGCGGCGCCGCCGATGCCGAGATAGGCACGCCGCACTCGCCCGTCGCGGATGAGCATCCCGGCCACCAGTCGCGCGGTCGCCGCGGGGATCGCGAAGCAGATGCCCTGCGCCATCGGGATGATCGCGGTGTTGATCCCGATCACCTTCGCGTGGGTGTCGACGAGCGGACCACCGGAGTTCCCGGGATTGAGCGCGGCATCCGTTTGGATCACGTTCTCGATGACCCGACCGTCGCGCGCGTGAAGGGACCGCCCCAGGGCGCTCACGACGCCGGTCGTGACCGTCGAGTGGAAGCCGAGTGGATCGCCGATCGCGATCACGAGCTGGCCGACACGAAGATTCTCGCTGTCCGCGAGCTCGGCGGCCTGGAGTGCCGACTCGGCGATGCGGATCACCGCGAGATCGGTCGCCGGGTCGCTACCCACGACCTGCGCGCGGGCCTCTTTCCCGGAACCGAGCGTGACCTCCACCGCTTGCGCGCCGTCGACGACATGCGCGTTCGTCAGCGCGTAGCCGTCCGGCGTGACGATGACGCCGCTGCCGCCGCTCTGGCCACGCCGCACGTTGACCACGCTCGCCGCGACGCGCTCGACGACGCGAATGACGGCCTGCGAGTAGGCGTCGAGGAGCGCGCTCGCCGGGTCGGCATCAGCGCGCGGCGCCTCGCGGACATCGGTGGCCATTTAGTTGAGCGGCCCCTGCGACCGCACGTCGCCGACCTTGGAGAGAGCTTCCTTGAGCTCCCCGATCCAGGATGACTCGTTCTTCTCCACAAGGCGGACGCACCACGCGAGTGCGTGCGAGCGACTGCGCGCGACTCCCGAGCGCACGAGCGTGTCGAGCAGCTCGCGCTCCGGCAGGCGAAGCCGCGTCATGACCGGGACCGAGAGGTGTGTGAAGAGTGCGGTCTGGTCGCCGATCCTCGCGCCCCAGGCGACGTTGCGGCGGAAGCGCTCACGCGCCTCACCTGCGATCTTCACGCGCTCGTCGCGGGTGCTCTCGCGGAACCGCTGGATCGCGCCCTCGCGCCCGGCCTTCGCCGCGTCAGCGCCGCCGGCCGCCGACACGTCGGGCAGCGTCCCGATCACCCAGATCTCGTCTTCGTCGATCCGGACCTCGGGCGTGCCCGTGTACCAGTCCTTCGGGAGCCGGCCAGCCAGCCAGCCTTTGACCTCGTCGATGGTTGCCATCAGTGGTCTCCTCCTATTGCTCCCCAAAATATGTAATGCCAGCAACGTTGTAAGTCAAGAGGAGGGAAACCGTCTGTGCCGGAGTCCACATAAGGTCCGCAGATGCGCGCTGCCGGCTTAACCCTGGTCTCGGCGAGCGCCGTCGGGTTTGGTTTCACCTACGCCGACCAGGCCGCAGTAGTCCCGCTGCTTGCCGCGGAGCTCGGCCTCAGCGACCTTCAGATCGGGCTTCTCTCCGCGGCGGTGTTCGCGTCGTACATCGCGATCACGCTCGTGACGAGCGGGCTACCGGATCGTGTCGGCCCGAAACCGGTCATCGCCGCGGGCATCGCCGCCTCGGCCCTCGGCACGGCACTGTTCGGAATGGGGCCGACGTTCGCGGTGCTCATCGTCGCGAAGCTGGTACAGGGCGTCGGCTCCGCGCTCGCCTTCGTCGCTGCCGCGCGTTACATCGCCGGTCTCTACGGTGCGGACCGACCGTACTTCGGGCTCGGTCTGTACGGCGCCGGCTACCCGCTCGGGTCCGCCCTTGCGCTGGTCGCGATGCCGCAGATCGCAACGATCCTCGGTGGCTGGCGCCCCTCATTCGGACTCGAAGCGCTCCTCCTCGCGGGCCTCTTCGCCATCTGGCTCAGAGCACCTTCCGTCTCCGGCGTCCGCCGTGAGGGAAGCATGCTCGACGCCCTGCGCTGCGCGAATTGCTGGCTCGTGAGCCTGCAGCACGCCGCGGGCTTCGGCCTCGCTATCGCGGCGGGGTCATGGATCACGGTGTTCTTGCTGCGAGAATTCTCCCTGCCGCTCGCGCTCTCGGGGGTCCTTGGTTCGATCCTTCTCTTCGTAGCGGTCCTCACGCGCCCGCTTGGGGGGCTTGCGGTGACTACCGGTCTCTTGCCGACGAAGGCGGTGATGCGCACCGGCGACCTCGCCGTCCTGATCGGCGTCGTCTTGCTCGCGGTTCCCGGACGCCCGCTCCCGGTCGCTCTCTTCGGCGCCGTCATCGTCGGTGCGGGCGTCGGGCTCCCCTACGCGCCCGTGTTCAACACCGCCGCTGCGTCGCTCTCGCGGGCGCCCGGCGCGGCGCAGGGTCTTGCCGCGGTCGGCGGAACCATGGGCGTCATGGTCGGCGCTCCGGCGATGGGCTATTTGGTCCAGACCTTTGGCTTCGCGGCCGCGTGGGGCTTTGTCGGTCTTGTGGGCCTCTTCGCGCTTCTGGGAACGCTCGTCATGCGTGGCGAGGAAGAGCTCAGCCCAGGCCGCGAATGACCTTCGCGACGGCACGCAGGTCTTCGACGAACAGCCGCATCTCGCGCTCTCGGCTCGCGTCGTCAGGGGCGCGGAGGATCGACGAGGGATGCACGGTCGCGAGCACATGCGGCGCGAGCGTGGACGGGATCAGCTTTCCGCGTTCTTTCGTCACCCTAAACCCCGGCGACAGGAGCGCCTGCGCGGCGGTCGCGCCGAGACACACGATCACCTGTGGCTTCAGGAGCGCGATCTCGGCGTCGAGCCACAGCCGGCACGCCGCGATCTCGCTGCGGTTCGGCTTCTCATGGAGCCGCCGCTTTCCAGCGGCTCGCCATTTGAAATGTTTGACCGCGTTGGTCACGTAGACAGCATCGCGGTCGATGCCCGCCCTCTCGAGCGCGTCATCGAGGATGCGGCCGGCCGGGCCGACGAAGGGACGTCCCGCGATGTCCTCCTTATCGCCGGGCTGCTCGCCGACGAAGATGACCTTGGACGAGCGTTTGCCCTCCCCGAATACGGTCTGGGTCGCCTTCTGCCACAGATCGCACGCCCTGCAATGCGCCGCAGCGTCCCGCCACGCAGCGAGGCTCTCGGCCTCCGGAAGCTCGGGATAGCGATGACCGGGTTCAGGCTTGGGTCCCTCGGTGTCTTTCATGCCGGTTTGACGGAGCAAGCGACGCGCCCGAACGTGCGCGCGTGCGCTATGTGGCGATGGCCCTCGCGGTCGCCGCGCTCGTCGCGATCGGCACAGTCGAGGCGGCGGCGAGCGCGGGGCAGCTCGCGGATCTGCCCGGACGCGGTCGTCCCGCACTGGTGCCTGGCGGCGCGGCGCTCACCCTCGTCGGCTTCGTGCTGTCCGTCGCGGTCTTTGCCGCCCTCGGCTGGGTCGTTGCGCAGTTCTCCCTAGACGAGGGAGCGGCCCTACGTGGGGGCGCCGTTGTCGGCGTGTTCGCGGGACTTATCGGCGGGACGGTGCGAGCGCTTTTCGTTCGCGACTATTTGAGCGCGACGGTTTCCCGGTTCGGGCTGCCGGGTGAATTCACGAGCTGGTCCCTGGTTATCTTCGTCACGCTATCGATCCTCGCGAGCGCCGCCGGAGGCGGCGCGGTCACTTGGCTGAGCTTCCGTGCTGCTCGGGGGCGTTCGCCGCGACCGCGCACCTGATCGTCTCGACCACGCCTTCGCGGTACAGCGCGACGAACGCGCTCACGACCTCCGGGTCGAAGCGCTCGCCGGCGTCCTTCTCGATCGCCTTGAGCCCTGCGTCGGCCGACCACGCGTCCTTGTACGGACGCTTTGAGGTCAGCGCGTCGAAGACATCGGCGACCGAGACGATGCGAGCCGCGAGCGAGATCTCCTCACCCTTCTTCCCGTCCGGATAGCCGCGCCCGTCCCAGCGCTCGTGATGCTCGCGCGCGATCGCGCGCGCCGTTTCGAAGAACCTCGCTTCGCCAAGCATCCTCTCGCCATCGATGCAGTGCTGCTTGATGACGCCGAACTGTTCATCCGTGAGGTGATGCTCGCTCTGGAGGATGTGGTCGGGCGTGTGGATCTTGCCGACGTCGTGCATGACGCTCGAATACCCGAACTCCTCGACGAGATCGGCAGTCAGACCGAGCCGCCGGGCGATCGCCTCGACGTATCCGCGTACCCGCTGAAGATGCTCGCCGGTCGTGCGGTCCTTGATCGTCGCCGCGAGGAGGAGATGGCTGATGCCCTGGAGGCCGGTGCGACGCAGCTCTTCGTTCGCGACGCGCTCCTGCTCGAGCGCACGCTCGAGCTCCTTCCGCCGCTCGCGCTCGCTGCGGAGCATCGAAGCGAGGTCCTCGGCGTAGCGCGTGGCCTGCTTCTCCATGAGTGTCATCTGGCCGAGCTGCGTCTCGAACTCGTGGCGCACGCCCTGCTCGCGCTCGTAGACCTTTGCGAAGTCGAGCGCCATGCGCATGGCCTGGGCGTTCGCCAGGTCGGCGACGCGGACGGCCTGGTGCAGGAGCTGACGGAAGACGTCGGGGCCGTGCTCTTCGCCGGTGATCTCGGGCAGGCGCGGCGACACGTCAACGGTCTCGATCATTTCCTTGGTGTCGTCGGCGCCCATATATCGCTCTAGCTGTGCGCGAGGATCCCGCGGATCGTATCGATGAGCTCGAGCGGCCCGAACGGCTTTGTGAGGTACTGCGTGGCGCCGGCCGCGAACCCGATCGCGCGATCGCTGTCGCTTTCGTGCGCGGTGAGCATCACCACAGGGATGTCCTTCGTGGCTTCGTCAGCCTTGATCTGGCGGCAGACGTCGAAGCCGTTCGGCCCCGGGCCCATGTCCACGTCCAGCAGGACGAGGTCAGGTTTCTCGGACCGGACGAGCTCGAGCGCCTCATTGCCGTTCTTCGCCTCGACGATCGTCCAGCCCTGGGTGGACAGGGTGATCCGGACCATCTGACGGATGGGCACGAGGTCGTCAGCTACGAGCAGTTTTGCCATTTCTTGCGCCTCCGATGCTAGCGGTGGGTCCTACCGGCCCTACACCCGAAAGGATGGACTTATGGCCGTTCGGGGGCCGGACCGTTTCCCCCGCGCGGGGGAGCCGGGCGGTCGCGCGTCCACGACTCCAGAGTGACGAGCCCGAGCCGTGCAGCCTCGGCCACGGCCTCGAGCCGCGAGTGCGCGCCGAGCTTGCGGAGCACGGCCTGCACGTGCGCGCGGAGCGTCGCCGTCGAGATCCCGAGAGACTCCGCGGCCGACGTCGTGCTCGTCCCGCTGGCCAGAAGCCGAAGCACCTCGAGCTCACGGCTGGTCAGCGGCTCGATCACTTTCCGCGCCGCCGCGCTCTCGAGGAGGAGGCGCTGCAGCTCGCTCGGAGCGAAGAGGATCTCGCCGGACGCCGCCGAGCGAACGCTATCCACGACCTCGGTCAGGCCGCGGCCCTTGGTCATGTGGCCGACCGCGCCCGAGCGGGCGACGTCGTTCAGCGTCGCCGCAGAAGGATCGGCCGTGAGCACGAGGACCGAGGTGTCGGGCAAGGACCCGCGCACCGCGCGCGCGAGATCAGCGCCGGTCCCATCCGGCAGGTGGTAGTCGGCGATGACGACGTCCGGCTTGTACTCGTGCAGCGCGGCGATCGCTGCCTTGACGTCATGGACCACCGCCTGGACCTCGATCCCATCCGCCGCCTTGAGGGCGACTCGCATCAACTCGGCGAATAGTCGTTCATCGTCGACGATCACGACACGTATGTCTTTATCGGCCACGCTAATTCCCTCCGTTTGCTCGCACTTGCGTCGCGAGCGCGGCGACGACCGCCGCGTCCAGCTCGCCGCGCGCGACCGCGCCCTGAAGGATCCGCACTGCTTCCGATTCCGAGACCGCCGGTCGGTCGGAACGATCCGCGAGGAGCGCCTCGAAGCGGTCCGCGACCGTGACGATGCGTACCTCGAGCGGGATCTGCTCGGCGCGAAGGCCGTCCGGGTAGCCGGTCCCGTCGAGTCGCTCGTGATGGTGGCGAACGATCGGCAGGAGGCCGGAGAGCCGTTTGAACCCGGCGAGGATCTCTTCGCCGAGCACCGGGTGGCGCTCGAGCATCCCGCGCTCGTCAGGACTCAGCTCGCCGGACTTCGCGAGGAGCGATCCGGGGAGCCGCGCGTGGCCGACGTCGCGGAGGAGCGCACCGAGCCGGATGGTCATTCGCGTCGATTCGTCGAGGCCAAGGGCGCGTCCGATCTGCACCGCCCGGGCGGCGACCCGTTCGGTGTGACCCGTGCTCGGGCGGTCGTGGGATGCGATGGCGGCGGCCAGCACGATCAGCGCTTCCGCCGCGGACTGTAGGTCGTGATCGAGGTCGTGTTCGCGAACGGTTAGGTCGACGATCCGCGGCAGCTGAACGTCGACCGGGATGAGCTCGGTGCGGTCGTCCGATCCACGCCCAGCGGTCACGCGCACGACGGCGACGTCCTCCGGCGCGTCGGCCGGGAGGGACGCGTTGCCCTCGAGCAACACAACGTCCGGCGTATCGCTGTCCTCCGCGAGGTCGAACCGGGTGGCGAGGAGCTGCTCGACATGCGCGCGAAGCGCTCCGTCGGCGATCGCGACCCGCGCCACGCGGCGCTCGCCGGCCGCGCGCTCCGCGGACCGCGCCAGGCGTGGGACGCGCGGATTCCGCGCCTGCCCGAGCACAGCGTCGATGCGGGCGAGGAGCTCCGCGGCCTGGAAGGGCTTGGTGATGTAGTCGGCGGCGCCACACGAGAGGCCACGGACCTTGTCCACGACCTCGCCTCGCGCCGAGAGGAAGATCACCGGGATCGGCGCGGTCGAGCTGTTGCTCTTGATTCGCAGGCAGACGTCGTAGCCATCGGTGTCGGGGAGCATCACGTCGAGGAGCACGAGGTCCGGAAGCAGCTCCTCGACGAGCTCGATGCCACGCCGGCCATCGTGCGCCACGGAGACCACCATCCCGTTCGCCTGCAGGCGCCGCTGCAGGACGTCGGCGGAGGCCTGGTCGTCCTCGACGACGACCACGCGCGTGGCCGGAGCGTCCGAGCGGATGGCGTCCTCCACGGCCTTCATTTCTTTCTCTTCTTCGCTCCGTCGGTCTCCCCGAGCAACCAGCGCATCGCCACGATGAACTTCGAGGGCCGCTCCTCGCGCGTGTTCTCCTTCAGATACGCGTGCAGGTCGATGGCCCAGTGCGGAAGCTCGCCGTACCACTTCATCTCGACGATGACGTCGGGTTCCATCGCGAGGAGCGACCCGAGCGGCGACGGATGGTCATTGTCGTCCCGCGCCTCCCAGGGCAATGCGAAGTACATGAGGTTGTGATCAGCGGTGATGCGGACCGCGGTGTCGAGGGAGTTGTACGCGAGGCGGTTGTACTGCGTGACCACGACGGGACGCGCCCCATCCTTCAACAGACGCCCCGCGCGTTCGGCGAGCCCGTGATCGGGATCGGGCAACGCCATCTCCCCGCGCAGGAACGCACGAGCGACGTCCATCGACACGCCGAACCGCTCCTTGAGCGAGGTGTCCTCCTCGTCGTCCTTGAACTCGATCCACGCGGCTCCCGGATTCATCACACCCTGGGGCCGCGTGCGGTGGTACTCCCGGATGCGGAGCTGCATCGCCGAGCCCTTCTGCGCCGCCCGGAAGATCGACCAATTGAGAGTGTCGCAGTACGTCGTGGTGGACCACTGGTAGGGCCGGTCGTCGCGGGAGAGCGGAAGGTTGTTGGCCGTCGTGCGCATCACCAGGCGAGCGATGCTCTCGCTCACTTGAAAACGGTGCTCGTGCCGACGCTCGGCATCGGCCTCATGGGCCGTGGCTATGGACGTCGTCACTCTTCTGGGCACTTACTCGGTCACATCGGCTGCAACGGCGAGAAGGCCGCGACGCGTCAGCGCGACTCGCACGCCGTGCTCCACGTCGGCAGGGATGGTCCCATCGAGCGATCGCAGGAGATCTTCCGGAACGGCGCCGTGCTCGGTCGCCAGGATCTCGACTGCGCTGAATCGGACGTCCGGCTCGATCGAGGTGATGTTCTCGAGGATCCGCCGTCCGAAAAGACGCATGGTGTGCCAGGCGTTGTAGACGTAGATTCCGGAGAGCGCGGCGGCGACTCCGAGCAGCATCTGGTTGTCGTGGAGCTGGAGTCCCACGAGCAGCGCGATCGCAGCCGCGAAGTTCCCGAATGCGTTTACGCCGCCCGAGAGGAACGCGCGGGCGCGCGGGCGGATCGCCGCGACGACCTGGCTGTAGACGAGCTCCGTCGCGGGTCGGTGGATCGCCGGGATCACGATCCGCTCGCTGAGCTGGATGGCGACCGCGGTGATGATGTTGAAGTTGATCGTCGCGGCGGCGTACGACCCGAGGAACCAGAGCGGCAGCACGAACAAGACGCGAGCGATCCCGAAGCGCCGGAGCAGCGAGCTCGTGAAAGCGCTCTGGATGAAGAGCGCGACGAGCGACGAGCTCGTGTAGATCGACGCGTAGAGCTGACTGAAGAGGTCCTCGTTCCCGGTCCCCGTTCCGGCCGTGCTCTGATCGAGCCCCACGAGGTAGAGGAAGTTCCCGAACTGCATGAGGAAGTACCAGAAGAAGACACCGACCCCGAACGTTCTAAGCATTCGGTCCGAGACGACGGCGCGGTAGCCATCCATGGAGTCGCGGACGCTGGCGCCGAGACCCTTCGGGCGCTCCTCCTCGATCCGGCTGCCATGCCCCTCGGGTAGGCCGCGGTATACGACGAGCGCGAGGAAGCACACGAGGAATCCAACTGCCTGCGCGCCGATGAAGTTCTCCGCGTGGATGATCGGGGCGATGCCCGCGCCGATCGCGCCGCCGAGGATCTTGCCGACGAGCACCGACCCGGCGAAGAACGGAAAGAGACGCTTCGATTGCTCGGCGTCGTAGAGGTTGCCGGCATACACCCAGAAGAGGATGTAGATCGTCTCCTTCACACCGTGCGCGAAGACGTACGAGATCGGCTGCACGATCCAGCCGTTCTCGAGCTGCGACTGGAACGTGACCCCGGCCTGGATCGCGACGGAGAGCAGCGTGACGCCAGCCACATACCAAAGGAGGAGCGTCCGCCGCCGAACGCGATCGACGAAGAAGAAGATCATCGCCGAGACCGCGAGCATGGCGATCGGGGTCACGATGTACATGACCGGCACGTAGTTCACGCCCCAGCGCTTCACGAAGAGTGAGTCGGCGCCGAGCTTCCCCACCCAGTCCGCCGCGACCATAAGGGTCAGCAGCGCGTACAGGAAAATGGCGAGGCCCCATTCCTCGCGGCGAAGCGGAATGGCATGCCGGAGGACCCGCCCGAACACCATCGCTAGGCCCCCGCCGGGGCGCGGTCGGCCGCGGGAAGAGTGAACTGGACGATCGCTCCGCTCTCGCCGGGATTCACGACGGCGATGCTGCCGCCGTGGAGCTCGACCGCGAGCTTGCAGAACGCGAGGCCTAGGCCGGTCCCACCACGGCTGCGCCCCGCACCCTGGTAGAAGCGGTCGAAGATGTGGGGCGCGTCGTCGGCCGCAATGCCCGGTCCGGTGTCGTGAACGCGAACGATGATCGAACGCTCGAGCGACTGATCGCGCACGCTCTCGATCCGCACCTTCCCGCCCGTCGGGGTGTGCTTCACCGCGTTCGCGAGCAGGTTCGTGAGCACGCGCACGATCAGGCCGTCATCGACGAACACTGTGACGTTCTGAGGCAGCGAGCTCTCGAGCTCGATCCCCTTCGCGAGCGCTTCGGGCACGACCTGCGCGATGCTGCGCTCGGCGAGCGCCGAGAGCGCGATGACCTGGGGCATCGCCTCGAGCTTGCCCTCCTCCATCTTGTACACGTCCAGTAGCGCGTTGACCATCCGCAGCAGCTCGCTGATGTTCGACTCGGAGAGCCGCAGGAGCTCGTCGAACTCGCGGCGGCCTGGCTCGAGCTGTCCCATGCGGACGAGCTGCATGAAGGCGACGACGCTGTTCGCGAGGTTGCGGATGTCGTGACCGAGCATCCCGATCAGCTCTTTCCGCGATTGCTCCATCCGCTGCAGGTCGCCAGCGGTCTTGCGGAGCTCGTCTTGAAGACGCTTGGTGAAGATCGCGCTGCGCACCCGGGCCGCGAGCTCGATCGGCTCGAACGGCTTCGTGATGTAGTCGATGCCGCCGACCTCGAAGCCTTTGCTCAGATCTTCGTACCGGTCCTTCGCGGTGACGAAGATGACCGGGATGTCCGCTGTCTCCGGCTGAGACTTGAGGCGACGGCAGGTCTGCCATCCGTCCATCCCGGGCATCATCACGTCGAGCAGGATCAGGTCAGGCTGCTCGGTCCGCGCGAGCGCGATCGCGCGCTCGCCTGAGCTCGCGACCTGGGTCTGGCAGCCGATCGCCTCGAGGCGCCGCGCCAGGAGCTCCACGTTCGCGATCTCGTCGTCGACGATGAGAACCTTGCCGAGCATGATCGGGACGGGCCCGCGGACCGTCGGCGTGCCGTCGCGAGGCGCGGGGACCTGGGCGGCGCCGCCTGGGAAGTAGCGCAGCAGAATGGCGCGCAGCTCCGCCGGCGCGAAGGGCTTGGAGACGAAGTCGTCACACCCGGCCTCGATGGCGCGCGCTCGGTCGGAGGGGAGCGCCAGGGCCGAGACCGCGATGATCGGGATGCTCGCGGCCCACGGCTCCGACCGAAGGGACCGCGTCAAGCTCCACCCGTCCATGCGCGGGAGGAGCAGGTCCACGAGGATGGCATCCGGCCGCTCGACGCGCGCGAGGTCGAGCCCCGCGACGCCGTCCGCGGCCACGAGCGCCTCGTGCCCGGAGGCGCGGATGATCCGCGACGCGACGTCGAGGTTGTTGGCGTCGTCCTCGACGACCAGCACGCGTGCCATCAGCGGCTCGCCGTGCGGCTGAGCAGGGCGGTCTCGCTTCCGGCCCGCACGCGGATGGGGAGCGTGAAGTGGAACGTGCTGCCCTTCCCCACTTCACTATCCACCCAGATCCGGCCGCCGTGCAGGGTGATGAGACGTTTGGAAATCGCGAGCCCGAGCCCGGTTCCGCCGTACCGTCGCGTCGTCGAGCTGTCGGCCTGGCGGAACTCGTCGAAGACATAGGCCTGCGCCTCGGGCGTGATGCCGACGCCGGTGTCGGCGACGGAGATCGTCACCCACCCTTCCGCGGAGCTCGCGGATACGGAGACCGACCCGCGCTCGGTGAACTTCACGGCGTTGGCGAGCATGTTCGCGAGGACCTGCCGGACGCGCGCCCGGTCGGCCCAGACGTTCGGCAGCGCGCTCGGGATCAGCGAGCGGACCTCGATCCCCTTCTCGTCCGCGTGCGGACGCACGAGCTCGAGCGCCTCATCGGTGACCTCGTTCATGTTGACCTCTTCGACGTTCAGCTCCATCTTGCCGGCCTCGATCTTCGCGAGGTCGAGCAGGCCGTTGATGAGCCCGAGGAGATTGTCCGCGGCCTGGGCGACCCGGAAGAGGTCGGTGGACTGCTGCGCCGTAAGCTCACCGTCGAGACCGTCGAGCATCAGCTTCGTGTAGCCGATGATCGCGTTCATCGGCGTGCGGAGCTCGTGGCTCACGCTCGCGAGGAACTCGCTCTTCAGGCGGTTCGCCCGCTCGAGCTGCAGGTTGTTCACGCGGAGCTCGCCGACGAGGTCCGCGTTCTCGTTCGCGACCGAGATCAGACGGGCGATCGTTCGCAGCGCGCGCGCCTGTGTATCGGTGAGGTCCCGCTGCTCGCGGAAGTACGCCGAGAGCAGGCCGATGGTGCGGCCGCGCGCGGACAGCGGGACGTGCGCGACGAAGCGCAGGTCGCCCGCCGAGACGGCCGACAGCCTGATGCGGTCGGCATCGGCCTCGGAACGCACGAGGACGCGCATCGCAAGCATCACGGCCGTCTCGCCGTCGATGCCCACGGTCGCGGGAGCATTGAGGCGGCCACCGGATCCCGGAGGTGCGCCCGGTGGATCCTCGCGGATGACGATCGCGCCGCCATCGGCGGCCAGGAGCGACACCATCCGGTCGAGCGACCGAGCGAAGATCCGCTCCGCGTCGGTAACGCCGACGACGGCGTCGGCCACCTCGTTGACCGCGCGAACTTCGTCGAGGTACTCCCGCTGGGCGCGCTCGCGTTCGTACAGCGACGCGGCCATCGTGTCGAACGCGCGCTCCAGCGTGCCGATTTCATGCGGCGACACCTGCTGGACGCGGGCCGCGAGGTCGCCGGCCTCGATCCGCTGCGCGGCCGAGGCGAGGCTCTCGAGGGGTTTGGTGATGCTGCGCGCCGCCCGGTAGGAGAGAAGCGTGACGATGACGACGAGCGCGCCACCGAGGACGATCAGGATCGCGATAAGCGTGCGCTGGGCCTGCTCGACCCCGGCCGTCGGCACGAGCACCGCGAGCAGGCCGGGGTTCTGTCGTTGAGAGCGAACCACTCGGAAGATGCCGTAGTACTTGGTGTTGTTGGCGGAGATGTTCTGGATCAGGACATCGTTCGGCTCGGCGTCGACCTGCGGGACGCTCGGGAACATGGTGTTCGTCCCGAAGTCGATGGTCGATGCGCGCACCTGGCCGTTCCAGATCAGCGCCAGATCCGCGTTTGAGCGTGTCTTGATGCTCTTCAGGAAGGTCGATCCGAGGACGTTTCCGACCTCCATCGTGCCGATCGGCTCCTGGTCGCCGTTCCGGATCACGTAGATCGCTCGAATGACGAGTCCCTGCGGTTCGTCGAAAAGCACCCAGGACTGCTGCACCTGCGCCCGCGCGAGCGAGACCAGCTCCGGCTCGAGCGTGTCGCTCGTCTTCTCCTGGGCGGTCGCGATGATGCGGCCATCGTTGTCGGCGACGCTCATGTCGTCGACACCGATCTTCGACTTTACGGGGAGGAGGAAGTTCGTCAGCCCATCGGCGTCCCGCTGCTCCGTGAGCTCGCGGGTCGTCGGGAGACCGGCCACCAGGGTGGCGGCTCGCTGCGCCAAGTCGGCCTGGTCGTTGATCTCATTCAGCGCGACGTCGGCCAGGATCGCGGACTCGTCGGCGAACTGGCTCAGGATCAGGTCGTTCGATTCATAGATCGCGACCGCAGTGACCACCACAAGCGCCAGGACGCTCACCAGCACGTTGCGGCTGACGAGCGCCCTGAGCAGGCTAGGCGTGAAGAGCTTGCGCATCAGCTCCTGGGTCGGCCGACGGGTCCTTAGAGGCCCGCCAGGATCTTCTGGCCCTCGGGCCCCTTGACGAAGTCGATGAATGCCTTGATCGCCGGCTTCACCTTTGTCGGGTCGGCGTTATAGACGAAGTACAGCGGTCGGCGGACCTGGTACTTGCCGCTGTTCAGGTTCTCTCGCGAGGCGGTCACGCCGTCGACCGTCGTGAACGCGATCGTGTTATCCGAGAACGTGCTCGCGTTCATGGTGACCATGCCGATCGACTCCTTGAAGGAGTTGATGGCCTTCACGGTCTCGGTGATGGTCGTCACTTCCACCGAGTTCGGCGCATAGGGAAGCTTCTTGCCATCGAAGAAATAGGCCTCGAAGGCGCTGCGCGTCGCGGCTCCCGATTCGCGGATGAGGACACGGATCTTTCCGGGCGTCCCGCCAACGTCCTTCCAGTCGGTGATCGCCCCGGTGAAGATCTTCGCGACCTGGTCCTTCGTGAGTGACTTGACCGGATTCGACGCGGCCACCGCGACCGCGGTGCCACTTGCGCCGATGGCCAGAGATTCGACCTTCCCCTTCTCAGGATCCTTCAGGTCACGGCTGATGTAGCCGAGGTCGGTCTCGCCGCTGACCGCGAGGTTCACTCCAGCATCGGAGCCGATGTCGGCGAGCCCCTGCCAGGTGATGCTCGGGTGCTGGGTTTTGAATCCGTCAGTCAGGGCCTTCACGTTGTCCAGCGCACCGCCACCACCGTTCACGATGTACTGGCCGGCGAGCGGATCGGCAGTCGGCGCCGACCCGATGGGAATAGCTCCGCCACAGCTCGCGGCGAGCAGTGCACCCGCGACGAGCAGGTATGTTCGCAAAGAACGCATCCGGGCCCTCCTCATGGGTCGAATCGAGACAATCGAGACATCAGTCTCTGACCTTTGTATAGGGAGGTCTATCCCTCCGACGGCGGATTCACGTTACACATTGGGATAGACGGCCTCTACTCCAAATGCATTAGCCGACACCGGAATTGGACCAAAACCGTCCGCTTTCACGGCATACTGGCGCGTCGTGAGCGAAGGGGACACGGCGCTGAGGGCGCGGACCGTCCCAACTGGCCGGCTCGCGGACCTCGACGTACGGGGGCGGCGCCTCGTGCTCCCGCTCACGCTTCTCGCCGCGGTAGGGGTCGGGGTCATCTGGCTCGTCGACATCTCGACCGGTCCCGACTACGGCTTCGCGATCTTCTACCTCATCCCCATCGGTCTCGCGAGCTGGTGGCTCGGCCGAGGTCCGGCGATATTCATCGCGCTGCTCGCCACGATCGCGTGGATCTGGGCCGACGTCGTCGCCCGCCCCGGCATCGCCGTGGCCGCGAACGTCTGGAACGGTCTCACCCGCGCCGCCATCTTCCTCATGCTCGGACTGCTCATCGACCAGGTGCGCCGCGAGCGCCTGGCACTCCGGAGCGTCGACGCGCATCGCGAGGAATCTCTCGCGCTCTTTGCGCACACGCTCCGCCGGTCGGCCGGCGAGATCGAGTCCGCGATCCCCGACCTCACCAGAGCGCCCGCTCTGAGCAGCGCGGAGCGCAGCGCTATCAACGAGCTTCGCCGTCAAAGCCGCAACTTCAACCGATTCGCAGAAGACGTGCTCGAGGTCGGACAGCTGGAGGCCGGCCGTTTTCGCTTGAACCGCGGCAGGTTCGACCTGAGCGAATTCGTCGCCGAGCTTGCGAGAGAGACCGACAAGGATCGTCTGCAGCTGGTGGCCGAATCGGATCCGATCTGGGTCGACGCCGATCCGGAGCGCCTGCGGACGGCGATCGAGCACCTGCTGAACAACGCGGTCCGCTTCTCGCCGACGGGATCGACCGTGCACGTCACCGTGAACAGCAAAGACGGTCGCGCGCGCGTCACGGTGAAAGACCAGGGCGTCGGGCTCGCGAGGTCGCAGCTCGGCGTGATCTTCAAGAAGTACGGACGCGTCGAGACCGACGCGACCAGGGACAAGATCGGCGTAGGCCTGGGTCTCTACGTCGCGCGGCTGATCATCGAAGCGCATGGCGGCAGGGTGTCCGCGAGCAGCGTTGGCCTCGGGCTCGGGCCTCGGGCTCGGATCGACCTTCACGCTCGATCTACCGCTCGCCGAGGCTCCCGCCTAGCCCAAGTGGCAAGGGTCCTGGTGGTCGAGGACGAGCCCAATAATCTCGAACTCGCGCTCCGGATCGTCCGGCACGCCGGGCACGAAGCGACCGTGGCCACCGACGGCTATGCGGCACTGGAGCTTGCGCGTGAGCACCGGCCGCAGCTGATCCTTCTCGACCTGCAGCTACCGAAGCTGGACGGATGGACCGTCGTAAGACGGCTGCGCAAGGAACCCTGGGCGAAGGATGTGCCGATCGTCGCGATCTCCGCGTCGGCAAGCCCTGGCGACGAGTCGAAGGCCATCGAGGCCGGCTGCACAGAGTTCTTGTCGAAGCCTTACTACCCGGCGACGCTCCGCGACGTGCTGAACCGATATCTCGTCGCCGCCTGAGGAAAGAGAAAGGAGAAGCAGTCCGGCACGCGGGTGATGCCCCTCAACCCTGTGCGTGCCTTGACCGCCTCTCCTTCCGAAGAGCGCCGCGGCGAGTGTGCGGTCACGATGAGCGCTTAGTAAATTGGCCCGCTGGTGGAGACTTCTCTAGCGAAGATGCACTAGCCGCTGGGGCTCGGGGCCCGCGGCCCCCGCGCTTCCGGCTCGATCGCTTCGAGGAGCCGGCGCGAGGCACGGCCCACGTCCCGGACGGCGGCGTCGAAGGCCCGCGTATTCCGGCGTGAAGGGGCGCGATATCCGCTGACTTTTCTCACGAACTGGAGCGCGGCGGCGGCGATCTCCTCGTCGGATGCCGGCCCCTCCGGGCGGCGAAGTGTCTTGATGCTGCGGCACATGAACCTACCTTAGCCGCTCCTCCGCAAACTTGGGCATCGCGGTTGACTTCGCCCGCCGCTCGGCGGATGGTCCGACAGTGAGCCCGAACGTCGTGCTCCCGCTCCTCTCGTCCGTCACGAGCTTCGTCTTCGCGGCCGCGGTGCTCGCGCAGTGGTCCCAGAAGCGCCGCGGGTTCCAACTGGTCTGGGCGATCGGCCTCCTCTGGTATGGCATCAGCGCGGGCACCGAGTTCCTCGGCTCCGCGTTCGGCTGGAACGAGATGCTCTACCGGACCTGGTACCTGATCGGCGCATTCTTCGTGGCCGCCTACCTCGGAGCGGGCACGATCGTGCTGCTGGCGCGAACGCGATTCGGGTACTTCGTCGCCGCGAGCTTCTTATTCGGAGCGCTCTACGCGTTCGCGATCCGCGGGCGGTATCCGAGCGACACGATGGCCTTCGCGGTCGTGCTCGTCGTCTGTATCGCGACCGCGCTCGCGGTCGGTCTGGCGACCTGGCGCGCCCGCGCGTTCGTGGCGCCGATCGTGCTGATCGTGCTCGCCGTCGCGTCCGTCGTCGCCGCCGCCCTGGTATTCGGCGCGAGCCTCACCGCGGCGTACGCGCTCGACCCCGCCACCGGCGTACCGATCGGCGAAGCGATCCCGGGGAACATCCGGATCCTGGCGGGGCCCTTCAACATCATCGGCGCGTTCGCGCTGGTCGTCGGCGCCATCTTCAGCGCGTATGTCTTCATGCCGAAGCGACGCGTGCTGGGACGCCGGTCGCTTCCACCCGCGGTCGCCCAGCTCTATGGGACGATCGCGGTCGCGGTCAACTTCCTCGCCTCGCTGCCCCGAGCGGCGGTCGCGCTCGTTCGCGGCGAGCTCCACTCCCGGGTCCCGGCGACTCTGCTCATCGCGCTCGGCGGCTTCATCCCCGGCGTCACGAGCGGCATGAACCGCTTCGGCATCACATGGTTGTTCTTTCTAGGTGAGCTCGTTGGCGTCGTGCTCATCTTCGCGGGGTTCGTCGTGAGCACGGAGGTGTTCGGCGCGCGCGTGCGCCTCGGGCCGCTCGTCATGCGGCGCGAGGAGGATGCGCCCGCCGCCTAACATCCGCGCGTGCTCGTCCTCACGCGCGCCGATGTCGAACGGCTCCTGGATCCCGACGGTCTTCGCGAAGGCGTCGCGCGCGCGATGGCGGATCTCTCGGCGGGCCGCGCCTCGATGCCGGCACGCATCGCCGCCCTCGTGTCCGAACGTGACGGCCTCCTCGCCGCCATGCCCGCGTACCTGCCGTCATCCGGGGCCCTGACAACGAAGCTCGTCTCGCTTTTCCCGCGCAACATCGATCGGCCGACCCATCAGGCGGTGATCGTGGTTTTCGACCCGACCAACGGTTCCCCGGTGGCGCTCATGGACGGCGAGGCCATCACCGCAGCGCGCACGGCGGCCGGGTCCGCGCTGGCGACGGATCTGCTCGCGCGCGCGGACGCATCTCGCCTCGTCGTTATCGGCACGGGCGTTCAAGCACGCGCGCACCTGCGCGCGGTCTCGCGAGTGCGGCGATTCGGTTCGATCAGCGTCGTCGGCCGGGACCTCGCGAAGGCCAAGGCGCTGGCGAGGGAGTTCGGTGCCGGGAATTTCCGCGAGGTCGGCGCCTACGTGGACATCGGGCAAGCGGTGCGTGAGGCCGACGTTGTCTGCGCGTGCACGCACAGTGCCGAGCCGGTCGTCCGGCGCGAGTGGCTACGCCCCGGAACGCACGTGAACTCGGTCGGCTACAACACGGCCGGGCGCGAGGTCGACGCCGAGACTTTCCGTGACGCGCTGCTCGTCGTCGAGTCACGCGCCGCGGCGCTCGCGAAGCCTCCGGCCGGTTCCAACGACATCGCCATGGCGATCGCGGAAGGCGCGATGACACCCGACCACGTGTACGCCGAGCTGGGCGAGCTCGTGAGCGGCGCGCGGCCCGGACGCGCGGACGCGGCGCAGATCACGCTCTACAAGTCTGTCGGGGTCGCGGTGCAGGACGCCGCTGCGGCCGCGCTCATCCTGGAAGCCGCGCGACGCGAACGCGTCGGTCGCGAGGTCGAGATTTAGGAAACGGCGATCTTGCTGGGACGGCGGCCGAGGCGGCAGCCGGTGTCGACGAGAACGCTCGAGATCCACTCGTCGCCGACCTTGGCTTGCACGCGGTAGGGCGACGGCTTCCCGGCATCGAGGGCGGCGACGACCTCATCCGAGATCCCGAGGACCACCCAGGCAACGCCGGCGGGCGGCTCGCCTTCGATGATGCGCGCGTGACCCTTCTGCCCGGGCGTGAGCGGAATGCATTTACGCGTCTCGACCACGTTGTCCTGGCGGTCGAGAAGACGCACCGACGTCGGGACCAGCTCCGACGTCCCACCTTCGAGCTGCATCCAGTGCCGATCGCCGTCGTCGTGGATGCAGATGCGGAACGGGACTTTCGGGAGAAGGCGCGGCGTCGGGAGCGACGCTGTCGCGGACCCACCCGGGACGAGCGCGCGGACCGCGGTGACGATCTTCTCCGCGGCCTCCCGAAGGGCAGGATGTCCGCCGAGGACCTTCGCACCGTAGGCGAGCTCCATGGTCGCGCGGGCGACGTCGCCGATCGGCAGCATGAACTCGATGTAGCGGGCGTACTCGTTGGCCGCTCCGTCGACGTCGCCGCTGTTCGCGAGCATCGCCGCGAGGCGCCGGTGCCCCCCCAGATCGGTCGGGTCGATCGCGACGGCCGACCACATCAGCGCAAGCGCGGCCACGCGGTTGCCGGCCTGGGTCAGCATCGCGGCGCCTTCTTTGAGCGCGTCGAGGTCCGAGCGAATCCGCTCCGCGTCGGTAAACTCGGCCTCGGGGGCGGCGGCGAGGGCATCGGCGTTCCCCTCGAGGGCGCGCAGGCGGAGATCGTCGCTCATCCGAACAGTCTTAGCCATGCGTCAATTCGCTAGGTTGAGTACGTCAGATGCCGTCCCTCATACGGGTGAAGCCAGGCTGGCGCCCACCGGCGTCGTGGCGGCGCCTCGGGACCATCGAGTCGCACGCCGCGGGAGAGCCCCTTCGGGTGATCGTCGAGGGGCTCGATCCGATCCCGGGCGCGACGATCCTCGAAAAACGGCGATTCGCCCGGGAGCGCCTGGACGGCCTTCGCCGGGCGCTGATGTTCGAGCCGCGGGGTCACGCGGACATGTACGGCGCGATCCCCACCGCACCGGTCACGCCCGACGGCGACCTTGGGGTGCTCTTCCTGCACAACGAGGGCTGGAGCACGATGTGCGGCCACGGCATCATCGCCCTGGTCACCGTCGCGCTCGAGGCGGGGCTGCTCCCGCCGAAGCAGGAGGTTCGTCTCGACACCCCGGCCGGTCGCGTCACCGCCAGGCCGCGGCTCGAGGGAGCGCGCGTCCGCAGCGTCGCGTTCCAGAACGTGCCCTCGTTCGTGGTGTCGCTCGACGACAGCGTGGATGTCCCTGGCATCGGGGAGATCCGGTACGACCTCGCCTTCGGCGGGGCGTTCTACGCGTTCGTCGACGCCGCAAGCATCGGTCTGGCGCTCACGCCCGATCGGTTCCGCGACCTGATCTCCGCCGGCACCGCGATCAAGCGCGCGGTGCAGGCGACGCGTGAGGTGCGCCATCCAGGTGAGGCCGATCTCTCGTTCCTGTACGGGACGATCTTCACCGGACCCGCGATCACCGCTGGCGCGGACTCGCGCAACGTCTGCGTGTTCGCGGAGGGGGAGGTCGATCGATCGCCGACCGGCACCGGCGTGTCGGCGCGCGTGGCGATCGAGCGTACGCGAGGACGCCTCGCGGCCGGGTCGCCCTTCGTTGTCGAGAGCATCCTCGGCACGCGCTTTGTCGGTCGCTCGGTGCGCGACCTGCGGTGGGAGGGTTACGAGGCGGTCGTGCCCGAGGTGGAAGGAAGCGCGTGGATCACCGGACGGAGCGAGCTCTGGTTCGCACCGGACGATCCACTGCCGGAGGGCTTCATCCTCCGCTGAGTTGGGGAGATTATTCGCCGATGCGCGTGTTCCTCACGGGCGCGACACATTCGGCTCGGCGCGATCCGAGCGCAGGAATTAGCATGCCCCGCCGGGCGGGGTGAAGAGCTAGCGACAACAGACAAGGGGGATCCCATGTTCCGCCGCGTCAGCTTCACAACCTTGGCAGTCGTGGCATTGATCGGTCTCACGGCTTCACCTGCAGGCACCGCCGTCACGACGGGTTCCCTGCTCCTGCCGCAGGGCACGCAGAGCGACAGCTCGTACGCGAATAGCTTCGCCGCTAAGAAGGTGACGAACGTATTTGCCACTGCCCAGCGGACCAGCTGCTACACGCCGGAGGCGCCGTTCTTCACCAGCAACGGCCCGGCGAATGCGTACTCGGGGATGACCGCGTGCGCGGGCGCGGCCAACACTGGCGAGGACCTCGGGCCGTATCCGACACAGGCCGGATCGAACCCCGGCTATCCGGCGGCCAGCCCGATGCTCGTCAAGGATCACTCGGAGTCCGACATCCGCATCGATCCGACCAACAATCGGCATTTGATCGCTTCGGTGAAATGGTTCGTGAGCGCTGAAGGCTACAACCACATCCTCGGTTTCTACGAGTCGTTCGACGGCGGCGCGAGCTGGCCGGTGCAGGGCCACGTCCCGGGGTACGAAGGCTGGACCGACAACACCGATCCGGTGGGGGCCTTCGACCAGTACGGGAACTTCTATTCGCTCCTTCTGCCATACCAGTTCTTCTACAACCCCGACGACACGCACAACTTCCAGATCAATCCGAACCGCGAGCCCAACCCATCGCAGCCTGCCGAGGTGATCAGCGTCTCCGTCCGGCCGCACGGCGCTGGCGCCGCGAATCAATGGATCACTACGCACAACGGCAAGCCCGACTTCGTGGCGCCCTACGACTCCAAGGGCCGCGAGCCCGACAAGCAATGGATCGCCATCGACACGAACCCGAACAGCCCCTTCGCCGACCGCATCTACGCCATGTGGGTCGTCTTCACCGGTCCATACACCGCGCATCCCTACGTCGCGATCGCGCAGGCGAAGCCGGACGGCACGCACACCGACTGGTCCGCGCCGATCTCGCTACCGCAGGTCTCGGGGACGCCTCAGGGCGCGAGTTACCTGCTACCGCATATCGCACCGGACGGCAGCGTCTACACCACGCTCGCGAGCGAAAGCCCCGCACACAAGTTCTGCTGCGGTCAGATCTTCCTCGACGCTTCGAAGGACGGCGGGTTGACCTGGTCGAGCACGCCCGTCAAGACCGACATCGCTCTCCCAGCGTTCCTGCCCGCGAACACAACCTTCCGGGACGGCATCCTCGAGACCTTCGGTCTTGGGAACAACAAGGTGAACGGGCACTACCCGCTCTACGTGAGCTGGGAAGACGGGGCAACGGGCGTGAGCAACGTGCTCCTTGTCGCGTCGTACGACGAAGGGGCCACGTGGACACCTCCGATCAAGGTGAACGACAACGCGACGCCGGTCGATGAGTTCCAACCAAACCTCGACGTCGCCGCGAACGGCACGGTGAGCGTCGCGTTCTACGATCGCCGCCTCCCGTGCCCGACAGCCGGGACAGACGATGCCGTGCGTGCAGGTATCGCGCTCGACACCGTGAATCCGGCGTACGCCTCACTTCCGCCCTACGGCGCGACCAACTACTGCGTGAACGCCAGCATCCAGTTCTACACGCCGACGCTCGCCGCGAAAGGCAACAACATCCGCCTGACCGCACACACGTGGGATCCGCAGCTCTCCGCCCCGCACGTCTCCTGCCCGACCTGCCTCACGACCTTCATCGGGGATTACTTCGGGAACATCTCCGCCAACGGCAAGGCCTACACCACGTCGGTGAGCACGTACAACGAGAACGGGACGAACCCCGCGCACCACCAGCAGCAGGTCATCGCCATCGTCAGCATTCCGTAGGTTGGGCAGAAAGATCCGTCTTGAGCAGGCGCTGGAGTCCGATCCAGCGCCGCTCAGGGCGCCCCCCGACTGGATCAACACCGAGCTCGCGGTCGTGAACGGCAAGACCGTGCTGCATGCCGGAACGGGCCGGCTCGACGGGAGCTGGCACCGACAGGACAGCGACGAGTTTCTGCTCGTGTTCCGCGGCGAGCTGACCGTCGAGTTCGACGAGGGGCCGCTGTCGGCAGGCCCAGGCGAGGCCATCCTCATCGGCGCCGGCGAGCATCATCGCGCCGCCGTTGCTGATGGCTGTCTCCTCTTGTCTGTCGAAGCAGCGGGGATGAAGCGACTCGAGACCTGAGTCGCGGTCATACTCTTGCCAGAAGCGGGAGGGTGACGATGCGTAATCTGCGGCTGACGAGCGCAGCGGTCCTGGCACTCGCGGTCGTGATCGCGGCCTGTGCACCGGCAGGACCGGCCGCGCAGTCGCCGAGCACCGGTCAACCCAAGCGCGGCGGCACGCTGATCCTCGCACGCTCGGGTGAGGTCACGAACCTCGACCCGCACAAGGTGCCGGCGTTCACCTCGGCGCGTGTCTTCGAGCTCGTCTACAGCTATCTCATGCGTCTGGACGAGAACCTTGGAGTGCAGCCCGATCTTGCCGCTTCCATGCCGACGACATCCGCGGATGGCAAGACCGTCACTGTCAAGATCCGAACCGGCGTGAAGTTCCACAACGGCGACCCGCTCACCAGCGCCGACGTGAAGTACACCTTCGATCGGATCATCGATCCGAAGACCGCCGCCGTCGCACGGTCGTTCTTCGGCGACGTCAGCTCCATCACGGCGCCGGACGACTCGACGGTCGTGTTCGATCTGAAGACACCGAACGCCGCCCTTATCGCCTACATGGCTCATCCCAACACCGGCATCGTCTCGAAAAAGATCGGGGAAGCGAACGCGGACCTGTCGAAGAAGGAGACGGCGATCGGCAGCGGACCGTTCAAGCTCGCCGAGTGGGTGCCCGACAACTTCATGCGGTTCGAGGCGAACAAGAGCTACTACGTCGAAGGGCAGCCGTACCTCGACGGGATCCGAATCAACGTCGTTCCTGACGAGTCCGGGCTCGCGGCGGCCCTCCGCACGAAGGCCGCGGACATGGCGATCGTGTACGACCCGAAGGTCGCGCGCACGCTCCGCAGCGAGACCGCGATCACGCTCGATTCGAAGCCAAGCCTTAGCTACAACCTGCTCTTCCTGAACACCAAGCGGAAGCCCTTCGACAACGCCAAGGTCCGGCAGGCGATCGCGTATGCGATCGATCGCAAGGCGATCATCGATGCGGTCGCCTTCGGTGAGGGCGAGATAACAGGTCCGATCGCCCCGGCCCTAACGAACTACGCCCTGCCGACGTCCCAGTACCCGCTCTACACGCGCGACGTCGCGAAGGCCAAGCAGCTGCTGCAAGAAGCGAATGTCGGACCGGTGCAGTTCACGATCCTGACCGCCACGACGGAACCTGCATATGGCAAGGACGAGGCGCAGCTCGTTCAGGCCCAGCTCGCCGAGGCCGGGATCACGGTGAAAATCGAGACGACGGAGCTGACCCAGTACGTCGATCGCTGGCTCAAGGCGGACTTCGACATGGCGACCGGACTGAACGGTGGCGGTCCGGACCCGGACTTCTACGTCTTCCGCTACTTCACCGACGACGGCAACCTGAACTTCGTCACGAGCTATAAGAACCCCACATCAAGCGATGCCATCAAGGCCGCGCGCGCGACCACCGACGTCGCCAAGCGCAAGGACCTGTACACGACCGCGCAGAAGGAGCTGGTGAACGGCGTGCCGTTCATCTGGCTCTTCGTCGGGCGGGACTATATGGCCACGCTCCCGACGACGAAGGGATTCACGCACCTTCCGACCGGCTCGATCATCTACCTGCGGCAGACCTGGCTGGATAAATAAGGACAGATCACTTCGTGATCTTCCATACGTGCAGGGTCAGAAGCTGACCCTGCTGTAAAGGAGTAGCGCCCCGCGCGCTATCTCGCCAAGCGCCTCGCCGGCGCGATCCCGACATTGCTCGGGGTCTCGCTGCTCACGTTCCTCTTTATCCGCCTCATTCCTGGCGACGCCATCGCGGCACGGCTCGGCACATCCACCGCGCTCACGCCCGACCAGCTCGCGAGCCTCCGCTCGTACTTCGGACTTGACCAGCCGCTGCCGCTTCAATACTGGAACTGGCTCACATCGCTGCTGCGGGGCGACGCCGGCTATTCCATTCGGACCGGCCGGCCGGTCTTCCTCGAGATCGCGCAGCGACTGCCTGCCACGCTCGAGCTCGCGCTCGCGGCGACGGCTATCGCACTAGCCGTCGGCCTGCCGCTCGGCCTGCTGTCGGCGCTGCGCCCCCGGTCCCGCCTGGATGTCGCCGCGCGCATCGGCGGTCTCGTCGGACTGTCGCTCCCGAACTTCTGGCTGGGCACGCTGATCATCGTGCTGTTCTCGCTGTACCTCCGATGGCTGCCCAATACCGGCGGCTACGTCGATCTGCTCCAGGATCCACTCGGCAACCTGCGGCTGCTCCTCTTCCCAGCGGTCACGCTCGGCTTCGCGCTGGCGGCGGCGACGATGCGCATGACCAGATCGGCGATGCTCGATGTGCTCGGGGCCGATTACGTCCGCACCGCGACCGCGAAGGGCCTCGCGCCGCGAGTCGTCGTGCGGCGTCACGTGCTCAAGAACGGGCTCATCGTCGTGATCACGCTGCTCGGCATCCAGGTCGGTCAGCTCCTTGGTGGCGCGGTCGTCGTCGAGGAGATCTTCTCGGTGCCCGGCGTCGGACGGCTTCTGCTGAACGCGATCGTCCAGCGCGATTACGCGCTCGTGCAGGGGGCGGTCCTCGTGATCGCGATCCTCTTCGTGGCACTCAACATCATCGTGGACCTGCTGTATGGCTACCTGGATCCCCGAATCCGCCTCGCCTAGCGCACCCGCCATCCGGGCGGGCTTCGGTCTCTCTGATCTCGCAGCCGCGATCATCCGTGAGCCGGCCGCGCTCGTTGGCCTGCTCATGGTCGCGAGCTACGCGCTCGTCGCGCTCACCGTCGGCTTCCTGCCGCTCCGCGATCCTCTCGAGATCTCCGCGCAGCGTCTCGCGGCTCCGACGGGAGAGCATCTCCTTGGGACCGATGCGCTGGGCCGTGATCTCCTGAGCCGGATCCTCTTCGGAGCGCGGCTTTCGATGCGCGTGAGCCTCCTCTCGGTTGCGGCCGCAACGTTCGCGGGCGGAGCGCTCGGCCTCGTCTCGGGGTATCTCGGAGGCTGGGCCGATCTCGCGATCGGTCGCGTGATGGACATCTTCTTCGCTTTTCCTGCGATCCTGCTGGCGCTCGGCATCGTTGCCGCCCTTGGCCCGGACCCGAACAACGTGATCATCGCGATCGCCGTCGTGTACACGCCGATCCTCGCACGCGTCGTGCGCGGCCCCGTGCTCGCGCTCAAAGCACGCGGCTTCGTTGAGGCGGCGCGTGCTGTCGGCGCCCGGCCCGCGCGCATCGTCCTTCGACACATACTGCCGAACCTTCTCTCGACGCTGATCGTCCAGGTGAGCCTCGCGCTCTCGTGGGCGGTTCTTACGGAAGGCGCGCTGTCGTTTCTTGGCTTATCGGCACAGCCGCCGGCGCCGTCGTGGGGAGTCATGCTCAACGAAGGCCGGCAATACCTCGAGTTCGCGACGCATCTCGCCCTGTTCCCCGGGCTCGCGATCATGATCGCCGTCCTCGGCTTCAATCTGCTCGGAGACGGGCTGCGTGACGCGCTCGATCCCCAGCGGCGATGAGGATCGTCTCCGCGACGAGAGCACACCTTCCGGCCATCGCTGCCCTGATGGCGGCGTCGCCTTTGCTGCGGCGCTACGAGGTCACGGCGCGCGGCGCTCGAGCGAGCCTCTCGGAGGCGCTGCGGGCGGATGATGTCTTGCTCGTCGCGCTCGATGGCCACGCGGTGGTCGGCCTCGCGTGGTCGATCACGACCCGCGCGCTGGATCGCGCGGCATACCTCCGACTGCTCCTGGTCGGTGAGGGCCTCCAGTCACGTGGGATCGGGGCGGCGCTCCTGGCGGAGACCGAACGCGCCGCTCGAACAGCCGGTTGTCGACAC
>WNGI01000126.1_pt1 | contig 49086 bp, 45 predicted proteins | sample 5400621 | NCBI WGS metagenome assembly WNGI01 (sample SAMN13153374, study PRJNA577476) | soil metagenome | isolation source: 20 cm soil or saprolite under Garry oak tree replicate 1 | place: USA:California | collected 2016-06-15 | reverse complement strand
AGCCAGCGCAGGATGCTGGCGCTGTCGATGTCCGCGGTGCTCCGCACCTTCAGCATCCGATTGCCCTTCCCAGCGCCCTCGAGCTTCTTGCTCGGATCCACGAGTGCCTCCGGCGGCGCGAAGAAGTTGATGCCGACGTAGTCCTTGAATACCGCGAGCGCACAGACGTTGCTTCCGTTCCTCTGATAGAACGGCACACCCCACTTGATGGATGACTTCGCATCGGGAACGCCCTTCCTGACGAGGGCCCGAAGCTTCTCGAGCATTGCGCGCTTATCGGCCGGCTGCTGGGCGAAATAGCTCTCCACGGACGGTCCGGTAGTCTTCTTCGTCGCGGTCTTCTTGGCGGTTCGCTTGGCTGCGACCATCTCCAGCTCCTCTTGTTTTCGGGCTCCTCGGGCGCACCCCGCCAGGGCTTTGGGCTCAGGCGGGATTATCGACCGGCAACCGCGACCGCCGCACCCCCGGACGCCCGTAGCGCAGACCCTCAGGCTGCGTTCAATCCTGACGCGAGGTCCCGGCCCAGAGGGGAACGACGCAGGTCCGGGTCCATTTGGAGGAACCGATGCGCGAACCGCAAAGCCCAGCCGACGCCGGACTCAACGCCCTGCTCGGACCGGGCTCGGTCGTCGAGGGCAAGCTGAGCTTCAAAGGACAGGTACGGATCGAGGGGACGTTCACGGGCGAGATCACGACCACCGACCTGCTCATCGTCGGCGAGACCGCGAAGGTCTCGGCCAATATCAATTGCGGATCGGTCGTGGTGAATGGCGAGGTCATCGGCAACATCAAGGCGAGCGACTCGATCGAGCTCCACAAGCCCGCGCGCGTGAAAGGCGACCTCGCCGCGCCGGCGCTGAGCATCGAGAAGGGCGTCGTGTTCGAGGGCCAGTCGATGATGCTGAACGGCGGGATCAATCTGGTCAGCTTCGGCCGTCGCGAGAGCACGCCGAAGGCCAGAGGCCGCGCGAAGGATCAGGAACACCGAAGCCCGGACTCCGACTAAAGACGCGCGCCGATCAGGCGCGCAGCCGTCCCGCGATGACGATCCCAGCGAGGGCGCTCGCTCCGGCGAGACCGTCGGCGAGCGCCACGCCGCCTCCGGCGTCGCCGCTTCCGCCGACGGCGATCGCGACGGCGACCGCACCGACCCCCGTGCCAAGCGCGTTCCCCAGGATGTCGCTGAGCTGCATCGCCGAGGCGGTGGCGCCCTCGCTACCAGCGGGCGCGTGTCCAAGCACGGTCAGCGAGATCGACGAATAGGCCATGCCGATGCCGAGACCGGCGATGCCCCAGGCGATCACCGATGCCCACGCCGGGACGATCGCCGCGAGCACCAGCACCATGCCAGCGATCCCCGCCGCGACGAGCACGAATCCGTTACGCACGAGCGGCGTGGCGCCGACGCGGAGGATCGTGCGCTCCTGGATCCATGCGCCGGTCGTCCATGCGACGGTCCCCGCGGTCAGCGCGATCCCGGAGAGCAACACGCTCTCGCCGCGGAGCGATGTGACCGTAAGCGGCACATAGACGTCCGCGCCGAAGAAGGCGAAGGTCAGCAGGCCGCGGGCCAACACGGCAGATGGAAGACCGCGACGCGCGCTCAGCGTCCCTGCGGGAAGCAGCCGTCGTAGTGCGGGGACGCCAAGAACCAGGCCCGGCCCCAGCAGCACAGGCGTGACGAGGACGTCGCGCGCCTGAAGACCGCCCAGGAAAAGGGCCGCGCCAGCGGCGACCGCGAGGGCATCGGGGACGACACGGCGGGCGACCCGACCCGGATGACCAGGCACCTTGCGAACTTCGCGATAGGCGAGTCCGCCGGCGATCACCACGAGCGGCAGGAGCCCGAGGAACACCCAGCGCCAGCCGAGGTGATCGCCGACGAACGCCGCGAGCGCCGGTCCGGCAATGCCCGGCACGACCCAGGCGGTCGAGAGGATCGCGAACATCCGCGGCCGCAGCGCCTCGGGGAAGGTACGGCCGATCACGACGTAGGCGGCCGCTGGGATGGCGCCCGCCCCGAAGCCCTGGATCGCGCGCGCCGCTACCAATACTGGCATCGACGGCGCCAGCCCGCCGGCGAGGAGCCCGGTGACGAAAAGCACAAGGCCCACCCCGAACGGCACCGCGGGTCCGTGACGGTCGGCGAGCTCCCCGGCAACGACGATTCCAGCGAGATCCGCGAGCAGGAACGCGCTGAAGACCCAGCCGTAGAGCGTGAGACCCGACAGGTCTTGCGCGACGAGCGGCATGATCGTCGCGACCGCGAGCGCCTCGAACGCGACGAACGTCACGTTGAGGACGAGGCCGATGGTCAGCCCGCGCCACCGCGGATCGAGAAGTCCGGGATTCACCTGAACGGGTGACTTCCTAACACACCGCGCCGACACCAACCATCGCGATTGACCCACTAGGCTTCGCGCGTTCACATGCGGGGAGCGACCGTTACCTGTCCCAAGTGCACGGCGGAGATGCCGGTCGAATTCAGTTATTGCGGCAAATGCGGCACCCGCCTGTTGCCCCCGGAGGCGAGCGAGACGAGACAGGTCACCGTCCTCTTTGCCGACATCTCAGGTTTCACCTCGCTCGCCGAACGGCTCGATCCCGAAGAGCTGCACGAGAACATGCGCACAGCGTGGGACGCGATCGCTGCGGAGATCCGCGCGACGGGTGGGCTCATCGAGAAGTACATCGGCGATGCCGTGGTCGCCGTCTTCGGCGCGATCGGCGACGAGCAGGATCATCCCGAACGCGCCCAGCGGGCAGCGCTCGCCATCCTCGGCGCGCTCGACCGTGAGAACGCCCGGATCGCGGAGCGGACGGGGCGCTACCTGGCGCTGCGCGTTGGCGTGAACACCGGCCTCGCGATGGCGGGTGCCATCGGCGACAAGGAGAGCGAATTCGGAGTTCTCGGAGATGCGGTCAACGTCGCCGCTCGCCTTGAGCAGGCCGCCGAGCCGGGCGAGATCCTCGTCGGCGATGCGACCTACCGACTCACACCGGGCCTCTTCACGTACGAGCCACATCCGCCGGTCGCCGCGAAGGGCAAGACCGCGCCGCTCGTGGCATGGCGTCTTCTGCGCGAGGAGACAGCCGTCGCGAGCGATCGCCGCCGCACACCGCTCGTCGGGCGGGACGGCGAGATCGCCCTCCTATTGGGTGCTCTGGACGATGCGCTTGCGAGCAAGGGTCGGATCGTCTCGATCGTCGGGGAGGCCGGGCTCGGAAAGAACCGGCTCGTCGATGAGCTCCTCGCGGATCCACGGGCCCTCGGTGCGCGCGTCGCGCGCGCGCGGTGCTCGCCATATGACAAGCACCGCGCGTACGGCGCGATCGCCGATCTTCTCAGACGTGCTCTCGCCATCGGGACGTCCGCCCCGACCGAGATCGCCCACCGCACGCTGAGCGAGACCCTCCCCGGCATGGACCCGGAGGCCACGAAGCTCGTGCTGGCGGCTCTCGGCTACGGCTTGACGCTCCCCCCGCTCTCCGGCGACACACGCCGCAAGCTGCTCGACCGCGCCGTCCGCGATCTCGTCCTGCGCGTCGCGCGCACGCAGACAGTCATCCTCGCGCTCACCGATGTCCAGTGGGCGGACACGGCATCGCAGGAGCTGATCACCGCGCTCGCGCCCGCGTTCGCGAATTCGACCGTCCTCGTGATCATGACGTACCGCCCGGAGCTCACCCCACCATGGACAACGAGCCGCGGGCACCTTCAGATCCGTCTCCCCGCGCTCGACCCGACCTCGAGCACGACGCTCCTCCAGGCGCTTCTTCCGGCGGGCGCACTGCCACAGCAGGCGATCGACGACGTCGTCGCCCGCAGCGCCGGCAGTCCCACGTACCTGGACGAGGCGTCCCGCTGGCTCATCAGCACGGGCGTCGTGGTGGAGCGCGAGGGCGCGACCCCGCTCGCGGACGTGAGCCGGATGACCGATCTGCCCGACGGACTCCCGATGCTGCTCCTCCGCCGCGCCGAGCAGGCGAACGCCCCCGAGCGCAGGGTTCTGCACGCAGCGGCGGTCGCGGCACGGGCTTGCGATCCAACGCTGATGCGTGCGCTCTTCGGCCAGAGTGTGGATGTGGACGCGAGCCTCGCCGCTCTCTCAGCACGCGGCCTACTCGAGCCCACCACTCATGGGGATTACCGCTTTCGGCAATCGTTGCTCCGGGAGTTCGTCTACGAATCCATCGGCCCGCGTCACCGCGAGGAACTGCACGGCCGGATCGGCCAGGTCATCGAGAACGTGATGCCGGAGGTGGCGACTCAGCAGCCCGAGCTTCTGGCCCACCACTTCGCGAGCTCGGGACAGATCCCCCACGCGATCATCCACGCGATGCGCGCCGGCGAGCGTGCCGCATCCCTGCACGCGCTCGAGGACGCCCTTTACCACTACCGTGCCGCGGCCGAGCTCGCGCGGCGCTTGCCGGGCCAGGGCGGCGACGAGCGCGCTCGCGCTCTTCTTCAAGCGTGTAACGCGGCGCGCGGTCTGGGTCGGACGGATGCGCTCGCGATGGCTGAGGAAGGACTTGCGGCAGGGCCCTCAGACGACGGGCTCCGGGCGGCGCTGCGCCGGCGCGCGGGCGAGCTCGCGGCGCGGTCGCACGAGACGCAGCGCTCCGCCGAGCACCTTGCCGAGGCCGATCGGCTGACGCCCCCCGAAGGGCGCGAGCGCGCCGAGCTCACGCTCGCGAAGGCGTTCCTCGCGCGCTCCGACGAGCGGCCCGCCGAGGCGCTGAACGTCGGCCGCACCGCGGTGAAGGAAGCGCTCGCGGCGAATGACCGCGCGCTCGCGCTCGAAGCCGAAGAGGCGGTGGCGTCCTTCGCGGCGGATGCGGGAGCCGCTGACGAATCGCTCCGCGCGACGGAGCGGTGCGTCGAACACGCCAACGCCATCGGTGATCTGTCGGGGCTCGCGCGCTCCCTTGCGACCCTCACGTACGCGGCGCTCGATCGCGGTGATCTCGTCACGGCCGAGGACCTGGCGAACCAGCTCCTCGGTGCCGAGTCGCGGCTCGGGAACGTCGACGGCGAGGCCGGCGCGCTGCGCGCGCTCGGGCGCGTGTTTTTCGGCCTCGGTCGCCTCGCGGAGGCGGAAACCACTCTTGAGCGTGCGCTCGCGCTGGCCGATCCGCTCGCGCAAGGTCAGCAGCCGCCCGACCCGGCTTCGACGCTCCTTGTGCTCGGTTCGGTCGCGATCGAACGCGGCCAGTTCGCCGCGGCGGCCACGACCCTCGCGGAGGCGCGTGCTCTCGCGGAGCGGTCGCCGGCGCGGACGCACGTCGCAGCCCGCGTCGCAGCGGAGCTCGCGCGGCTCGCCTTGCTGCAGGGAGCGCTCGACGATGCGCAGCAGCACGCCGCCGCCGCGTACAGCGCGGCGACGGGACACGAGTGCCGCCGCTGCGGGGCGAGCATCGCCGCGACGCTCGTCGAGGTCGCATGCGCGACCGGGGATCTCGCCGTCGCCGACGCCCGGCGCACCGAGGGGCTCGAGCATGCGTTCCGCCTCGGATTGCCGGTGGCGACCGCCGAGATCCGCGCGGCCTCGGCGCGCCTGCTCGCGGCTCGCGGCGACGTTGTCGGCGCGCGCAACGAGTGCACCGAGGCTCTCCTCGTGTTCGAAAAGCTCGGACCCACGTACCTCGCCGACCGCACCAAGCGCCGCATCCAAGAGCTGGACGTCACCGGCCAGGCGCAAACCGCGTAGCGGCACGCGAAGCGTGCGTTTAGCGGTCATGCGACAGACTTTCGTCGCGCCAACGGGCCCACGGTGGGCCCTGCTCGCCGCGGTCGGCGCGGCCTTCGTTGTCAGCTCGATCGCGTACAGCCTCAGCGCTCCGATCTACTCGTTCATCGATTTCGGCGACCGGACCACGCCACTCTGGAGCGCAATGGCGGTCGGCGCTTTCGCGGGCGCGGCCGTCGCACGGGCGGCGGGCGGTCCGCTCGGCGTGGTCGCCTTCGCCGCGTACCTCGCGGCGGGCGCGACGATCACCGTGGGATGGGAAGCGCTCTACGAGCGTGCGATCCAGGGCAGCGACTTCTATTTCATAGCCGTCAGCGCGGGTCAACTCGCACTATGGCAGCTGCTGAGCGCCGTCGCGGTCATCGCTGGTTCGCTCGCCGGACCGCGGTTCGCGCGCGCTGAGCGGGGCACGAACGCGTTTCTCGAGGCGGCCGGCGCCTACAGTCTCGCCTCGCTGCTGCTGGTGTTTGTCGGGGGACCGATAGATCCTCGGCTCGCGCCGTACAACGTGTTCGGTCCGCCCGCGGCTCATGTCGCCCTCGTTGCCGCGCAGGCGATCGTGGCGGGCGTCGTACTCGCTTGGCGAGGTCGCGGCCCGCTTCGGCCTCTTGCCCTCGCCGGCGGGTTCGCTCTCGTCGGACTAGTGAGCGTGATGCCAGACGACTTCACGACCCTGGTCGGTGCGATCCGCTTCAACTGGACGGAGTACTGGCCGCGCTCGCTCATGCTCGTGCCTCCCGCCACGGCATTGACCGTGGTCGCGGTAGCGGCGCTCGCGCGTCGGCAAGGGATCCACGCGGCTACAGCGTGAACTCTCCCGGCGCGATCTTGTCGCGCCCGCCCATATAAGGCCGCAGCGGTTCGGGGATGACGAGCGATCCGTCTCGCTGCTGGTAGTTCTCGACCAGCGCCGCGTAGAGCCTCGACATGCCGAGACCCGATGCGTTCAGGATGTGCGGAGCTTCGAGCGCCTTGCCCGCCGCGCGCCGGAAGCTGACGTGCGCCCGTTCGGCCTGGAACGAGCCGCAGTCGCTCGTGCTGGAGACCTCGAGCCATTCCTCCACGCCGGGTGCCCACACGTCGACATCGAACCCGCGTAACGCGGTGAAGCCGAGGTCGCCCGTGCATCTCTCGGCGACGCGGACCGGGAGCCCGAGCCGCTCGACGGCCTCGATCGCCCGCTCGTTAAGGAATTCGAGCTGATCTGGCGAGTCCTCCGGCAGGCAGAAGACGACCATCTCGACTTTGTCGAACTGATGGACACGCTTCATTCCCCGCACGTCCCGCCCCGCGCTCATCTTCTCCCGGCGGAAGCAAGGCGTGTATGCGACATAGCGAACCGGAAGGCGCTCGACCGGAATGACCTCGTCACGATGAAGCGACACGAGCTGCGTCTCGGCGGTGGGGATGAGCCATACGTCATCGTCCTCGTCGCGATACAGGTTCTCGTCGAAATGCGGGAGATGTCCGCTGGCGACGAGCGTCTCTTTCCGCGTCACGAATGGCGGCGAGACCTCGACGAACCCGTGAGGAATCTTGATGTCGATGAGCCACGTGATGAGCGCGCGCTCGAGAGCAGCGCCCGCGCCACGGAGCGCGAAGAATCGCGAGCCGGAGAGCTTCGCGGCCCTCGGAATGTCCAGGATGCCCAGGGATTCCCCGACGTCCCAGTGCGGCTTGGGCGTGAGGTCGAGCTTCTTCGGCTCGTCCTTGCGGATGATCTTGTTGTCGTTCTCGTCCTTCCCGCGCGGCACGCGGGGATCGATCTCGTTCGGGATCCAGAGCGCTTTCTCGTTGAGCTCGATCTCGAGCGCGCCAAGCTCGGCATCGATCGCCTTGATCTGGTCCCCGACCTCGCGCATTCGTCTCTTGACCTCATCGCTGGGCGGCCCACCTCGGCTTGCCTTGTTTCGCTCGGCCTGAAGCCGCTCCTTTTTCGCCCGGAGGTCTCGGACCTTTCGGTCCAGCTCGAGGATCCGGTCGAGCGGCGCGTCGAACCCGCGCGCCTCAAGCATCTCGCGCACTTTCTCCGGGTTCTCACGGACGCGTTGAAGGGGCGTCATCGGCGCGTGCCATTATCCGTGCTCGCCTGTGTACGACGTCGTGCTCGTCGCGTTCGAGGGACCCGACCGGTATTCGTTCGTCGGGGGTCTCGCCACGCGGATGATCGATCTCGCAGACGCTCTGGTGGATCGCGGCTACCGCGTCCATCAGCTCTTCATCGGCGATCCCAAGCTCCCGGCGGTTGAGGAGCGCGCCGAAGGCCGTCTCGTTCTCGAGCGCTGGAGCCAATGGATCAGTGCGCACCACCCGCGCGACGTCTACGACGGCGAGGATGGCAAGTGGCGTGACTTCTCGCGCACAGCCCCACCGCACATCGCTGATCTCGTGATCGCGTCGGCCGTCGCCGGCCGGCGCAGCGTCCTCCTTTTCGAGGACTGGCAGACCGCGAATGCCGCGATCGGCACGGCCGTCATCCTGAGCGCACGGGCTCGCGGGGCGGCCGCCATTTTCTGGAACGCGAACAACACCTACGGCTCCGACAACATCGACTTCGAGCTCCTGCGCCGGGCGGCATCGATCACCACGGTCTCCCGCTACATGCGCGCACAGCTGAACGCTCTCGATGTCGATGCGGCGGTGCTGCCGAACGGGATCGCCGAACGCTGGCTCAAGACAATGCCGCCGACCGAGGCAGCTCCCCTGCGTGCGGCATTCGGGGAGAGACCGACGTTCGTGAAGGTCGCGCGCTTCGACGCGGACAAGCGCTGGCTCTGGGCCATCGACGCGATCGCCGCGATGCGCGACGCCGGAACGCGCCCTCGCCTCCTCATGCGCGGCAGCCGCAGCCCGTACGCCGACATCGTCGGGGCTCGCATTCGCGCGCGCGGGCTGTCCGTGGAGCGGATCGCCCTCTCCGCCGAGGCGACGACGCGGGATCTCGCTCAAGCCGCGGCGAGCGACGCCGACGTCCTGTTCCTCGATTACTTCGTCGCGGAGCGCACGCTCCGCGCCATGTACCAGGCGGCCGACGGCGTTCTCGCCAACTCTGAGCGCGAGCCCTTCGGCCTCGTGGGTCTCGAGGTGATGGCCTCCGGTGGTATCGCGTACGTTGGCCGCACGGGCGAGGACTACGCCGTCCCGCTGGGCAACGCCGTGGTCATGCAGAGCGACGATCCGCGCGAGCTTCTCGCGACCTATCAGTCGCTTCGCGCGCGACCGGAGATCGTGCGAGCGATCCGCACCGACGGCCGGGCGACCGCGAAGCGCTTCGTATGGCCGCGGGTCCTCGACGGCTACGAAGGGGCCTGGGACACCGCCTTCGCGCTGATGAGCTAACGGCGCGCGAGGATCTCGAAGCGCACCGCGCGCTCGACGACAAGCTCACCGCCGCGCTTCGCCGCGGGAACGCGCCAGCTCACGCGGCGCGAGAAGCGCAGATGGTCGCTGAGGTAATCCTGGAGTTCTGAGCGGTCCTCGAAGGGGATCGCGTGCCACAAGCGGCCGCGGCGGCGCGAGCGGAAGAGCCCGCGCCGCAGGACCTCACGCACGGCACGGTCGGATAGCTGATCGTCGGTCTTCGTGTCGCGCTGGGTGCCGATCGTCCCGATGACCCGGCTGCGCCCGCTCCCAGAACGGACGCGCGCGGCTACGCGCGAATCAGGTCGCGCGTCGACGAGGAGTCCTCCATCGACGAGGATCCTTCTCGCTTCCGTGAGGGCATCGACCATGCCCTTGCGTGCCACTCATCAGAGCGTCCACGACAGGATCACGAGGTCGAAGGACTCGTCACGCAGATCGAGCGACTGCGCGGCGCCTTCGCGGAATGTGATATTCCCGAGCCCCAGACGCTTCGCCTCCGCACGCCCCCGTGCCAGCGCGGACCTGTCGGGGTCGATCGCCACGACGCCGTCGGCCAGGCGGGCCGCGCCGAGAGCGAGACGGCCCTCGCCCGCGCCGATGTCCGCGATCCGCAAGCCGCGCAAATCGAGGCCATACGCGGCGAGCTCGATCTCCGCGGGCGGCCGCAGATAGCCGAGCCCGCCCGGAAAGATGCGCCCAGTGCTAGCCGTAGCGCTCACCTGCCCCGGGAAGCATCGCACCACTCCGCTGCGCGAAAGCGGCGATGCGCCGCTCATCCATCAGTGGCGAACGAATCTCGTCCGGCGGCTCGGCCCCGGCGAACCACCAGACCACCTCGAGATTGGCCCGGAAGAGCTCGTCGAACACGGCGTCCTCCGGCGAGGAGTTCCGGCTCGAGTACCACCAGAACCAATCGCTTCCCTCGGCGACCATCAGTGGCTGTCGCACGCTCTTGGGCATGTAGCGGAGTGAGCCCCACTGCTCCTGGGCGAACCGCCGCGTGCGCTCAAGCGCGCCCCAAGCGCGCTGGTGCGCCGGCTCGCCGATCCAGACCCGCAGGCTCGCTTCGATCCATGAGCCGGTGTGCAGGTTAGGCAGCTCGATCTTCGGCGGGTTCTTCTCGAGGAAGTCCGAGATCCGGACTGTCTCGAACCGCTCATCCGTCTGGAGCTTTCCGTAGAGCGTGCGGAGGAAGTCGTTGCCATTGTTGGGGTACTGCTCCCACGCGTTCTCGCCGTCGAGGATGATCGAGGCCAGGTAGGGACCGCCCTCGTCTGGCACGCGATCGCGAGCGCGCTCGAGCTTCGTGATCATGTCTCCGACCGCGTCTTCTGGCTTCATGTCGCCGTACACAAAGCCGATCCGATCGCTGAGCTCACGATCGCGGAAGATCGCCGATACGCCGTTGCCCAGGCGATATGGCCGGTAGAGGAGCCCAGGCTCGAGTAGCGCGCCGACCTCGTCGCGTTTGAGCTCGACGTTCACAGATCGCGCGAGGACCCCCTCGTCCGACGCGAACCAGGCGAAGCCGGCCTTCTGGATCACGTCCGCTGCCTCCGGCGAGATCGCCCCCTCGGACGGCCAGACCCCGCGCGGCTTCACCCCAAAGGCCCGCTCGTGCGACGCGATCGCTTCTTCGAGCTGGAACGCGGCATCGTCCGGGTACGCGAACGGCGGATCGGGCAGCTGGGCCGCCGGATCGGCGCGCAGCGCGGCTCTCGAGTCGATGAGGAGCGGGAGGATCGGGTGGTAGTACGGCGTGGTCAGGATCTCGACCTGACCGTCGCGCTCCAGGCGGTGATAGAGGTGCGGAACGCCCGACGCCATGAACCGCTGCCGGCCGATCACGTAGCGCACGTCCTCGCGCGTGTACCGCGCGCCTTTCTCGGCTAGCTCGCCCAGACGCTGATCGGATCGAATGTCGTCCGGGTCGATCCAGGCGAGATTGAACCAGAGCGCGAGGTCGACGAAGTAGTTGTCGGAGAGGAGCTCGTGCCGGTCGCCGGTCGCCATAGCGAGCTGCAGCAGCCGACGGTACTCCTGGTAACGATGGATGACGTTGCCGTGGTGGATCGAGAAGAAGCGACGGAGCATGTGCTCCTTCTCCTCGTCCGTGAGGACGCCGTCGACTGTGCGCATCGTGAGGCGCGTGTCCTCATCGTCAGCGCCGCGCGCGTAATCCTCGAGCTGGTCGCGCAGGCTCGGCACCATCGTGAAGTTCACCTTCACCCCGGGGAACTCCTGCGCGAGTCGCGCCATGTGCAGGTAGTCCTTCGACGCGTGTAGCCGCACCCACGGCAGCACGAACTCGCTCGTCTGCGGATGCTTGTAGTAGGGCTGGTGCATGTGCCAGAGGATCGCGACGGGCAGCTTCCCGTTCATGCGCCGCGTCCCATCTCATCGAGCCGTCGCCGGACGAAGTCCGGGTCGAGAGACGTGAGCAGCCACCCGGCTTTGGGGCCGTTCGGCTTCCCGATGAAAGCGAGGTAGATCGCGGCGAACGCCTCGCGCGCGGGCTTGCCCTCGACGTTCACCAGTCCGACCTTCTTCGCACGCTCGTAGAGCTGGTTCTGCATCTCCTCGGGATCGTGCACCGATCCGATGAGGTCCTTGATGGCGAGGAGGTATCGACGCTGAGGTTCGCTGAGCTGAACATCGGGCTTCTGAGGCAGGACGGTGAACTTCGCTTCCTCCGGGGCCCACCGGTCCAGCCAGACTCGCGCGAGCTCGAGGCGGCGGTGTAGATCGCGCAGCTCCAAGTCACTGAGGCGCGCGCCCTTGCGTTTCTCGGCCACGGCGTCCGGTTTGACGCTTGGTATTTGCAGCCAGTCCGCGAGCACCTGAAAGCGCACGCGGAATCCGGGTGGCTCGGGCGTCGGCGAGACCTGGGAGAGGTGCCAGGTCTTTCCCATGTCGCTCTCGGGGTCCTGGAGGAACGCATCCGCGAACCGGTCGTAGTCGTCGACCAGCCGAGGGAGGGTCATCCCGGCCGGGTCGAACTCGAGATGACGCTTGGGGTGGGTGCGAAGCATGAGAAAGCGCACGAGCTCCGGCGGATATACCTCGACGATCTCGAGCGCCTTCGCGCCGATCCCCTTCGAGCTCGCCATCTTCTTCCCGCCGAGCGTGAAGAACTCGTGCTGCAGACCGACCGGCGGCTCCTTCTTGAAGACCTCGCGGTAGATCGCGTTCGACCGTTCGCGCGACCCACCGGCGGTCAGGAGATCCTTGCCGCCCTCCTCGTACGTCACCCCGAAGTGATCCCACTGCGCGCACCACTGCTCGTTCCAAAGAAGCTTCGAGTTTCCCTTGAACGGCGAGATGCGCCCGACGTGGCCGCAGCCCTCGGCCCACTCCACGTAGTCGGTCTTGCACTCGTAGGCCACGGTCTTGCCGTCATAGTCGGTGGCGAGGGTCGTCCCGATCCGCCCGCAGTTCTCGCAGATCACCGAGACCGGAAGCCAGCCGGCGGGATGGTCGACATTCGCGACTTTCTTGTGGATCGCGCGGACCGTCTCGGCGCTGCGCAAGATGAGGTCGATCTGCCGGTCGAGCTTCCCCGAACGGTACAGATCGCGCATGCGGTGGAACTCGGGCGCGATGCCGAGGCCCGCGAAGAGCGTGATGAAGCGCGTCGCGTGGTACTCGGCGAAATCAGCCGCGATGGTCGGGTCCGGTGAAGGGATGGCACAGAGTGGTTTCCCCATGTGCTCGGCCATCCCCGCCTGTTCCTTCATCGACTGCGAGTCCATCGGGTCGTAGTCGTCGACGGTATAGACGAACCTGACGTCGAGCCCCCGCCTCTTGAACGTCCGGTACAGCGCGTCACTGATGATCGGCCCGCGCAGACCGGAGATGGGGACCGGTCCCGACGGGGTCTTGGAATCGCGCACCACGTGCGGCCGCCCGGGCTCGAGAAGCTTGACCTCCTCGTCGGCCCAAAAGGCAGCCTCGTGACCTGAGCTCAACTTACGGCGAGGATCTTCATCTCCACCGCGCCGGCCGGAACGACCAGCCGGACCGTCTCCCCTGCGCGGTGACCCATGAGCGCTTTGCCGACCGGTGACTCATTCGAGATCCGACCCTCCGCAGGAGCCGCCTCTGCCGATCCGACGATGACGTACTGCTCCTTCGACCCATCGGCCTCGACCATCACGTGACTCCCGATCTCGACCATCTCGTGATGGCTCTTCTCGTCGATGATCTGGGCATTCTTGACCATCTGCTCGAGCGTGAGGATGCGACCCTCCAAGAAGGCCTGATCGTTCTTCGCCTGTTCGAGCTCGGAGTTCTCCGTAAAATCTCCGAACTCCATCGCCGCATGGATGCGCTCGGCCACCTTCTGGCGGCCGCTCGCCTTGAGCTCCTCGAGCTCGGCTTGGATCTTCTTGAGTCCCTCCGCGGAGACGTAGACAGGCTTCTCGAGATTGTTCATCGGAGCCTCCGCTCTCAGCACGGACTTTGGCCGTGCGTGCCCTCGAATGAAAAGCGCTGAAGGCCAAAGGCCCTCAGCACTCAACCGGGCGTACTGTTCTGTGCGCCGAATTGTACGTCAAACGCACGCTCCCGGCGACGTTCCGCGGCAGAGTCCTCTCGTGGTACCGAAGCTCCGGTCGCGATCTTCCCTGGCGTCGCACTCAGGATCCCTATCGCGTCCTCGTTAGCGAAGTGATGCTTCAGCAGACCCAGGTCGCCCGGGTCCTACCCGCGTATGCGCGATTCTTGAAGCGCTTCCCAACGCTGGGTGCCCTCGCGCGGGCTTCTCTGGGCGACGTGCTGAGGGAGTGGTCGGGCCTCGGTTACAACCGCCGCGCCCGCGATCTGCAGCTCATCGCGAGGCGGAGCTCGCGAGGTCTGCCGGCAGATATCGCCGGGCTCGACGCCCTCCCGGGTGTCGGTCCATACACCGCGTCGGCGGTCGCATGCTTCGCGCACGGACACGCGACTCCATTCGCGGACACGAACATCCGACGCGTTCTGGGTCGCGCGGTCCTTGGACGCAGCGCGACCGAGCGCGAGGCGGTGGAGCTCGACCGACGTTTGGGGTCGCGCCGGGAACCCGCGCGGTGGCATCACGCGCTCATGGATATCGGCGCGACGATCTGTGTCGCGCGGCGCCCGCGGTGCGGGCAATGCCCGCTCAGTTCGGTCTGCGCGTACACCGGCGTCGACGACGTCGTGCGGCGCAGGCAGCCGCCCTTCGCGACAAGCGACCGGCGCGTGCGCGGCGCGATCCTGCGTGCGCTCGGCCACAGCCGCCGTGGTGGGGTGACGATGCGAGCGCTTCGCCGCGCGGTGATCGATACGCGTGTGCCACGACTCGTTCGATCTCTCGCCGCGGAGGGTCTCGTGGAGGTCTCAGAGCGAGGTGTGCGGCTTCCGGCGCGATAGCCCCGGTGTCACGATCACGACCCTTGGCCGGCTACTACGACCTCCTCGGCGTCCCGCGGAATGCGACCGAGATGGAAATCCGCTCGGCGTACGGCCGCGACGTGTTGCGGCTGAATGACTCACCGCCAGCGAACGCGCCGCAGATCCGGGCGACTCTGGACCAGGCGCTCGCAACGCTCGTGGACCCCGACAAGCGAGGTGCCTACGACGCGCAGCTCACCGCGCTGATGCAAGAGGTCGCGGCGGGATCCGCCGACGAATCCGATCGTGCTTTCAAGTACGCGCGTAACGGCGGCCTCTGGTTCGCCGGCGGCGGACTCGTCACCGCGGGGACCTACGCGTTCTCGGAAGGGACCTACTTCCTCGCCTGGGGTCCGCTGCTGTTCGGCGGGTTCCAGCTGCTCCGCGGGCTTCTCCGGTATTTGACCGTCCCAGCCGGGACGCGGCGTACGACGCAACTCGTCACGCTGATCGGCCTGATCGCCGTCGGCCTGGTGTCGGCGGGCTTCGTCGGCCTCAGCGAGACGATGGGTGCCCGGGAGGCGGCGGAGCGCGACAAATGGAATGCGATGATCGATTCGAACGCCAAGCTGGTCGATCAGGCCAGCACTCTGGTGACCGGGGTGTTCGATCGGCCGGGCGCGTGGACGGATCGGGACTCGAGCGATATGGCCCAGGCGTCCGGGCTCTACGGCCTCATCGCCGACACCGTCACGAACACCACCGTGCCGGGCCGGCTCGAGTGGTACCGCACAGGACTCGCGAAGAACTTTCGCGACGCCGCGACGATCACCACCGACTACGCCAAGTTGAGCGGAAGCTCGCCGCAGAGCGCGATCGCGGACCTAGATCGGCGGTGGCAGGCCCGTCTCGAGGACCTCAAGCGGCTTTCCGATCGCTTTGAAGGGCAGGAGGGCGTCTCGCGATGAGCTAGCGCTTCACTCCGATCCCGAAACCGTCACCGACGGGAAGGATCGTTGCGTCGAGAGAAGGATGTTTCACGAACTTTCGGTTGAACTCCCGGATCGCGTTCGTCGATGCGTCGTCCGCAGCGACGGCACCCGAAGCTCGGCCGTCCCACAGCAGGTTGTCGACGACCACGGTGCCTCCGGCGCGTAAGAGAGGCAGGGTCGCAGCAAGATAGCCCTCGTACTCGGGTTTGAGCGCGTCGATAAACGCGAGATCGAACGGTCCGTCCAGCCTGGGCAACTCGTCGAGCGCCCTAGCGTTCCGCACTTCGATGCGATCGCTGACACCTGCTTCCTTCCAGAAGGCGCGCGCGCGAGCCGTGCGCTCGCGGTCAGGATCGATCGTGACTATCCGTCCATCCGGCGGCAGGGCCAACGCCATCCAGAGCGCCGAGTAGCCGATGGCTGTCCCGACCTCGACGACGCGCTTCGCCCCCGTCGCGCGCACGAGAACGAACAGAGCTCGGCCGACCGCGGTCGCGACGATCGGGATACTGTCTTTCGCACCCTGTTCGTCCATCTTCGCGAAGACCGGCGAGAGCTCGCCGTGCAGCGACTCGATGTACTGAAGGTCACGCAGCGTGAACTGGTCCATCGCGTTTCGCATCAGGCCGGCTCAAGGCGAAGCGTCGTTGGAAGCACCGAGCGGCGCAACATCGCGTCGAGGGAGCCGCTCTTCGTGTACTTCTTGCGGTAGCCGGCCGACGCGCGCCTGACCGACTCCGGGTCGCTCGCCGCCACGGCGCGCACGCGGACCCGTTGCCCGTCGACCATCAGAGCGCCCGGACCAGCCAGCAGCTCGCGATACCAGCGCGAGGTCTTCCCGCGATAGGTGCGAACGAACACGTCGACGCCGTCGACGACGACCCAGATCGGCACGCTGTGGGCCCGACCCTTCGGTGGGCCCGTTTCGATGTCGACCTCGCGAGCGCGATCGAGCAGCGCGCGCGTCGCCGCAGGAAAGCTCAGTCCGCCACCGGGAGCGGTGGGCCGGCGATCGCGAGGGCGTGACGCTCGGGCGGTAGGAACGTGCGCGCCGTCTCGATCACCTGATCGAGCGTCACGGCACGAAGCTCCCGTGGGTACCGCTCCACGTGGTCCGGCCCGAGCTCGAAGACCTCGCCCTCGAGCATGAGCGACGCGACCCCGCCGGGGCTCTCGCGCGCGACGTCGAGCTCGCCCACGAGCTTGTCCTGCGCCAGCTCGAGATCATCCTCCGACACCTTCCCGCCGACGATTTTGCGGAGCTCGTCGAGAGTGACGCTCACTGCGCGCTCGACGTTGATCGGGTTCACACCCATCCGCACGGTCCACGGCGACTGGCCGCGCGAGGTCCCGATGGTGCTGAACACGTAATACGCGAGGCCGAGCTCGTCGCGAACCACATGGCCGGCGCGGCTCGCGAAAGTATCCGCCGCGAACACCATGTTCGTTACGCGGGCGGCCACGAATCGAGGGTCGGTTCGCGGAAGTCCCGGCCACCCCAGGACGACGTCGCTCTGGGTCTTGTCGGGAACGATCTCGATCCGGCGAACCGTGCCACCTAGCGACACGCTGGAAGCGCTCCGGGGTTCGCGCGGGCCGTGCGCGGACCAACCCGCGAAGGCGCGCTCTGCCTCGTCGAAGAGGCGCTTCGCCTCGATGCCGCCTGCGACGACGAGGACCGCCCCATCGGGACGGATCGCCAGCAGGTGATACGCGCGAAGCTCGTCGGCTGTCGCAGCGCGCACCACAGCTGGATCGCCGATCGGCCGCGCGTGGAAGGGGTGAGCCGCTGGGTACACGAGCTCCCGCCAGACTTGCTCGGCGACTGCACGCGTGTTGCGCGAGTCCTCTTCGAGCTGAGCGACCGTCTGCTGCCGCACCAGCTCGACCTCCTTTGGCGCGAAGGCTGGAGTGACCACTGCCTCCGCCATGAGTGTGAGCAGCTCGCCAACGTCAGCCGCGAGCGACTGCGCGCTGAAGGTGGCCGCATGCGAGCCGACGTCGAGACGGGCAGCGGCGCCGATGGCGTCGAGCGCGTCGGCCCAGCTCTTGGCGTCGCGCTTGGTCGTCCCGCGCAGCATCGCCTGCGCACAAAGGCGCGCGATGCCCGGACGCCCCGCCGGCTCGAACCATTGCCCGGCTTCGACGGCGAGGAGCGTCGCCACCGACCGAAGTCCGCTGATCGGCGCGACCGCGATACGAAGACCGTTTGGTAGACGGTGGCGCTGGACGTTCACGACGCCTCCGGAGTGAACCATCCGACGACGCGGCTCTTCTCCTGGAAGACCGCGTCGGCCGCGGCCCGGATCTCCTCGGCGGTCACCGCAGCGAGCCGGTCGTACCACTCCGCGAGCGAGCTCGCCGCGCCAGTCGCGAGCAGCTGGCCGAAGCGGAAGGCGCGCCAGGTGATCGTGTCGGTCATGAAGGCGCTCGCCGAGAGCATCTGGCGCCGGGTGCGCGCGAACTCATCATCGGAGAGCGGATCGCGCGCGGTGCGCGCGAGCTCGTCGAGGATCACGCGCTCGACCTGCTCGTGGGTCACGCCCGACCGCAGGTGCGCCTCGACCACGAAGAGGTAGGGATCCTTCATGAGCTGGAAGGACGCATCTACCGCGGTTGCGAGTCCCGTATCGACGAGTGCTCGGTAGAGGCGCGACGAACGGCCCGAAGCCGTCTCTCCCCCGCCGGCGGTGGCGCCCGCGAGCGCGACGGCGAGCATCGAGAGCGCGGGCGCGCGCGGATCGCTCGCGCAGGGCGCGTGATAGCCGATCTGCAAGATCGGCAGCGCGCCGCCGGCGCGGCGAACGATGACGCGCTTCTCGCCGAACTGGGGCGGCTCGGGCGCCTTCGGAGGCTCGGCCGGTGCTTCCGCCTCCAGCGGTCCGAACGCCGCAGCGGCGCGGTCGAGGAGCTCGCTTGCGGGTGCGTCGCCCGCGACGATGAAGTACGCGTTGTTCGGCGCGTAGTGGCGTCGGTAATGCGCGTACAGACCATCGCGCGTCATCAGCTTGATCTCTTCTTTGCTTCCAATGACACCTTGCCCGTACGTATGGCGTGAGAACGCGATCCGCTGCAGCTGCTCGCCGAGAAGGAACGACGGATCGTTCTCCAGACCCTCGCGCTCGCTCACGATCACCGTCCGCTCGGCCTCGGTCTCTTCGGGCGAGATGAGCGCGTTGCGCATGCGGTCCGCCTCGAGCTCGAGCGCGACCGGATAGCGTTCTTTGGGCACGGTTTCGAAGTAGCAGGTCACGTCCTCGCTGGTGAAGGCGTTCCAGAGCGCGCCGTACCGCGCGAGGAGCTTGTCGAGATCGCCTTTCGGGTGCGCTGGCGTGCCCTTGAAGAGCATGTGCTCGAGGAAGTGGGACATCCCCGTCGTGCCGGGAACTTCGTTGCGCCCACCCACCTGGTACCAGACCCAGAGCGAGACGACCGGGGCATGCCGCGCCTCGAGCGCGTGCATCACGAGCCCGTTATCGAGCAGACGCGAAGCCGGGACGTCGGTAGTGGCTGGGATGCGAAAAGTTTAGCGAGTCACCAGAGGAGCTCGGGAAAGAGCTCGGCCAGCCTGGTTTCGTCGAGCCCGTCATTCCCGCGCCAGAATGCGATCGGAAACTGCCAGTCAGTGTCGCTCTCCGGGGGATCTGGCCGGGCGACGTGATTAACCCATCGGTCCGACGGCTTCGGTCGCCCGCTCGGATGTAGGACACCGCAGAGGCCAAGCACCTCCAAGACACCTCGGCGTACGTACCTGTTGCCTGGGAGGACATCGCGTAACCGTTCGGTCAGTTTGCTTGGACGATAGAAGGGAAACTCCCGGGCAACGTCTCTTATCAGAACGAAGAGTTCCCGAAGGAGACGAATATCGTCCTCGGTCGGTGCAGGAACGTCGACCTCGGCGACTCGCTCGAGATCGAATGCGATGTAGAGCGGATCGAAGCGCCGGACACCGCCCCACTTCAGCCGTTCGAAACTTAGGACGCTGAGGTCTTCGAGCGCCGGTCCAGCGAACCGGCCGCAGACGTCGCAAAAGAGCACAGGCTCCCTGGACGAGGCGAAGCCATGCACAGGGAGGACCCGAGCCAGGTGGTAGCTCGCCAGGGCAGACCGGAGGGCTGGCATCCTCAAGCCGAAACTCGCGATAAATGCTGCCGTGACCATCGATCGTGTGACGAGCCCGGCAGCCTGGCGCGCGCGATCGACCACATCGTCGTGCGAGAGGAGCACCGGGGGAAACATGACCGAAGCTGCCTCCGCGTACGCAAGATCTTCCGCACTCGGATCGAGCCGAGGACGACGCCAACCGGCCGCAGACCAGTAGGTCTTGAAAAGGATGCGAACCGCTTTTCGATCTGGGAGAGGCGAACTCACTGGGACAGCGTCGGAGCTACGGCGGCCCGAACTTCGCGGCGAAGACCGTCTTCACAGCGATAGCCGAGTCGACAGAGCCGAAGACGCCCGGCCGCTCGGTGTACTCATCGAGCACGGCTGCGATCACGATCGAGGGTTGCTCGAACGAGGCGTACCCGATGAACCACGCATCCACCTTCCCGGTGGCCGACGTCTCGGCGGTCCCGCTCTTACCGGCGGTGCTGACGGAGTAGGTGCGGAACACCGATGAGACCGTTCCGTCAGGGTCGGTCGTCACCGCGTGCATGCCGTCGCGGATGAGCGACAGATCGGTCGGGATCGAAAGTGCGGACCCGGCTTGCGTCTTCGGATAGGTCTTCACCGTCTTGCCGTCGCGGTCGCGGAGCTCGATCACGAGCCGCGGCTTCCACACGATCCCGTCGTTCGCGAGAGCGGAGGCGTAGTTCGCCATCTGCAGCGGCGTCGCGAGCAGAAAGCCTTGCCCGATCGCGAGGTTCGTCGCGTCGCCTGGGTTCCACACCTGGTCCGCCGCGCTGGTGAAGTGCTGCTTCTTCCAGTCGGGGCTCGGCACGAGGCCCTCCGCCTCGAACACGAAATCGATGTCCGTCGCCTTCCCCAGACCGAAGCTCTTCGCCGTGTTCGGGAGGATGTTCGGATCGCGATCGTTGAGACGCTTGCCGATCTCGTAGAAGAAGGTGTTGCAGCTTCGTGCGAGCGCGGTGCGCAGATCGATCGGCCCGAGCGCGACGCTCTCGTGATTCAACTGGGCCCATTGCTCACCGTAGCCGGTCCAGCGGAGCGGGCAATCGATGCGGTCGCCCCACTTGTACACGCCGGTCCGCAGCGCGGCAGTCGACGTCACCGGCTTGAACGACGACCCGGTGGGGTACTGGCCGAACGTGGCGCGGTTGAAGAACGGCCGCTTCGGGTCGGCCGAGTAGCGCGCGATCGCCGCCGCGTCGCCAGAGACGAACGCGTTGAGGTCGAAGGTCGGTCGGCTCGCGATCGCGAGGATCTCGCCGCTCCAGGGGTCCTCAGCGACGATCGCGCCCTTCTGATCGCCGAGCGCGTTCTCGGCTGCGCGCTGCAGCTTCGGATCGAGCGAAAGGACGACATCTCGACCGGGCACGGCCGCGCTCTCAGCGAGGGTCTCGACCGCGCGCTCGTCGGACTCGACGATTCCGAGGCGCCATCCGTAGCTGCCACCGAGCTCGTCGTCGAGCGTCGCCTCGAGTCCGGTGTCCTTCTTTCCGATGAGATCGCCCGCCTGCACGCCGCGCGCGGTCTTTGTCTTCGCCTCGTCGTCGCCGGCTTCGGCGAGGTACCCGAGCGTCTGCGCGACGAGACCGCTCGGGTAGCTGCGCACGCGCGTCGCCTGTATGGCAACACCCTCGATGACCCCAAGGCGCGCCTTGATACCGTCCATTTGCGCCACGGGTATGGCCTTGATCGGAACGAAGAGGTCGGGCTTGACCCACGGTTGGGTGTACTTCGCCTTGATGTCGTCCGGCTTCATCCCGAGCACGGACGAGAGCGACGCGAGTAGGCCGGCCTCCGAGCGGATCTGACCGGTGACGACGCCGACGAGACCTGTCTCCACGAACGTCGCGAGCTCGGTGCCGTCTCGCGCGATGATGCGGCCGCGAGACGTCGGCAGTCGCGTCATGCGAACGAGCCTGCCGGCGGTGAGGTGCGGCAGGATCGCCTCCGGGGTCCACGCGATGCGCCACACGGCTTTCTCCTTGTCGCCCACGAGGACCATCTGAAGCGACGTCGTGCGCGCGACATCGCCGACACGCTGCGTGTGGAACGTGACATCGAGCGGAACGGTGGCCCTGCGCGGATCGGGTGAGCCGTTCGGTAGTGACGGATGCGTTGCCTGACCCGGCTTTGCCTCGAGTGCGCGAAGCGTCATCTCGTCGGCGATGCGTGGCAGCCGATCGATCAAACCGGCCGTGGTCACTTCGGCCTTCGCCTCGTCGGTGAGGAAACCCCACATCGCCTGGTAATCGGACTTCTGCCACGCCGCCGCGTATTGGCGAGCGACGGGCTCGGGCGCCGGCGGGCCTGGTTCGCACGCGCTGAGGACCGCTGCGCAGGTGATGACGAGCGCGAGCACGGGGGCCGGGGTGCGGAGCCGGGGGTTCGAGGGGACGCCGCTCCCTCGCCGGCTAGTAGCCAGCGGCGTAACCCTCGCGGCGCGGATCCGCGCCTCCCGCGAACGCCCCGTTCGGCTCGATCGCGATGGCCTGCGCGCCGCCGGTCACCTCGTCCCACTCGCCGAGCAGGGTGACCTCGTGACCTTTCGCGGCGAGCGCCCGGCGCACGGCCTCCGGATACCGGCGTTCCATCTTCAAGGCGCGGCCCGAGTCGTGATACCAGCGCGGCTCCTCGATCGCGCGCTGGACATCCATGCCGAAGTCGACGAGCCCGACCGCGAGCTGGAAGTTCGTCTGCACCTGGGCGTGCCGGCCGGGCGTGCCGAATACGAACCTGGGCGTCGAGCCGTCGAGCACGATGACCGTGTTCAGCGTGTGCACGGGCCGTTTGCCGGGAGCGATCGCGTTGGGCGAGCGCTGGTCGAGGGAGAACCCTGTGAGCCGGTTGTTCAGAAGGATTCCCGTCCCCGGCACCACACAGGCCGCGCCGAACGCACTGAATACGCTCTCGATGAGAGACACGGCGTTGCCGTCGCGATCGACGACCGCGAGGTACGTCGTGTCCGCCGGGGTCATGAACGATCCCGCATCGGATCGATCGGTGGCCTTCGCGCCAAGCGCGCGGCGGCGGCTCGCCACGAAGCTCGCGTCGAGAAGCTGACGCGCTTCAAAGTCCACTCGCGCCGGATCCCCGGCGTGCGCGTCGCGGTCGGCGAATGCAAGCTTCTTCGTCTCGACCATAAGGTGAACGACATCTGCGCTCCCCCACTCGTGCGAAGCGAGGTCGAGCCCCTCCGCGATGGCGAGCTCCTCGAGAAGGATGTGACCCTGCGACACCGGCGGCTGACCGAAGACGCGGAGTCCGTGGTAATCGACGGCGAGCGGCTCTGGCCGGTCGGTGCGGTGGGCAGCGAGGTCGGCACGATCGATCACCCCGCCGATCGAGGCGATCGCGGTGGCGAAGCGTTCGCCGAGCTCGCCGCGGTAGAACGTGTCGGCGCCGTCGCGGGCGATCGCTCGTAGGGTCGCCGCGAGGTCGGGCTGTTGCAGCATCTCGCCGGCGCGCGGCCAGCGACCTCGGGGCCCAAAGACGCGCGCGGCTTCATCATCGCGCGCGAGTCGTTCGCCTTCTTCGGCCGTCGCTGCCGCGAGCACGTCGCTGACCGGGAAGCCGTCCTCCGCGTACGCGATCGCCGGAGCAAGTCCCCGATCGAGGCCAAGGCGCCCGTGATCGGTCGCCAGATCGGCCAGCGCCGCGATCAAGCCAGGGACGGTGGCGATGGATGCGCCTTGATCGGGGAACGCATTGCCGAACCGATCGCGATCCAGAGCGTGGGGCGCCGCTCCGGACCCGTTGTACGCGGTCACCTCGCGCGTCCGAGCGTCATACACGAGCGCGAACACGTCGCCGCCGATCGCCGTGCGATGCGGCATCGCGACCGCGCACACCGCGGCGGCGGCGACCGCGGCGTCGGCGGCGCTGCCGCCGTCGCGCAGCGCGGCAAGGCCGGCGGCCGTCGCGAGGTGGTGACCGCTCGCGATGAGGGCGTTCGCCGCTCGGACGGTGGGGCGTGTGGTCACGCGAAGTTGATGTTAGGGCGCGAGCTCGAACGCGATCCGCGATGCGACCGCTGCGACCGCCGCGATACCGAGACCGATGGTCAGCGACCCGCGAGGCCGCGGGACCATCGGCGCGAGCGCCAGCGCGAGCAGGATGAACCCGAAGTGCGGGCTCCCACGGGTCAGGAGTCCGCCGAAGAGCACGTAGCCGATCGCCGCCCACGCAACCGCAGCGGCGCTGTCGAGGACGATCACGAGCGTGCAGATCGCGGCCGCGAGGACCGCGCCCCAAAGCACCCACTCCGTCGCGGTCGCCGCAAAGCGTCCGCCGGTGGCGTCGTAGGCGAGCGCGCCCATCGCGATCGTGTCGAATCCCGCCGCGAAGAACCGGGCGGTCTTGCCCATCCGACTCATTCGGGTTCGCGTCCGAGGAACAGGCGCGTGTACCCGACCGGCTCACCGACAGCGAGCGGCAGCGGCGTCGTGCCGTCCAGGTGCAAGAGCATCGCGTGCTCGTCGCACCCCAAGCGCTTGGGGCACACCGGGCATTCGGCGGCACTCTTCTCGGGTAGCCGACCGAGGCTCGTCAGGATGAACCCGCATCGCTCGAAGAACTCGGGGACGAGGGTTAGGGCGAACACGCGGCGAACGCCGAGGCGGCGTGCTTCGGCCACGCATGCATAGACGAGCGCACGTCCGATACCGCGCCCTCCCGCTTCCGGACGCACCGCGAGCGATCGCACTTCGGCGAGGTCACGCGTGAGCACGGCCAGCGCGCAGCACCCGAGAAAACTCAACGGAGGCTCCGCCGTGCCCTCCGCGATAAGAAAGTCGCGCAGATGCTCGAGGAGAAAGTCACGCGAGCGCTCGAGCATGCGGTCCTCGGCCGCGTACCGGTTGATGACTTCCTGCATATCTGCGACGTCCTCGACCCGCGCGGGCCGGATGGCGACGCTCAACGCCGGACCGCCTCGCTCGCTTCGGCGAGCGCCTTGCGGACGCGATCGGGCGCTGTGCCGCCGGGGGATCCGCGAGACGCGAGCGAACGCTCAGGACGAATGGCGTCGAGCGCGTCCGGCTGGAAGCGCCCGTCGTACGCGCGAAGCTCCGCGATACTCATCCCGCCGAGGTCCTTACCCTTGCCGAGCCGGTCGCGAACGATCCGCCCGACAATCTCGTGCGCTTCCCGAAAAGCGACGCCTCGCGTCGCGAGGTGATCGGCGAGATCGGTCGCACCGAGCATCCCCCGATCCGCCGCGCGCCGCATCGCCTCGCGATCGAAGCGGATGCCGCCAACGACAACCGCGAGGGTACTCAGGGCCGGCCCCACCGCCGCACCGTCGTACAGCGGAACGCGTTGCTCCTGAAGATCGCCGTCGTACGCGAGCGGGAGGCCCTTCATTGTCGTCAGCACCGCGACGAGATCGCCGATCGCACGTCCGCTGCGGCCACGCACGAGCTCGGGAACGTCCGGGTTCTTCTTCTGCGGCATGATGCTCGAGCCCGTCGCGTGCTCGTCAGAGATCTCGACGAAACCGAACTCCGCGCTCGACCACAGCACGAGCTCCTCGGCGAGACGCGAGGCGTGCACCGCGGTAAGGGCCGCGACGTACAGGAAGTCGGCGATGAAGTCGCGATCTGCGACCGCGTCGATGCTGTTGCGAAAAACGCGCTCGAGCCCAAGCTCCCTCGCCGTCGAGGCCGGATCCACCGGATGGGGAGTCCCGGCTAGCGCTCCAGCACCGAGCGGCGACGTCCCGGTGCGCTCTCGCGCCTCGGCGATCCGCTGGCGATCCCTCCGGAGCGCCTCGACATGCGCGAGCAGGTGGTGCGCGAGTGAGACCGGCTGCGCGCGCTGCAGGTGGGTGTATCCGGGAAGAATGGTCTCGACCTCGTCCTGCGCGCGCGCGACGAGCGTCTGCGCAAGCCGCACCACCGCGCCTTCGAGGTCGTCGAGCAGCTCGATCACGAGCAGGCGGAGGTCGAGCGCGATCTGATCGTTCCGGCTTCTCGCTGTGTGAAGCTTCCCGGCGACCTCGCCTGCGCGCGCGCGCAACGCCTGCTCGACCGCCGAGTGGACGTCCTCCGCGTCGGCGGGCCACGCGAACGCCCCCGAGGAGATCTCGCCCGCAATGGCGCTCAGCTCGCGCACGAGAACAGCGGACTCCTCCTTGGTCACGATCCCCTGCCTCCCGAGCATGCGCGCGTGAGCGATGCTGCCCCGGACGTCATGCGCCGCGATGCGCTTGTCGAGCTCGAGCGATGAGGTGAACTCACGGATCCGCGGGTCGAGAGGCTTCTCGAATCGGCCGGACCAGAGATCCTTCATCGCTTGCGCTTGTCCGCTGTCTTCCGCCGTGGCGCCGAGAGCGCCTTCCTGGGAATCTCGAGTGCTGCCTCGCTGTCCGCGCCCCAGAGCGCCTGCGTCCGGGCCTGGTTGCGGAGCGGCAGGCCAAAGACGCGAATGAACCCCTCCGACGCCTTGTGATCGAACGCATCGCCCTTGCCGTAGGTCGCGAGCGAGGTCGAGTACAGCGAGTGCGGCGAACGCCGCCCGGTCACGGTCGAGGTCCCGCGGTCGAGCCGCACACGCACCTCGCCGGTGACGAAGCGCTGGGTGCTGCGCACGTACGAAGCGAGATCCTGATGGTGCGCCGAGAACCAGAGGCCGTTGTAAACGAGCTCAGCGTACTCACGGGCCATCACCGACTTGAAGCGCAACGCCTCTTTGGTCAGCACGAGCGACTCGAGCGCCCGATGCGCCTGATGCAGCACGACCGCGGCCGGTGCTTCATAGATCTCGCGCGATTTGATGCCCACGAGGCGATCTTCCACCATGTCGATGCGCCCGACACCGTGCTTGCCCGCCACTTCGTTCAGACGCTGCACGAGCGCGAGTCCGGCCATCTTGGACCCGTCGAGCGAGACCGGAATACCTTCCTCGAAGCCGATCGCGATCTCGCGCGGCTTGGCCGGCGCCTCATTCGGGTCGACGGTCCACGCGAAGACGTCGCGCGGCGGGGCGTCCCAAGGGTCCTCGAGCACGCCGGCCTCGATCGAGCGGCCCCACAGGTTCATGTCGACGCTGTACGGGCTCTTCTTCGTGGCCTCGACCGGGATGCCGCGCTTTTTCGCGTAGTCGATCTCTTCGTCACGCGTCATGTTCATGCCACCGCGCATCGGAGCGATCACCGTGAGATCAGGGGCGAGCGCGCCGACCGCCAGGTCGAAGCGCACCTGATCATTCCCCTTGCCGGTGCAGCCGTGTGCGACGAACCGCGCGTGCTCCGCCCGCGCCGCGTCGACCAGGAGCTTCGCGAGCAGAGGGCGGCCGAGCGCCGTCGCGAGCGGGTAGCGGTCCTCGTAGAGGGCCCCGGCCTGCAGGGCGGGCCAGACGAAGTAGCGGACGAAGATCTCGCGGGCGTCCTGCACGATCGCTTTTCGCGCGCCGCTCGCGATCGCCTTCTCTTGCACCGCCTTGAGATCACCGGTCGTGCCAAGGTCGCCGGTGCACGTCACGACCTCGAAGCCGAGCGTCTCGCGCAGCCAGGCCACCGCGACGCTCGTGTCGAGCCCACCGGAATAGGCGAGCACGCAGGTCTCGCCGGCGTACGGCTTGCTCACTTCGCCTCCCGCCGCGCGATGCCGAAGGTCGTCAACCGGCCGAGCAGCGCGCGGGCGTGCCGCTCCGTCGAGGCCGCGACGAAGACCGTGTCGTCGCCCGCGAGCGTCCCGATCGCTTCCTCGATCCGCGACGCGTCGAGCGCCGCGGCCAGCGCGTTCGCCGTTCCCGGGAGCGAACGCAATACGACCAGGTTGGCGGCGAGCGCGCCTTCGACGGGGTAGTCCTCGCAGAACCGCCGGAGTCGCTCCGTGCCGCCCCCGGGCGTTGCCGCGGACGGCGGCGCGTACGCGTGGGTTCCATCGCGCGCGACCTTCACCAGACCGAGCTCGACGATGTCTCGCGACACGGTCGCCTGCGTGGCCGGATACCCCGCGCCTCGCAGGGCGCGAACCAGCTCGGCCTGCGTCGAGAGCCGCTGCTGCCCGACGGCGCGCAGGAGCGCCTGCTGGCGATGGTGCTTGCGGGCGAGCGCCTCCCTCATGCGGCGGCCTCGAAAACGGTGCCGACCTGCTCGCCAGCGAGAAGGCGCTCGACCGAATCAATTCCGCGCGTCGCGACGATCGCCGCGCGGCATCCCGCGGCCGCAGCGATAAGACATGCCTCCACCTTGGGCAGCATCCCTCCCTCGATCGTGCCGTCGTCCACGAGCGCGCGGACCAGATCGGCGTCGAGGCGGCCGATGACGCGACCATCTTTCCCGCGCACACCGGGAACATCGGTGACGAAGACAAGGAGCCGGGCGCCGAGACTGGCCGCGATCGCTCCGGCGGCCGCGTCGCCGTTGACGTTGAGGATCTCACCGTCGTCCTGCGCCAGCGCCGCCGGCGCGATCACCGGAACGCGCCCGGCGTCCAGGAGCTCCTCGAGCAGCGCGCTGTCGACCAGCGCTACCTTGCCCACGAGCCCGAGCTCGGCGTCCTCGCGGTCAGCACGAAGCAGTCCGCCATCGATCCCGGTGAGACCCACCGCGGGGACGCCCCGGGCGATCAGCATCGCCACCACACGACCGTTCGCGAGACCGCCAAGCACGGCGAGCGCGAGGTCCCGCGTCTGGGGATCGGTCACGCGAAGCCCGCGGAGGAAATGTGTCTCCATTCCCAAGCGTTCGGCCCATTCCCCAACGAGCGGTCCACCGCCATGCACGACCACGAGCGGGTGCCCGCCGTCGTTCAGCGCTACGACCGCGTCAAGCGCGGCGTCCGTCTCGGCGCCGATCGAGCCGCCGATCTTCAGCACGAGGACGTCCTTAAGTCGTGTATTCGGCATTGATCCGGACGTATTCCGCGGAAAGGTCGGTGCCCCACGCCCGCGCCTTCCCCGCCCCGAGACCCAGGTCGACCCCGATCGTGATGTCCTTCTGGCTCAAGATCAGGCGCACCGCGTCGTGGTCGAATGCGCGCGGCGCGCCACCTTCGAAGACGACGACGTCCGCGATGCGCACCGTGACGCGATTCTGGTCGACCGTCGCACCCGAGCGGCCCGCCGCGGCGAGGATCCGACCCCAGTTCGGATCGGCGCCATGGATGGCTGTCTTTACAAGGTTCGAGGTCGTGATCGTCCGGGCGGCGGCGCGCGCGTCCGCATCCGATGCGGCGCTCGTGACCATCACCTCAAAGACGCGCGTCACTCCCTCGCCGTCGGCCACTATCCCCATGGCGAGCATCTCGCAGAGCGTCCGGACGGCACCGGCGAAGAGGGTGAGATCGTCGCCGTGAACCTTCACGCCCGAGGCGCCGTTCGCAAGGAGAAGGAACGTGTCGTTCGTGCTCGTATCGCCGTCGATGCTGATCTGATTGAAGCTCGCGTTCGCCGCGTCCCGCGCGACGGATCGCAGGTCCGGAGCGCCGATGTCGGCGTCGCTCATCACAAAAGCCAGAAGCGTGGCCATGTTCGGATGGATCATCCCGGCGCCTTTCGCGATCCCGCGGAGGTGCACGGTCCCTGCCCCGAGCGGCAGCTCGATACCGGTCAGCTTGGGCTTCGTGTCGGTCGTCATGATGGCTGTCGCGACGTCGATCCATGCGGCCGGCCGCAAGCCCATCTGCTTGACCGCCTTTGTGATTCGCTCCACCGGTAGCGGAACGCCGATCACGCCGGTACTCGCGACGGCCACCTCATACGGGTCGCAGCCGATCCGCTGCGCCGCGGCGCGCGCCATCGTGTACGCATGGCGCTCGCCCTGCTCGCCGGTGCACGCGTTCGCGTTGCCGGAGTTCACGACGATGGCGCGCAGCGATCCCCGCTCGAGATGTCGGCGCGTCACCACGCAAGGCGCCGCGATGACCTGGTTCGTCGTGAACACGCCCGCCGCGGCGCATGGCCGGTCGGAGACGATGAGTGCCACGTCGGTCCGCTTGGGCGTTCCGTCCTTGACACCGGCGGCGGCGGCGCCCGCAGTGAATCCGAGGACGTCGCCCGTCATGGCCACAGCGGCAGCGCTTCGAGCCCCATCGTCTCGGGATAGCCGAAGCGCGCGTTGAAGTTCTGTAGCGCGGACCCCGCCGCGCCTTTCACCAGATTGTCGAGGACGGCGAACGCAATGAGTCGCGAGGTCGCGTCGTCGACGAGAACGTGCACCAGGCACCAGTTGCTGCCGAGGGTGGCCTTCGTCGCGGGATACGTGTCGACCACGCGCACGAACGGCTCCTCGGAGTATTCACGCGCGTATGCGTCCGCCACGTCCTTGGCCGTCTTTCCAGAGCGGAGCGGCGCGTAGCACGTGGCGATGAGCCCCCGCGTCATCGGTACGAGGTGCGGCGTGAAGGTGAGCCTCGGCTGCGAGCCGAGCAGCAGCGCCGCCTCCTGCGCGATCTCCGGAGTGTGCCGATGCTTCGGAACGCCATACGGGCGGACGCTCTCGTCGATGGTCCCGTAGAGGTACGCATCGTCGACCGTGTGCCCGGCCCCGCTCACTCCTGACTTCGCGTCGACGATGAGATCTGCGGTGACGACCCCCGCCTTGAGCGCCGGCGCGAGGGCAAGGAGCGCGGCCGTCGGATAGCACCCGGGATTGGCGATGAGCCGCGCCCCGCGCACGCGCTCGCGCGTGAGCTCGGTCAGCCCGTAGATCGCCTCTTTCAGGAGCTCCGGGGCGGGATGCGCGTAGCCGTACCACTTCTGGTAGAGCGCCGGATCGCGAAGGCGGAAATCGCTCCCGATATCGATGACGGTCCGGCCCTCACCGAGCCAGGCGCCCGCTTGCTTCGCGGCCTCGCCGGCAGGAAGTGCCGTGAACACGACCTCGGCGTCGCCGACCTCGCGACCAACGAGGAGCGAATCCGGCGCGGAATGGAGGTGTGGCTGTGCCGCGCGTAACGGCTCTCCCTGGTGCGACCGGGCGACGGCGGCGACGAGACGCGCTTCGGGGTGGCGCAGGAGAAGGCGTGCGAGCTCCCCGCCGGCATAGCCCGTGGCGCCCGCGATCGCGACCTTCGTCGGCATTCACGGTAAATTATGCGGTCGACTGGATAATTATGCAAGGAGTTCCTTCTGCGGTCCGGCTAGGGGAAGATGCCGCGCTTCGTGATCGCGCCGGCGACGCGCTCGACCGCGACGATGAACGCCGCCTCGCGCGGTGGGCATTCGTACGCCTTCGACTTGGCGAGCACCAGCTCCATCGCGCGTCGCATATAGATCTCGAGCCGCCGCTCGACCTCGTCGAGCTCCCAGTAGAACTGCGCGCGGCTCTGGACCCACTCGAAGTACGAGACGACCACGCCGCCCGCGTTGGCGAGGATGTCCGGCACAATGAGCACCCCGCGGTCGGCCAGGATGCGGTCGGCGTCATTGGTCACCGGACCGTTGGCGCCCTCGACGATGATCCGAGCGCGGATCTCGTGCGCGTTGTCCCGCGTGATCTGACCCTCGAGAGCGGCGGGGATGAGTACGTCGACGTCCATCGCCAGGAGCTCAGGGTTCGAGATTCGCGAGACGCCAGCGAGGCCCTCCAGCGTGCGCGATGGGTTGCGGCGCACGTGCTCGATCGCTCGCGCGATGTCGATGCCGTCCGGAGCGACGTAGCCGCCGGTCACGTCGGAGATGGCGACGATGCGGCATCCCGCGAGCGCGAGGGACTTCGCGGTGACGCTGCCGACGTTGCCGAAGCCCTGGATGGCGACGCGCGTTTCGCGCGGCTCCTTTCCCTCGCGACGCAGGACCTCGAGCGTGACAAAGGCGACACCGCGACCGGTCGCCTCGGTGCGGCCGCGCGATCCGCCGAGGTCGACCGGTTTCCCCGTCACGACCTCCGGCGAGTGCTTGCCGGTCATCATCGTCACCGTGTCGACGATCCAGGCCATCGTCTGCTCGTCCGTGTTGACGTCGGGTGCCGGGATGTCCTGCTCCGGTCCGATGATCGGAAGGATCGCGGCGGTGTATCGCTTGGTGAGCCGCTGCACCTCGTTGGTCGAGAGCTTCCGTGGGTCGACCGCGACCCCGCCCTTCGCCCCACCGAGCGGCAGGTCGGTGACGGCGCACTTGAAGGTCATCAGCATCGCGAGGCCCTGGACCTCTTCCAGCGTCACCCCCGGGTGGAAGCGGATCCCACCTTTGCCGGGGCCGCGCGCGGTGGAGTGCTGCACTCGGTAGCCGGTGAAGACCTCCAGATGGCCGTCGTCCATCGTGACCGGCAGCGCGACGATGAGCGTGCGCTCCGGCTGGCTGAGGTAGCGGTGCATACCCGGGTCGAGCGCGATCGCTTTGGCTGCCCGATCGAGCGAAGCCAGCGCGGACTCAAGGAGCTCCTGCCCGGGGTTCGCCGCGCTCGGCATCTTGAGGACGGTCATGTGAGAGCGGTAGCCACGAGGGCCGCAGACTATCAGCCGTGAGCGAGTCGGACACCACGTACATGCGTCGCGCGCTGCGCCTCGCGGCACGCGCTGCCGGGCGCACCAGCCCCAACCCGCTCGTCGGTGCGGTCGTTGTGCGCGATGGTCGCGTGATCGGCGAGGGTTACCACCATGCGGCAGGCGAGCCGCACGCCGAAGTGAACGCCCTCGAGAAGGCGGGCGATGCCCGTGGTGCGACGCTCTACGTGAACCTCGAGCCCTGTACGCACCACGGGCGGACGCCGCCATGCGTCGACGCCATCAAGGAGGCGGGCATCACCCGCGTCGTCGTCGCGATGCGCGACGTGGATCCGCGCACCGATGGGAAGGGGATCCGCGCGCTGCGGGCCGCCGGCATCGCGGTCGAGGAGGGCGTGCTCCGTGAAGACGCCGAGCGCCTTAACGCCGGGTTCGTGTCGCGAATCACTCGCGGTCGGCCATTCGTCCTGGTGAAGCTCGCGGCGACGGTCGACGGCCGCGTCGCAGTGAAGGGCCGCCGCTACCTCTCAGGCAAGCCGGCGCTTCGCGAGGTGCACCGCTTGCGAAACCGGTTCGACGCGGTTTTGGTTGGCATCGGCACGGTGCTCGCCGACGACCCCGCGCTGACCGTGCGCGAGGTCAAAGGGCGCGATCCCTTGCGCGTGATCGTCGATGCGGACGCGCGAACGCCACCAGCGGCGAAGGTCGTGCGCGCGAAGGATCCGCAGCACACGGTGATCTTCGTGGCCCGGGACGCGGACGTCCGCCGGACGAACCGGCTGCGCGAGGCCGGAGTGCTCCTCGCAACGGTTCCGCGCGCCGATGGTGGACTCGACCTCGGGGCGGCCCTGCGCTGGCTTGGCGAGCACGGCGTGAACACCGTTCTGAGCGAGGCCGGCCCGCATGTCGCGGGGACGCTCGTCCGGTCGCGTCTCGCAGACCGGCTGCTCCTCCTCTTATCCCCGATCGCGGGAGGCGATGGCCCCCCCGCGCTCGAGGGTGTGGCCTCGGCGAGCGAGCTGCGTGACGTTCGCGTCCGAAGGCTCGGTGATGATCTGGCCATTGAAGGCTCGCTGGGGGCCTGAGGGGGCCTAGCCTCCTCAATCGTGTTCACCGGGATCGTCGAGGAGATCGGCACGGTCCGGCACGCGGGAGCCACCGCTGCGGGCATGCGCCTGGAGATCGCCTCGTCGCGCGTGGTCGAGGACCTCGCGATCGACTCGAGCGTGAATGTGGCCGGCGCGTGCTTGACGGTCATCGAACGGGACGACCACGGCTTCGCGGTCGACCTGGTGAAAGAGACGCTCGCCCGCACCACGCTGGGGCGTGCACTCCGCGGCACGCGCGTGAATCTCGAGCGCGCGGCGACCCCGACGACCGCGCTGGGCGGCCATTTCGTTCAGGGACACGTCGACGCGACCAGCAAGCTCGTGACGCGAAAGGAAGAGGGCGGCGGCGCGGCGCGCCTGCGCTTTGCGCTACCGAAGGCCCTCTCTCGGTACGTCGTAGCAAAGGGTTTCATCACGATCGACGGCGTTTCGTTGACGATCGCCGCCCTCGGCAAGAGCTATTTCGAGATCGCGCTCATCCCCCACACCGCCGAGAAGACCACGCTCGGTGCCCTACGCCCGGGAGAGCCGGTCAACGTCGAGTCCGATGTCCTCGCGAAATACGTGCAGCGCCTGCTCGGAAAAGGGTGACGATGAACTTAGAATTGATTCGATGAGGGGTTCGCCAAAAGAGCTGCCGACGCGACCGAAGGTGGTCGCACCGCGGACCGCGTTCGCGACCGTTCCGGAAGCGATCGACGACATCAAGCGGGGCCGAATGGTGATCGTCGTCGACGATGAGGACCGTGAGAACGAAGGCGACCTCACCATCGCGGCGCAACTCTGCACACCTGAGGACGTCGCATTCATCCGCAAATACGCGAGCGGTGTGATCTGCGTGCCCATGACCGCCGAACGGCTCGAGGCGCTAGACGTGCCGCAGATGGTCACCCGCAACGAGGCGCGGCTCGGGACCGCATTCACGGTGAGCGTCGATGCCCGCGAAGGCGTCACCACCGGCATCAGCGCGGCCGACCGGGCACGGACGATACGGCTGCTCGCGGATCCGTCGACCCGACCGCACGACCTCGTGAAGCCTGGCCACATCTTTCCGCTCAAGGCCCGCGAGGGCGGAGTCCTCGTCCGGGCCGGGCAGACCGAGGCGGCGGTCGACCTCTGCCGCATGGCGGGCCTGACGCCGGTCGGCGTGATCTGCGAGATGACGAACCCCGACGGCTCGATGTCGCGGCTGCCCGAGCTCAAGCGCTTCGCGAAACGCCACGGCCTCCTGATGATCACGGTCAAGGACCTCATCGCGTACCGCATGGCGCGCGAAAAGCTGGTGGAACGCGTGGCCACGGCAAAGATGCCGACGAAGTACGGCGAGTTCACGATCCACGCATACAAGGCACGCTTCGGCACCACGAATGCCGAGGAGGTCGCCCTCACGATGGGCGATGTCGCGAATGGAGAGCCTGTGTTGGTCCGTGTGCACTCCGAATGCCTCAGCGGCGACGCCCTCGGCTCGCAGCGCTGCGACTGCGGCGATCAGCTCGACGCGGCACTCAAGCGGATAGCCGAGGAAGGCCGCGGCGTGCTCGTATACCTACGCCAGGAAGGCCGCGGCATCGGGCTGCTGAACCACCTGCGCGCGTACGAGCTCCAAGACCAGGGCCTCGACACGGTCGAGGCGAACGAGCGGCTGGGATTCAAGGCGGACCACCGCGAATACGGGATCGGCGTGCAGATCCTCATGGACCTTGGCGTGCGCCGCGCGCGGATCATGACCAACAACCCGCAGAAGGCGAGCGTCGCGCTCTACGGCTTCGAGATCGTCGAGCGTATCCCGATCGAGATTCCTGCTACCGCCACGACCCGCTCGTATCTAAAGACCAAACGCGACAAGCTCGGCCACCTCCTCACGGTGGTCGACGCCGACTCCTAGGGCGGGGCGGCACCTTCGCGCCACCGGGTGGCGCTCGTCAGCAGCTGCTTGTCGGTGCCGCCACGTAAGCGCGCGTCGAGCGTCGAGATCGGCGATTTGTTGTTGAAGTGGAAGACCACCGCGACACCCTCGAAGTGCTGCATCGTTGGCGCGGGGACGGTCGAGATCTCCGTCACCGTCGACCACGGCCGGTCCTCATCGAAGATCGGGATCTCCCGCATGACGTGGAACCCACCGGGCTCGATGACCGTCTGCACGCGCGCGCTCGGAAGACAGAGGACGACGGCGACGAGCAGCACCGCGGCGGCGATCGACGGGTTGAGGATGATCGATGCGAGGCCGCGGCGCGCAAGCTCGACCGTCCGACGTGATCCCTCGTGCCATCCGCGCAGCGTGCCGCGCGCCCACGCGGCGGCCGCTTTGCCCATCGCGACGCGCACGACGCCCGCGGCGAGCATGGCCGCGGCCGCGAACGAGGCGAAAAGGATGCGTGGGTCGAATGAGGAAAGAGGCGAGTCGATCAGATAAGCGCCCGGGCCGATGGGCGTGCGCGTCGCGATAGCGATCGCGTCGGGCAGGAGCGCCGTCACCGTCAAGCCCGCGAGCACGAATACCAGGCCGACCACCGTCGGGATCAGCGGATCGTCCTCGTCGTGGTAGTGATCGCGAAGGGAGTCGGTGGCGTTCTGAAGCTCGAGAAAAGCGCTGCCCGCCAGGTCCAGGCTCCCCCCGCTCGCCTCTTTGACCACGCGAGCGAGCGGACCGGCGAGGGTCGGCTCCGCGACGCCTTCGACCGGGATGCCGAAGTTCACAGGCTTTCCGCTCCGGAGCCGGACTGAGACGCGTCCGCGGCGCGACTTGATCTCCTTGACGTCGGTCCAGGCGACATCGACCGGCAGCTTGCCGTCGATGCGCAAGCCGAGCTGCTCGAGGGTGATCTGAAGCTTCTTTTCCGGGTAACCCATGACGACCGGACCGCGCAGGAGGACCCCGCTGGGCGGCAGGATGAACCGCGGCTTGGGCGGCGGTTTGACCTTTTCCGGCCGGGGAGGCCTGGGCGCTTTCGCGGCTCTCGGAGCCCTCTCGGCCTTCGGCGCCTTCTCGGCCTTCGGCGGCTTCTCGGCTCTGGGCGCCTTCTCTTTCTTTTCTTTGCCGGGCTTTTCCTTTTTCTGAGGAAGCGGAGGCGCCTCGACGGCCGCACGCGCGATGGGTCTGGCCGAGGCAAGCGGAGGAAGCGGCGGCGGCGCCTCGCGGATCGGCGTCTCCGGCGGGGGCGGCGCGACCGGCGGCGCGTTGTAGGTCGGCGGCGCATAGGCGGGCGGCGGCGTTGGTGGGGCGGCCGGTGGCGACGGATACACCGGCGCGGGCGCGGTGAAGAAGGGCTCAGCCGGCTCCGCCGGTGGAGCTTCGGCTGGCATTCCGGTGAACTTCCCCATCCCCGCGAAGAGTTCGCCGGGAGCCGACGGCGAATAGGTTGACGGCTCGGCGAACGGATTGGGCACGGTCGGAGCGGTCGGCAGCTGCATCGGGGCCGCGCTGTCGGCCATGGCCTGCTGTTGCTGCTCTCGCCAGCCGGGCGGCGCGGGGACGAGCCCCAGCGCCACCAGGCGCGGATCGACTTCTTCGGTCATCTGGCCACCCGGCGAGAGCGCATTCGTGGGCTAGATTGCGCCAAGTGTCCATGAGTGGGAAGTCGCCGGCGCGAGTGAGAGACGGGTTTGTCGAAGCGCGTGTGGCACTCGTACGGGCCAGATGGAACGAAGAGGTCACCCGGGCCCTCGCGAAGGGGGCTCTTGAGCGCGCCCTGGCCGCCGGCGCGGTCGTCGATGAGTTCGAGGTGGCGGGGTCGTTCGAGCTGCCGCCGGCGGTGGCCGCGCTCGCACGAACCGGACGGTACGACGCGGTAGTCCCGCTCGGCTGTCTGATTCGCGGCGAGACGCCGCACTTCGAGGTGCTCGCGCACACGGTCGCGCGGGCGCTCGCGGATCTGGCCACATCGCTGCCAGTTGCGATCACGTTCGGCGTGCTCACGTGCGACAGCATCGAACAGGCACGCGCGCGCTCCGGCGCCGACCGCAACGTGGGTGCCGACGCGATGGATGCGGCGCTCGAGCTCGTCGTGCTTCGTCACGCGATCTCCGCGAGCGCGTCGCGCACATCGCGCAGGGCGACGACCGCGCGATCGCGATCGACGCGAACGAAGCGGAGGCGTTCGCCCGGGACGCGTTGAGCAACGAGCCCCAGATCCGCCGCGATCACGGTCGCGATCACCGGATATCCACCGGTCGCCTGGTGATCGGCGAGAAGTACGATCGGGGCGCCGGCCGATGGGACCTGCACCGCACCCGCGACCACGCCGCAGGTCAGGATCTCTCCTTCGCGCGCGGCGATCCGCGGCCCGCTGAGGCGCGCGCCCATGCGGTCGCTCGCCGGTTCTACCTGGAAGTCGCCTGAGAAGAACAGCCTCTGTGCCTCGTCGGAGAAACGCTCGCTATGTGGGCCTGTGATGGCACGTATCTGTCCGGTCTCGTAATCAGGCGGCCGGAGCGCATGCCCGGCACGTTCGGGGTCTATGCGCGCTGGACCGAGCGCGAGCGCGTCGCCCACCCGGAGAGAGCGTCCGATCGCGGCGGGCAGGTAGGTGGCGCGGCTGCCGAGCACGGGCTCGACGTCAATGCCACCCGAGACGGCGAGATACGCGAACCGCGATCGCTCCCCCAGAGTCACTGTTAGCGTGTCGCCGGCGCGCGCGAACGTCGCCGTCCAGCCGGAGATCGGGTCGCGCGCGCGGAGCGCGACGTCCCGACCCGTGACGGCGACCAAACGGCGATCATCGGAGGTGAACGTGAACGGTCCCCCGATGATCTCGATGGCCGCCGCAGCGCGGTCATTGCCGACAAGCGCCTGCGCCGCCGCGAACGCCACCGGGTCTGCAGGTCCCGCCGGCGGGACGCCATCGCGAAGATGGCCGAAGCGCCCGCGGTCTTGCACGGTTGCGCGCAGGCCCACCGCCTCGATGCGGATCACCGCGCGACGAACCGCACGCGATCAGCGGGCCGGATGAGGGTCGGCGGATCCTTCGACGGGTCGAAAATCCGCGTATCGGTGTGACCGATGAGTCGCCATCCGCCTGGCGAATCGAGCGGATACACGGCGGTCTGGCCATCCGCGACGGCCACCGCACCCGCCGGTACGCGCTCGCGAGGCCGCCCGAGGCGCGGCGCGACGATCCGCGGATCGAGCGTGCCGCAGTACGCGAAACCGGGTAGGAATCCCAGGAAGTACGCGCGGTACTCCCGGCCGGAGTGGAGCGCGACGAGCTCAGCGCGTGAGAGCCCGGACCGCGCGGCGGTCTCGTCGAGATCGGGTCCGTCGTACTCGGTCGGGATCTCGATGGAACGCCCTGTGGTCGCGGATGCCCGACCGAGCGACGACATGACGCGGTCGGCCTCACGCTCGGCATCGTGTGGATCGAGACGCAGCGGATCGAACCGCAGCACCACCGAGGCGTAGGCCGGTATCGACGGACCGTGACCCTGAGCGTCCCACGCATCGGCGATCGCGCGCGACCGTGCGACGACGTCGTCGTCGATGCGGTCACCGATCTCGACGAGGAGCGCGCTCTCTCCGAACGGCCGGATCAGCGGCTGGCTCAGGGTTTGAAGGATGCGACCTTTACGTTCGCGCCGCGAAACGCGTCGCGCACCGCGCGCGCGATGTCCGCGGCGCCCGGTGTGTCCCCATGGACGCAGAGCGTCTCGACCTCCACTTTGAGGAAGGTCCCATCCGCCGTGCTGACGCCGCCCTTGCGGACGAATGAAAGTGCCTGCGCCGCTGCCGTCGCTGGATTCGTGATGAGCGCGCCCGCGAGGGTGCGCGAGCGGAGGGTGCCGTCGGATTCGTACATGCGGTCGACGAAACCCTCGCGCGCCACGCGCATTCCCATTCCCTTGGCTTCCTGCCACATCGCCGACCCCGGAGGCGCGAAAACGAGTAGCTCGTGGCCGCCGGTCGCGGCCTGAATGCCGAAGAGGATGTTCCGCGCGGTCGTCTCGTCGCGCTCGGCCTGGTTGTAGAGAGCGCCGTGCGCCTTCACGTGGGTGACGCGCGCGCCCATGCGCGACGCGATCCCAGTGAGGGAGTCGAGCTGACGCCGGATCGATTCGATAAGCTCGCGCGGCGGCATCTCGAGCGCCACTCTGCCGAATCGCTCGCGGTCCGGATACCCCGGATGTGCGCCAATCGCAACGTGGTTCTTCATCGCGAGCTCGACCGCGGTCCGCATGGTGTTCTCGTTGCCGGCGTGACCGCCGCACGCGATGTTCGCACTCGTGACGAGCGGCATGATCGCCGTGTCGGTCCCGGCGCCTTCGCCGAGATCGCCGTTGAAGTCGACGGACTTCACGGATTAATCAACGCGAGCCGGCCGATCGGGCGCGCGTCGGTGTAGAGGGTCTGCGGACCTCCGCCCGCAGGTGATACCAGCATGATCTCGGTCCCGCCTTGCGATGTCGCGCGGAGAAACACGATGCCAGCCGGTGTCCAGAGCGGAAGGCTCGCTCCTTCCGTCCCGGCCACAGCCTTCCGGTCGCCGCCGGCGGCGTCGATCGTCACGAGAGAGGACCGTGTGCCGAAACCGCTCGATCGGTCATAGACGACGGCGACGACCCGCGAGCCGGCTGGATCCCAGCTGGCCGCGACCGCGGCGACCGGAGGATCGGACTTTGGCCCGAGGAGCATCTGACTCGATCCCGAGAGGTCATCCCAGAGCCACAGCGTGCCGTTGCCACCTACCGGACCGGCACAACAGATCCCGGTCACGACGAGCGCGCGCGGGCGTGCCAAGCGCCATGAGGCCTCGGAGGCCGCTTCGTTGGGCTGGGCCTGGCGGTCATCGCCGGTCGTCAGATCGAGGACGTCGAGCGAGCCGCCGGCCCGGATGCGGCTCCAGCGAAGGCCTGCGCCGTCCGGTGTGAGACCAAGAAGCTCGGCGCCGTTCCCGTCCGGGCCGTGGACGCGCGCGTTCGCGGAGCCGTCGGCACCGATACGGAAGATGCCGAGGTCGGTGAGCGAGCTCGCGCTCGTGCGCGATGCCGAGTAATAGATCGTCAGGCCGTCCGCGGACCACACCGGCGTGACCTGCCGCACTCCGGGTTCGTCCGGTGTGACCCAACGGGTCGATCCGCTGCGAAGATCCACCGTCGCGATTCGCGCGCTGTCGTTAGAGGTCACAAAGGAGAGCGCAAGCGCGCTCCCGTCCGGCCGAATCTGCCAACTCGCGGCGGCGAGGCTCGCGAGCTTCACCGGTTGCTCTGCCGGAGACGCGATCGGAAGCGCCAGCAACGTGGCCTCGGCGCCGGACCCGGTAGAGGTGAACACGACCGCCGGGCCCGGCGGCCGCCAGTTGACGGTCAGCGGTCGGAGGCGCGACGCCAGATCACCGCGCGGCGGCAGCGATGGGAACGGTCCCGGTGCGGTTGCGGCTGAAGTGGCGCTCGGGGCGGAGGTCGGTACGGGCGTCGGCGTCAGCGACGGGGCCTGCGTCGCGGCGGCGTTCGGCACGGTGCAGCCCAAGAGCAGAGCCGCGGCGAGAACGCCGGCGCGATTCAGACGAATAGCGGCGCCAGTACCAGCGTGATCGTCGCGAGCAGCTTGATCAGGACATGCAGGCTCGGACCGGCCGTGTCCTTGAATGGATCGCCGACGGTGTCGCCGACAACGGCTGCGGCGTGCGCCGGCGTGCCCTTGCCGATGACGTTGCCCTTCTCGTCCTTCAGCTCGCCCGACTCGATGTACTTCTTGGCGTTGTCCCACGCCCCGCCGCCGTTGTTCAGCACCGTCGCGAGGATCACGCCGGCCATCGTTCCGACCATCAGGAGCGCGGCCTCCGCCTCGGCCTTGAGGAGGATTCCGACAAGGATCGGAGCGCCGACGGCGAGGAGGCCGGGCGCGATCATGTTCCGCAGCGCGGACGCCGTCGTGATGTCGACGACCCGGCCGTAATCGGGATCTTCCGTGCCGGCCATGATCCCGGGGTGTTCACGGAACTGCGTGCGAACCTCCTGAATGATGGCGGCGCCGGCGCGGCCCACCGCGCGGATGGCCAACGATGAGAAGAGGTACACGAGCATCGCGCCGAGGAAGCCACCGAGGAAGACGTTCACCTTCGCGAGGTCGACGGAATCGAATGGCTTGCCCGTGAGCTGCGCGACCTTGTCCAGATACGCGCTGAACAAAAGGAACGCAGCGAGGGCGGCCGAGCCGACCGCGTACCCCTTGGTCAGAGCCTTCGTCGTGTTGCCGACAGCGTCGAGCCGGTCGGTGCGCTCGCGCGTCTCGAGCGAGGCGCGGGCCATCGACGCCACGCCGCCCGCGTTGTCGGTGATGGGGCCGAAGGTGTCTTCGGCGAGGATGAACGCCGCGCTCATGAGCATGCCCATCGTCGCGACGGCCGTGCCGTAGATACCGCCATGCGGGAGGCCGGTCGCCGCGCCCCACTGGTCGCCGAACCAGTGGCTTAGGAACAGCGCGATGGAGATCGTGATCGCCGACGCGGCCGTTGTCTCGAAGCCGACCGCGATTCCCGAGATGATCGTCGTGGCCGGACCCGTCTTCGCGGCCTCGGCGATCTCCCTCACGGGTCGCCAGTCCCCTGCCGTGTAGTACTGCGTGATGTACACGAACGCGAGGCTCGTGAGGATACCGACGACCCCCGCGTAGAAGAACCAGATACCGGCGCCCTTCTCGTTGAGCATCACGTTCGTGACGAGGAACATGCTGGCGATCGACAGCCCGACGGTGATGTAGTAGCCGAGGTTCAGCGACGACATCGGGCTCTTTGTGTCGCTCCCCCGGACCGTGAAGATGCCGATCACGCTCGCGATCAGCCCGAAGCCACGCACGACCAGAGGGAACAGGATCCACGCGGGGTTCTTGGTGACCGCGTAGATCGCGACGCCCAGGATCATCGCGCCGATGTTCTCGGCGGCGGTGGATTCGAAGAGGTCCGCGCCACGGCCCGCGCAGTCGCCCACGTTGTCGCCTACCAGGTCCGCGATGACGGCCGCGTTGCGCGGGTCGTCCTCAGGAATCCCGGCCTCGACCTTGCCGACGAGGTCGGCGCCCAGGTCGGCGGCCTTGGTGTAGATGCCACCACCGAGCTGTGCGAAGAGCGCGACGAACGACGCGCCGAATCCGAAGCCAACGATGGTGAACGGGGCCTGATCGGGGTTCGCGAACCCGCCGTACGCGATGAACATGACGAACACACCGATGAGGGAGAGTGCGACGACCAGGATGCCGGAGACCGCGCCGCCGCGGAGCGAGATGCGGAGGGCGTCGGCGACGCTGTGCTGAGCGGCCGCCGCGGTCCGCAAGTTTGATTTGACCGCCACGAACATGCCCACGATCCCCGAGGCCATCGAGCAGGCCGCACCAACGATGAACGCGATCGACGTCTTGATCGCGAGCTCGGTCGCGCTGATACCGGGGGCAGACTCGAAGAAGTAGATGACCAGACCGATGACGACCATGCCAGCGATCGCGAGGAGCGCGATGGTGCGGTACTGCCGCTTGATGAAAGCCAGGGCCGCCTCGTAGATCGCTCCAGCGACTTTTTGCATCTCGGGTGTCCCCGTCGGCGACCGCAGGACGTCATAGGCGAAGTAGGCGGCGACCGCGAGTGCAAGAGCGCCCGAGAGTGGCACGACCCACAGCAGAGGCGATGCGTCCAAAAAATCCCCCAGTCGTGAAAAGGCCAAGAAAAAGGCGCCCGCCCCGACGGAGGGGGCCGCAGCGCTCATACCGATGTTAGAGCAAGCAAGCCGGAGCACGCAAACCGGCTAGAGTTCGATTCGTGCCCCCTCAGAAGGCCTCCAAGTCTCAGCCCAAGGCCGACGCTTCCGAAAAAGCCAAGAGCAAGGACCGCGACTGGCTCACGACCGCGGAGCTCGCGACGAAGATCGGCTGGCGTGAGCACGCTCTACGCGACGCGATGCGTGGCAAGGAGCTACCCGGGGTGAGGCGTACCTCGTTCGGCTATCACGTCGAAGCGTCGGCCGTGGACGAGATCGCGAAGATCCTGGGCACCCCACCGCCGAAGGGAAACGCGCCGAAGCGCCCCGTCGCGCGCGCCTAGCGCTTCCGGAGGCGCGCCGGGAGGATCTGCAGCTCCTCGCGGTACTTGGCTACGGTCCGCCGCGCCAGGCGGATTCCGTGATCCTCGCGGAGCTTCTCGACGATCTCCTGGTCCGAATACGGGCGCGAGCGATCCTCCGCGTCGATGATGTTCTTGATCACATCCTTCACGCCGAGCGACGCGGTGAAGAAGGTGGAAAACGGAATGACCTCGCCGGCCGGCAGGAGGACAAACTTCCCGGCGGTCGCGCGGCTGACGGTGGACTCGTGCATCCCGATGCGCTCCCCCACCTCGGCGCGCGTGAGGGGACGGAGCGACTGCACGCCCTTCTCGAGGAAGTCACGCTGGCACTCGACGATCACGTCGGTGATTCGCGCGATCGTCTGACGGCGTTGATTGATGTTGTCGATGAAGAACTTCGCCCGCGTGACGTATTGACGGATGTGCTGCCGCTCGTCGTCGGTCATCGCCGGCGCGGCGGCGCCCGCGCTGCGTGCCGCTTGTAGCTGACCGACGAGCTGTCTATAGACGGGGTTCACGCGGAGCGAGAAGCGGCGTGATTCGATGACCTCCACCTCAAAGTCGCCCCGCTCGTTCTTCTGGATGATCACATCGGGTCGGAGCGCGACCTGGCGCCCGCCGATGCTCGTGCCGTCGGGTCCCGCGGCGAAGGCGTGGGCCGGATACGGATTGAGGCTCTGCTTCACCCAGTCCCCAGCGCTCTGGACCTCATCCCGTGTGATGCGGAGCGCCTGTGCGATGTCGCCGTACTTGTGCTCGCCTAACTCACGGATGTGGTCACCCACGATCGCACGCGCGTGCTCGGGGATCTCCTCGCCGATCTCCGCGAGGTGGTCGATCTGGATGAGCAGGCATTCGCGCGTGTCGCGAGCGCCGATGCCCCAGGGCTCGATGCTCTGGATGGTGCGGAGCGTCTCGGTGGCGTCGGCGATCCCGACCTTCATCGTCCTCGCGATCTCCTCGATCGGGATCTCGAGGTAGCCGTTGTCGTTGAGGTTCCCGATGATGTACTCGGCTACGGGGTGAAGCCGACGGGGTAGGAGCACACGTGTGTTCCAAGACAGGTACTCGGCGAGCGTCTGCTCGGCCTCGGCGCGGACGATCGGGTCGAGTTCGTCCTCCTCCTCGTCGCGCTGCATGAGGCTGGTCCCCTCGAGTGGTTCCGTCTCGACGTCGTCCCCGCCCTTGTATGGGCGGTTTCCGATGCCGAAGCAGTTGACGCAGACGCGTCCGGTGAGAGATTGGCCACAGAGCGGGCAGACCTGGATCTCGTCGAGATCCAGGGCAGGGTTCTCCTGCAGCTCCTGATTGATCACATCCTGCAGCTCGAGCGAGGAGAGCTGGAGGATGTAATTCGCGGCGATCTGTTTTGGCGTGACCTTGAGCTGTTGCTGCGGGAGGAGTTTCAGGTCCACCTCGGCTACCTTACCCCAGGGTGATCGTGCGAGCGGAGTTCGCGCTCTTCGCAGCGGCGATCGCGCTCTCCTTCGTCGCCCTGCTGGTGGCTCCCCGGCGCATCACCCAGGCATGGCGCGTGCCGACCGCCCTGCTGGTCGCCACCGCCGGCGCGCTGGCGCCGCTCCTCCTGTATCAGTTGCTCGATCCCTCCCTCGCCGCGGGCCGCGCCCTCTGGGAATGGTCGGCGGCAGGGGGACCGACCATCCAAGCGGCGTACCGATTGGACGGTCTGGGGACGGTCGGGATAGCCGCGGGCGCCGCGTACGTCGCAGCTGGCCTGCTCGCGAGCGCGCGATCGGCGGCGTCGCCGCGCGTGCTTCCCTCACTCGTCCTTGTCATCGGTTTCGTGTTCATCGCCGTCGCCGTGACGATCGATCTCGTCGCAGCGATCGTCGTGCTCGCGGTGCTCGCCGCCGCGACCGCGTTCGCGACGGTCCTCGTGGCGCCTGCTCCCTCAGCCATGCGGCTCGCGGCCTACTTGGCCGTTGGGCTACAGGGCTTCGTGGTCGCCGCATTGCTGATCGCCCGCCAGGGCGGCGCATCGCTTGCGATCGGCCGCATCGCACCGACCGCGATCAGCCCGGGGGCGATCCTCGCGGCGACAGCCGGCGCGGCGCTCTTCGCCGGTCTCTATCCGTTCGTGCCATGGCGCTACGAGCGCGCACGTGCGACGGCCGCCGAACGCGAGCCACTACGTGGACTGCTCGCGATGCCGGCAGGCGTCGCGGCATCACTGATCCTGTTGCGAGTCATCGGCGCGACGAACATCGACCTCTCCACGCTCGGTCTGCCTTCTGCGTATCTCGCCCCCCGGCTCGTGTTGCTCGCTCTGATCCTCGTCGCGTTCGCGGTGCGCGCGCGACGCCGCGGAAGGCCGTCGATCAGCGCGACCGTGATCACCGTCCTCGCCGCTGTGGTTCTCGCTGGATACGACGAGCTTCGCTGGAGCCACCTCGTGCTCGCGGCTGCCCTCTTCACCGTCCTGTACGCGGCCGCGGTGTCGCTCGCGCTGCCCGATCAGTGGGAGGTCGCCCGGCACGACGTCACCCTCGGCACGCTCTGGGTCGCGCTCGCTGCTGGTACGCCGGTGGCGTTGGGAGCGGGTCTGTTCGTCCTCGTCGGCGCGGCCTTCGCCGCGCTCGCGGAAAGCGTCTGGATGCCGCCGCATCGCGCGTACATCGCCACGATGACCACGAGCGTCTGGACGTTAGCCGGCGTGCTCGCCGTCGGGCTCGGCGCGGCTTCGGCTCCCGACCTCGCGACCGCGATCGGCGCGATCGCGGTCACCCTGATCGTGCTCGGGCTCGAGCTCGCGCAGGCCGGTCGGCGTCTCGCGCTCGGCGAAGCGCCTCCGGCGCTTGACGTTGCCGCCGCGCTCGTGGCGCTCATCGGGACCGTGCTGCTCGCGACCATCCTCGCGCTGCCGATACCGGACGCGCTCGCGCAGCTCGGGCGTCCGCTTCAGAGCGCGGATCCGGTCATCGGGGCCGCGCTCGTCGTCGTCGCCACGATCCTCGCGATCAGCGCGCGTCTCGTGCGCCCGCTTCTGCCCAATCTTGATGTCTTCGTCTCCCGGTTGCAGCGCGTCGTGTGGGCCGCCGATCCGGTGCCCGCCGGCGTCGCGGGATTCCGCGTTCTCGAGCGCGCGGTGACGGTGAGCTCCGGCGCGTTCGCGATCTTCGAACAGCGCGCCGGAGTCTGGCTCGCGACTGTCTTGATCGTCGCGCTGCTCATCTGGTCGACGCGGCAGTGATCGCTTTGGGGATCGTCGCGCTCGCCACGCTCGCCGCGAACGGCTCGCGGCAGCTTCGCTATTCCGCGTTCGCGCTGCTCGGGGTCTCCCTTGCGGCGAACGCCGTGAGCGCCGGGCAGCTCAGCATGTGGGAGCTCGCGGTCGAAGGCTGCGGAGCGCTCGTCGCATTCGGTGTCCTTTACGTCGCGGCACGCGATCGCAGCTACGGCGAGGATCCCGGATGGCGGCTCTGGGTGGCGACCGTGGTCGCGGCCGCCGCCACAGCGGCCTGCTTCGCGACCCTACGCACGGCCTCGAGCGAGGTCGTGACCGTTCCATTGATCGGCGAGGATCCGAGCGGCGTGACCGCGCAGGTCGCGGCCTTCTGGCTCATCTCGTCGGGCGTCGCGATCCTGGTCACGGCACGTACGCCGGTGCGCGGCTCGCTGGGAGCGTTGCTCATGGTGACCGGCGTCGAGCTCCTCGTCCGCTTGCTGAACGCGCCCCAGCTTGGGTTGACCCTGCTCCTCGCTTGGATTCAGGCGGTCATCGGACTCGCGGGGGCGTTCCTCATCGTGAACGAGCGCGTGGTGCGGGAGGCATGATCATCGCAGCCGCGCCGCTGATACTCGCAGCCGCGGCGTGCTTCGCCTTCGCGTTCCGGAAACGCCTCAACGTCGTGGGTCCGTTCTCGCTCATGACGATCCTGGCTGCCTTCACGCTCGTCGCCGCGATGCCCGCGGACCTGACGGGAGCGCTTCTCGACCTGGAGCTCCGCGTGACGGACCTCGGCCGCCTCGCATCGCTCGTCATCCTGGCGACACTCTTCCTACTCGTCATCGACGTCTGGCTCGACGAGCCCGCATACAACTTCTTCCCCACCGCGCTGGCGGTCGGCGCCACCGCGCTCGGCGTGCTCGTGGTGACCGCGCCGCTCGCGATCTTCGGGCTCCTGGTCCTCGGGCTGCTGGTGCCGGTCGGGTCGTTCACTTTCCAGATCCAGCGCAATCGCAGCGTGGAGGCCGCCTCACGGCACTTCAGCTTCGTCGCTCTCGGTGGATGCCTGGGCCTCGGCGCGCTCGCCCTCTCGGCGAGCCTTCCGCACGAGCAGCCGGCCAATACCTTCGTACTTCTCGTCGTGGTGCTGGTCGTCGCGTTCGCACTTCTGCTCGCGGCGATCCCGTTCCACACACACGCCGCGCTCCTGGCGAGCGAAGTGCCCGCGGCGGCCCTCGCGCTGTATTTCGGCGTGCTCGTGCCCACGACGTTCATCGCGTTCGCCGAGATCCTCACCCTTTCAGGGCTTCTGCCCGCGATCGTGCAGGTGGTCAAAGTCCAGGACCTCCTGCACGGCATAGGTCTTGTCTCCGCGGTCGGTGGAGCGTTCCTCGCGAGCGGCGCGCCGGACCTGCGCCGGCTCGTGGTCTACTCGGTCATCTCGAACCTGGGCTCGGCGCTGGTCGGGATGGCGACGCTTTCGGGACCGGGAATTATCGGCGCACTCGCGAGTGTGATCGTGACCGGTGTGTCCGCATCCGGCCAGCTCCTCGCCGCCGGGACCCTCGAGCGTCGCAGCGCACCGGACCGGCCGACCGCACGACGCGCCCCCATGGCGGCGCTGGCCTTCGTCGTTGGCGGCTTCGCGATGATCGGAGCGCCGCCGCTCCTCGGTTTCCCCGGGCGCTTCTTCATGGAGCTCATCGCGTATCAGTTCGCGCCGGTGACCGGCGCGGCGCTCGTCGTCGCGACGCTCCTGCTCATCGTCGGTCAGCTCCGCGCGGTCGTGGCGCTCTTCGGCGCCGGTGTCGAGCGCTGGGCGATCGAGCCGCGGCCCGTCGCGGGGATGATCGGAGCCGCTATCTTCGTCGCGCTCCTGGTCGGCGGCATCCAGCCCGCCGGATTTCTTGGTCCGATTGCAGCCTTCGCCGACGAATTCCTGAAGGCGTTACGTCCGCTCTGACCGGCGCAAACGCGCGACATCGCGCCACGCACCCCAGAGGGCGACGCCGAGTCCGGCAACGCCAAGCGCGAAGATCGCAAGAGGCCTCGGCGCGACGCAGTTATAGGTGCTCGTCAGCGGCGGATGGCCGGGAGGACACTCAGGCCCCGCCCCGGGCATCGCGATCAGTACGAACGGAAGACTGACGAGTGCGACGCCGAGCCACCAGCCGACCGCGGGGGGCGGCTGACTCCGCATGGCGACGATGCTCGCGAGGACGATGACCAGGACGCCGAAGACCACGATGAGGTTCGGCGGCATGAGTCCCGCGCTGGTAAACATCGCCTGGGCCCCGTACCAGGTGACCAGGGCGCCGGCGACCTGGAGCAGAACGGCGAGCGTCAAAGTGAGAAGCCTCACCGCTCGAAGACCTAACCGGATGCCTAGGAGGGCGCCTTGTCCTCGGACATCCAGCGATCGATGTCGCGGGTATACGCGACGACGCCCTCAGGGAACCAGAGCGCGATCTCGGACGCGGCCGTCTCAGGAGCGTCGCTCGCGTGCACGAGATTGCGCAGCCCGACGAGCGCGTAGTCGCCGCGGATCGATCCCTCGGTGGCCTCGTGCGGACGTGTCGAGCCGACCATCGAACGGACCACTGCGATCGCGTTCGGTCCCTCAAGGACGGAGGCCACGACCGGCGAGGCGGTGATCACCTTCACGAGGTCGTCGTAGAAGAACTTTCCCTTGTGCACCGCATAGTGCTTCTCGGCCATCGCTCGATCGACTTTCAGTAGGCGCAGCGCCGCAAAACGCAGGCCTCGCTTC
>WNGI01000125.1_pt1 | contig 49086 bp, 49 predicted proteins | sample 5400621 | NCBI WGS metagenome assembly WNGI01 (sample SAMN13153374, study PRJNA577476) | soil metagenome | isolation source: 20 cm soil or saprolite under Garry oak tree replicate 1 | place: USA:California | collected 2016-06-15 | reverse complement strand
GCAAGCCGGATGCGGACCTGCTCGTCGCCGGGCGCGACCTTCTGTACGGCGACGGTCCGGGCACCGTGACCTCGGGTCCGACCGACGACTTCGCGGATGTGATCTTCGGCGACTTCGGCTTCGTCGAGCAGTTCGTCGCCGGGCCGAAGGACACGACCCGCGCGCCGGTCGGCCTCCAGCGGATCCAGACGACCGCGATCGCCACGCTATCCGGCATCCAGTCGAAGTCGCTGCAGAACGGCGCCGACGACGCGATCTACGGCGGTGCAGGCCGGGACATCCTGATCGGCGGGCCCGGCAACGACGCGATCGACGGCGGAGCGCAGGACGACCTGATCTTCGGCGACAACGTCGTCCTCACCTGGCGTCCGGCGACCGACGTGACCAGCCTGCGGTTCCGAAGCCTCTCCGGCACGCTGCTCTACAGCCGGACCGACCTCAACAACAACACGACCTTCGGGTACGACAACAGCGGCCAGCTGCTGGTCACTCAGACGGCGCTGCCGCTCCGCGAGCCGGATCAGGACGCGCCGTGGTGGGCGCGGTACCAGGTCGCCAACCTGTACCAGGACTTCCTGATGGATTCGGGCGCGACGGGAATCGGCAGCTTCGGCGACGACTACATCGCCGGCGGCGCCGGCAACGACATGATCTTCGGCCAGCTCGGGAACGACACGATCCAAGGCGACGGCTCGATCGACTTCGTCTCGCGGCCCGACCTTGCCGACCTCGCGACGGTCAACACCGCGGTGCTCGGCGGTCGCGTGGGTGCGTCCCGGGCCACCGGCGCGTGCGTCACCGGGCCGGCCGGGAAGCCGATCTGCGAGGGCACCGGCGCGCTCACGGTCTACGCGTCTTACGAAGCCGCGAGCGATGGCGACGACTACATCGAAGGCAACGGCGGCAACGATGTGATCTTCGGTGGGCTTGGTCAGGACGACCTGATCGGTGGCAGCTCTGACTTCTTCAGCCTCACCACGCCCGATCAGCGGCCGGACGGGAGCGACCTGATCTTCGGCGGCGCCGGCACGCGCATCAGCCGCGATAACGACACCTCGCCGACCGCGGACACGCACGCGCGCGATGCCGACACGATCGTCGGCGACAACGGTCGCATTGTGCGCATCGTCGGCGTGAACGGTGGGGACGTCGCGGCCGCGGTCGGCTCGACCGCCAAGTTCCTCAGCTTCCAGTACGACCTCGGCGTGCAGAAGGTCATCGTCCGCGGGGTCACGCTCCTCGACTACACGGTCGGCGGCCCGGACTTCCGTCCGGATCTGTTCGGCCTCGCGGGCACGGGTCCGTGCAGTGGTGCTGCCGCGAACGCCACGGGCGATTGCAGCGCGGTCCTGACCGTGCAGCCTGGCCGCAACAGCTGGCTCGTCGACATCGGCGGGAACGACGAGATCCACGCTGAATCCGGTGACGACACCGTGTACACCGGCGTGGGCGCCGACGTGATCTACGGCGATGCCGGCGACGACGACCTGATCGGCGGCTGGGGCTTCGACTGGATCTCCGGCGGCACCGGCCAGGACGGCATCATCGGCGACGACGGCCGTATCTTCACGAGCCGCAACAGCTCCACCGGCATCACCGTCGGCGGCACCGTGTGCAGCGGTCCTGGGACCGACGCCATCCCGTGCTACGCCGAGCGTCTCTACGGCGTGCGCGCGCTACAGGCGACCGACCCGGACACGCGCGTCTCGAATGGCGACGTCTTGAATGAGGCGATCTACACGCCCGGCCAGGTCCAGACCGCGACGATCAACGTCGGCGGCGCGCTCAACAAGGCCGCTGACCTGACGCCGTTCAACCAGACGCCGGACGCGCTCGGTGCTGACCAACCGCTCTACGACGCGAACAACTCCGACGACATCATCTTCGGCGGCTGGGACGACGACTTCATCCACGGCGGCTCCGGCGACGACGCGATCGGCGGCAACGAGGCCCTCGTCACGTCGTACATCCAGATGTACGGCAACACCCCCGCGCAGTGCCAGCAGCAGGTGAACTGCGCGATCGGCCTCGTCGAGACCGACTTCTTCCACCCGTACAACCCGGGCGACGTCCTCCACTTCGGTGCGGACTCGAACACTTGGCACGTCGCTCACCGCGCCCGTGGTGGAGAGTTCCTGCTCTACGACGAGTACGACCCGCGCCGCACGATCCTGTTCAACACGGACGGCAGCGTCTGGAAGAGCGGCGCCGCGCCGACGCAGTACCAGTTCTTCCTGAACTTCGACGCGACCGACGGCCGCCCGGCCTCGAGCGTCAAGACCGACGGCGATGACGCGATCTTCGGCGACCTGGGCAACGACTGGATGGTCGGCGGCACGGGCAAGGACACGATCTGGGCCGGTTGGGGCAACGACCTGTCGAACGCGGACGACGATCTGCGCACGAACGGCTGGCTGAACGACGCGACCGACACGCACCCGACCTACGAGGACCGGGTCTACGGCGGCGCGGGTCTCGACATCCTGATGGGCAACACCGGCGGCGACCGGCTCATCGACTGGGTCGGCGAGTTCAACTCCTACCTCGTGCCGTTCGCGCCATTCGGAATCGCGACGGTGAGCCGCCAGGTCGAGCCGCAGCTGCCTGAGTTCCTCTATGCCCTCTCGAAGTCGCAGGGTGCTGACCCGACGCGAACGAAGGAAACCGGCAACCTCCCGACCACGCGCAACGGCGAGCCGGACGGCGAGATCGGGCTCATCACGCAGAAGGACCACGGCCTGTGGCAGACGCAGACGGGCGGCCCGAGCGACCCGCAGCCGGGCAACATCCCGGGTGGGCCGCGGGACGTGCTGCGATCGGCTGACTTCAACAACGGCGCGCTGCAGGGCTTCGCGGTCGACACCGGAACGTTCGCGGTCACGAACGGCGCGCTCTCGATATCTTCGACGAACAACGGGGACGCTGCCGCGGTGTTCTACGCCGACGTGTACCTGCCGATCTACTACGAGGTCGCGGCGGACGTGACTGTCATCAAGCCGGTGGCGGGCTTCAAGGCGAACTCGTACGTCATCTTCGACTACTGGTCGCCGACCGACTTCAAGTTCGCGGGAATCGACGTCTCGACGAACAAACTGCTCGTCGGGCACCGCACCGCCTCGGGCTGGATCACCGACAACTTCACGCCGTTCCAGGCCAAGGCCGACACGACCTACAACCTGCTCATCCAGGTCAACGGGACGAACGTCATCGTGAACGCGAGCGGCAAGGCGTTCTCGTACCTCTACGGGCCACGCGTCGTCGACGGCGAGAACCAGGGCCTGAACAAGGGCCTGCTCGGCTTCGGCTCCGACCAGTCGCGGGGCACGCTCGACAACATCAAGATCCAGGTCGTCCCGCCGCAGATCACGCTCGACACCACTGAGGACTTCAGCGACGGCGCGGCGAACCTCATGACCGGCACTACTACGGGCACCTGGGGCGTGACGCCGGCCGATGGGCGGTACACCGGCACGCCGGCGGCCGGCGCGACGACCGCAACGGTCGGCGTCGACCTCGGCGCGCACCTGCAGCCGGACTCATATGTGGAGTTCACGACGCAGGTGAAGACCGCACAGATGGCCGGACTGGTGTTCGATCAGTACGCGCTGAACGACTACAAGTTCGTCGCGATCGACGTCCCGGGGCAGCGCGTGGTCGTCGGCCACCAGGACCCGACGCGCGGCATGGTCATCGAGCAGACGATCGCGAAGGTCCTGTCGGCTGCCACCGACTACACGCTGTCCCTCTCGCTGAAGGCGACCTCGGTCGCGGTCACGCTGAACGGCGCGTACGTCACGACCTGGGCGTACAACGCGCCGGTCGTGGACGGCTCACTCGGCCTGTTCACCAAGGGCGGCTCGGCCTCGTTCGACAACGTGCACGTCCGCACCAACGACCCGGCGTTCGCGGTGCCGAGCAACGTGCTGAGCGGCGCGACGAGCACCGGACAACCCATCGCGACGGAGTCGATGTTCCCGCCGCTACTCGCGAACGCGAAGAGTTACTGGTCGACGACGCTCGGAATACCAATATCGTCGCTGAGCGACATCCGGATCGCGATCGCCGATCTACCAGGCACCACGATCGCACTCACGGTCGGGCGCACGATCTACATCGATCGCGATGGCGCTGGAGGCGGCTGGACGACCGCGAGCCTCTACGCCGCGATCAAGCAGGAGCTCGGGCACATCCTCGGCGTCCCCTGAGCGGCGCAGACGTAGAGTCCCTCGCGTGTACGCGCTCTATGCCGAGTCCGGGCCGCAGCGCAAGAAGACCCTCGTCCACGTGCTCGATCTGCTCGGCTGTGTCGTGCAGGGCGACACGACCGACGAGGCGATCGCGGCGTCGCCCGACGCGATCCGCGCCTACCTGGGCTACCTGCGTCGCCACGGCGAGAAACTCGATCCGAACGAGAAGATCGAGGCGCGTCTCGCGGAGCACAACACCGAAGGCCTGTTCTCGGGTCAGGCGCTATGGCCGCAGGACCTCAAACCACTATCACCGGCCGCGCTCGCTCGGTATGTGAACTGGCTCGGCTGGTCGCGCGCGGATCTCCTCGACCTCGTGAAAGGGATCGACGAGAAGGGACTGCGCGCGAAGCCGGCGGCCGGCCGGTCCCTGCGTGACATCCTTCTGCACGTCCTCGGGGCGGATAAGAGCTACGTCTACGGGCTCGTCGGCCCGTTGAAGGCGATGGGGGAGCCAACGAACGCCGCGGAACGCGGCGACCTCGATCTGCGCGTCGCGCTGAAAGAGGCCCGCGCCGCCGCCATCAATCGCCTCAAGGCACTCACGCTGGCGGAGCGACGGAACGTGCGGAGAAGCGGCCAATCGACGTACTCCGCGTATCGGGTGATCCGGCGGATGCTCGAGCACGAATGGGAGCACCGCCGCGAGATAGCGGCCCGCCTCGACCGCGAAGCCTAGGCCCGGACCGGCACACTCCCGATCGCGTTCGCGAGCAGATCCGCGAGCGGCACGGCGAGCGAACCGTCGCGGTCCGCGCGCGCGTCATATCCGCAGACCGAGATGCCGCGCACGTCCGCGACCGTGAAAACCTGGCGCAGGACGTCGGCGACCGCTTTCATCGGGGGACCGTCGACGGCCGCAAACGCCACTGCGGGAAATTCGCTCGGGTCGATGATGTCGACATCGACGTGGAGCCACACCGACCGCCGTCGCGACCAAGCGATAAGGCCCGGCGCTTCGGGATGCTGCCGATCGAAGGCGATCCGCAGGACCCGCGATCGATCGAGATTGCTGATCTCGCCGCTATCGAGCGATCGCGCACCGACGAGCGCCACGCGATCGTCGGAGATCTTGCGCGCGCCGGGGAACAGCAGCGGCGCGACAGAGCGACCGCAGAGATGCGCGAGGACCATGCCCGAGATGTAGTGCGACGGCGTCGTCGCGAGGGTGTTGAAGTCGCCGTGTGCGTCGAAGTACAGAAGCGAGAGCTCGGGCTCGGCGGTCAGCGCCCCCGAGAGCGCGCCGGCCGCGATCGTGCACTCGCCACCCAGGACCATTGGAGTTGCACCCTCGCGCAGTGAGGCCAGAACGCCGTCTGAAAGCCCACGGCATGCCTCCCGCGCCGCGCTTAGCCAGCGCTCGCGCGGATTGAAAGGAATACGCACGCGCTTCTCCGCCCCGAGCCGGTCCGCAAGTAGCGGACCCAGCGTCGCCGGCGCCTCCTGCAGCCCCATGAACCGCTGCTCCGTGACGACGCCGGCCTCGAATAGATGGAGCGGGCGAGCCGCCATTTCTGGGCGCATGCTAGCCAGGCGACCCGCCCGCGCGCGGGCGCTACTTAGGGATGAGACCAGTTTGAATCAGAGCCAGGCAGATGATCGCGATCGCGGCTAGCGGATAACGAGACCAACGTCCGGAAACGAGCATAAGGATCCCGCAGACCAGAGCGACGAGCGCGAGGATGACCGTGATGGTCAGCGTCATGTGCTCCTCCCGCGCAATGGTCGGTGGTTGTCTAACCGCCGCCGCGGTCAGTCTATGGTCGTGAGCAAACGATCGATCGCCGAGAGTCCGGAGTGCAGCACCCGCGACGTCATTCCGAATCCGATCCGCAGATGCCGCTCCGCGCGGAATTGGATGCCCGGCACGATCATCGTGCTGTACTCGCGAATGAGCCGATCGACGAGGGCCATCGAGTCGATCGGGTACTGGTAGCTGAAGAAGCAGATCGCGCCCGCTGCCGGTGGTGTCCAGTGCAGCACGCGCGAATGCCCCGCGGCCCAGTCTTCGAGGAGCGGCCACCGCTCGTTGATGAGAAACCGCGCGCGCTCCAGTAGCTGCTTGCGGCGCTCGAGCGCGATCTCGGCGAGCGCCTCCGATAGGGTGGCCGGCGCGATCGTCGTGTAGTCCTTTATCTCGACCGCCGCGTCGATACGCTCGCGCGGGCCGACGATCCAGCCGACCCGGAGACCGGGGAGCCCGTAGACCTTCGAGAGTCCGCCGGTCACAACGATCCGCGCGCCCCGGCCGCTGAATGACGGGCTCTCTTCCGCGGAGCGCTCTGCCCCGCGGTAGACCTCGTCCGAGAGGATCCATGCGCCGTGCTGGTCCGCGATGCGCACGACGCTCTGGATCTCGGCCTGCGAGAGGATCTGGCCGGTCGGGTTATTCGGCTGGCAGACGCAGATCACCTTCGTTCGCGAGTTGACCGCGGCGGCGAGCGCGTCGAGATCGATGGTCCACGCGCGCTCCTCGCGCAGCCAGACCTCGCGCACGCGCGCGCCGAGCGCGGTCGCGATCCCGTGCACCTGCATGTAGTTCGGCATCACGACGACGACCTCGTCGCCCGGGCCGACCAGCGATGCGAGCGTGAGGAAGTTCGCTTCGCTCGTACCGGTCGTGATCATGACGTCGTTCGCGTCGTGGCCCGGGTGGATCGCCGCGATGAGCGTGCGCGTGGCCTCGCGCCCCACACCCTCGGCGTACCCGAGCCTCGTCTTCATCAGCTCCCTCGGGTCGCGTGTGATCTCCGCGAGGGTGAGCGCCTCGACACCCGACTCGGAAAGGTCGTATTTGACCTTGTGCTCCCAGACGGACTGCATCCGCTCCATGTCGAAGCGTGGGAACTTCATCGCCGCACACGATATCGTCGGCCACGGTGCGTGTAGGTATCCAGCTCCCGGAAGTCGAGCGTGTGGTGCGCTGGCCTGAGGTCGCCGCTATCGCGAGGGCCGCGGAGGAGTCGGGATTCGAGTCGATCTGGGTCGGCGATCACCACCTGTACCGGGGCGGCGGGCTGCCCGACCGAGGGCCGTGGGATGCATGGACGCAGCTCGCCGCGCTCGCCGCGATCACGAAACGGGTGCGTCTCGGGCCGCTCGTCGCGGCCACCGCGTTTCATCCGCCCGGCCTGATCGCGCGGATGGCGGCATCGATCGACGAGATCTCGGGCGGGCGCTTTGTGCTCGGCCTCGGTGCTGGATGGAACGAGCCGGAGTTCCGCGCGTTCGGCTTTCCGTTCGACCGCACCGTCTCCCGGTTCGAGGAGTCCTTCGAGATCGTGCGGCGGCTGCTCGCCGGGGAGCACGTCACGTTCCACGGTGAGTTCCAAAACGCCGACGACGCCGTCCTGCTGCCGCCGCCGCGCCGCCGCGTGCCGATCATGCTTGGCTCGAATGGCGTCCGGATGCTCGGAATCGCCCTTCCGCACGTCGATGCGTGGAACACGTGGTTCACCTCGTACGGGAACACCGTCGAGGGCTTCGCGAACCTGCGCGGTGATGTCGACGCAGCCTGTGTACGAGCCGGCCGTGACCCCGCCGAGATCGCCCACAGCGTGACCGTGCTCGTCAACGTAGGCGAGGGTCGGGGCGAGCGGCCGCACGATGTCCCGCCGGTCGCGCGGAAAGACCTTTCGGCGCACCTTCGTCTCTTGGGCGAGGCCGGCGCCGATGAGGCGATCCTCGTCCTCGATCCGATCGACGAGCGCTCCACACGCCAGGTCGCGGACGCTATCGTTGAATTGAAGTAACCGAATAGGCGTCCGATGCCCCGTCCGCGTGGACGGGGCCTTTCGGCGTCTGGGAGATTGAGTGGCGAGATTCGCGAGACTCTTCGGCGGCGGCAAAGCCGCGCCCCGCGTCGACCGTGTCGTCGTCGGGCTGGGTAATCCCGGCGAGGGCTACGCGAGCACGCGCCACAACGTCGGCTTTCAGGTCGCGTCGCGTCTGGCGAAGCGCGCGCGAGCCGAGTTCGCCGTGAAGGCCGCCGACTCACGAATTGCCGAGGGCGCGATCGACGGCGTGCGCATCGCGATCGCGCGACCGCAGACCTTCATGAACGATTCCGGACGTGCGGTGCGCAAGCTGCTCGATCGCTATCGCATCCAGCCGTCCGATCTTCTCGTTGTCTTCGACGAGGTCGACCTCCCGCTGGGCAAGATCCGGCTCCGTGAGAAAGGTGGGCCGGGCACGCACAACGGAATGCGGTCGATCGTCTCCGCGATCGGCGAAGACTTCCCGCGCTTGCGCGTCGGCGTCGCGCCCGCCGATCCCCTCCGCGAGATCGGTGACCTCGTCGCGTACGTGCTGACGCCGTTCGATGCGGACGAGCGCACCGCGGCGGAGACGTCGCTCACGCGCGCCGCGGAGGCGGCGGAGGTCGCGCTTCGCGAGGGGATCCAGCCGGCGATGACGAAGTTCAATGGTTAGCGCGGTCGACGTTGCGCCTGCCCGCCTCGGTGGCATCCTCGCTCTTGCCGAGCGCAGCGAGGCGTACCGCGAGCTCGCGTCGCGTCTTGAGGATCGCCGGCGCATCACGGTGGCAGACGCGACCGCCGGTGCGCGAGCGTTCGCATGGTCCGCGCTCGTCGCGCAAAACGCGCGGACCGTCGCGCTCGTGGCGCCGAGCGAGGATCGGGCTCGCCGCTGGCGCGCCGAGCTCGCCGGATGGCTCGGCGAAGATCGCGTCCTCGCGTTCCCCGAGCGCGAGACGATGCCGTTCGAGGCGAGCGCCCCGTCCGGCACGGCGGTGCATCAGCGGCTCCTCACGCTCTGGCGGCTCGCGACGGCACAAGCCCCGGTCGCTGTCGTCACCAGCTTGCGCGCGCTCCTCGAGCACACGATCCCGCCGGAGGAGCTCGCGCGCCGCGGCCGCACGCTTCGCGCGGGCGACCGGCTGTCGTGGACGGAAACCGCCGCGTGGCTTTTCGATCTCGGGTACGAGCCGGTGACGGAAGTGAACGAGCCCGGAACGTTCTCGCGGCGCGGCGGCATCATCGACATCTACCCCGCTTCTGCGGAGCAGCCCGCGCGCGTCGAGCTCTTCGGCGACGAGATCGAGACGCTGCGCGCGTTCGACCCGGTGACGCAGCGATCTCAAGCGTCCCTCGAAGAGCTCATCGTCCTGCCTGCGCGCGAGTTCGCGCTCGAGGCCGCGCCTGGGCTCGCGGAGCGCCTCAACCGAGCCGGCTGGGATCGACTCGCGGGTGCCGACGACGAGGACGGTGCCGACCTCTCGCCGTACGGGCGGCTCGTCGACACGCTCCGCGAGGGTGGGTACGCGCCCGGCGTGGACGCGTTCGCGCCGAGTCTGGGTGCCACAGCGTCGCTCCTCGATCACCTCGGCGACCGGGCCACCGTCGTCTTCGAGGACACCGTGGAGCTTGACCTCGCCCACGATGCGCTCGAGGCCCAGGCGGAGGAGCGACGCGACGAGCTCGCCGGCCAGGGCCTCCCGGTGTCGGTCTTCCCGCCGCCGTACGTCCCGCGCTCGCGCATCGACTCGCGAGCCGCCGAGCACGGTGCCGCACGCATGGGTTCGGGTCCCGACGCCGTGCGCCTCGGGTGGGGCGGAACGACGAGCTACGCCGGCCGCCTCGCCGAGTTCATCGGCCAGCTGTCGTCGCCCCCGGTCGACGGCATCACGCTCATCGCGACACCACAGGCGGCGCGTCTCTCGGAGCTCCTGGCCGACCGCGACGTGACCGCCGTGGCCCAGGAGACGGTCGCCGATACCCCCGCCCCCGGCTCGCTCGTGGTCGCGCGTGTGCCGCTCGCAGAGGGGTTCGTGATACCCGAGCTCGGCCTGAGGGTGTTCACGGACGCGGAGGTCTTCGGCTTCCGCAAGCCGCGGCACCCGGAGCGCCGCCGCAGGCGCGTCCAGATCGGGTCATTTCTCTCCGACCTCAAGCCCGGAGACCACGTCGTGCACGAGGACCACGGCATCGGCCGGTTCGAGCGCTTCATCACCCGCGAGGTCGCCGGAGTGGTGCGCGAGTATCTCGAGCTGCAGTTCGCGGGCACCGACGTCGTGTCCCTACCGACCGAACGCGTCGACAAGGTGACGCGCTACGTCGGCGGCACGCCGCCGGCGCTCTCGGCGCTCGGCGGACGCGAGTGGGGAATCACCAAGCGCCGCGCGAAGAAGGCCGCGGAGGAGATCGCGAGGGAGCTGCTCCGCCTCTACGCCGCGCGCGAGGCCACGCAGGGGTTCGCGTTCGGGCGCGACACGCCCTGGCAGATCGAGATGGAGAACGCCTTCCCGTACACCGAGACTCCCGACCAGCTGCAGGCGATCGAGGACACCAAGCGCGACATGGAGCGCGGCCGGCCGATGGACCGGCTCATCGTCGGCGATGTCGGGTACGGCAAGACCGAAGTCGCCCTGCGCGCCGCTTTCAAGGCCGTCCAGGATGGCAAGCAGGTCGCGATCGTCGTACCCACGACGGTCCTCGCGCAGCAGCACTACGAGACGTTCGCCGAGCGTCTCGCGACGTTCCCGGTGAACGTCGAGATGCTCTCGCGCTTCCGCTCCCCGGCCGAGCAGCGAGCGGTCGCGGAGGGGATCACCACCGGCGAGGTCGACATCGTCGTCGGGACGCATCGTGTCCTCCAAAAGGACGTGCAGTTTCGCGACCTCGGTCTCGTGGTGATCGATGAAGAGCACCGCTTCGGCGTGAAGCACAAGGAGCGTTTGAAGCAGATGCGCACCGAGGTCGACGTGCTGTCCATGACCGCGACGCCGATCCCGCGGACCCTCCACATGGCCCTCTCCGGCGTGCGCGACATCAGCGTGATCGAAACGCCGCCCGAGAATCGGCAGCCGATCGAGACCCACGTCATCGAGCGGAGCGACGACGTGCTGCGCGAGGCGATCGTGCGCGAGATCGACCGCGGCGGGCAGGTCTACTACGTGCACAACCGCGTGCAGGGGATCGAGCAGGAGGCGCACCGCCTCCGCGAGCTCGTGCCGAGCGCCCGGTACGTCGTCGCGCATGGCCAGATGGATGACCGCAAGCTCGAGCGGGTGATGGTCGAGTTCGCCGACGCCGAGCATGACGTGCTCGTGTGCACGACGATCATCGAGTCGGGCCTCGACATCCCCAACGTCAACACGATCGTCATCAACCGCGCCGGCACGCTCGGCCTTGCCCAGCTCTACCAGCTCCGCGGACGGGTCGGACGGAGCGCCGAAAAGGCGTACGCCTACCTGCTCTATACAAAGGAGCAGCACCTTACCGAGCAGGCACGCAAGCGCCTGCAAGCGGTCTTCGAGGCGAGCGAGCTCGGCGCCGGGTTCAAGATCGCCATGCACGACCTCGAGATCCGCGGCGCGGGGAACATCCTCGGCGCCGAGCAGCATGGCCACGTCGCCGCGGTCGGCTTCGAGCTCTACACCCAGCTCCTCGAGGAGGCCGTCAACGAGCAGCGGGGGGCCCCGCGGGCCGCGGCGCTGCCCGAGATCACGATCGACCTGGCACTCTCCACGGCCATTCCGGACGACTACGTGCCCAGCCGCCAGCGCAAGCTCGAGCTCTACCGCCGGATTGCCGGGCTCGCCCTGCTGGACGACCTCGCTGGGCTGCGGGAGGAGCTCCGCGACCGTTACGGTCCGCCGCCGGAACCGGTACGAAACCTCCTCTACGGCGTCGAGGTGAAGCTGCGCGCGGCGAAAGCTGGCGCCACCGAGGTGCGCGCGCGCGGTCCGGAGCTGCGTGTCGTCATGGGGAGGGACATCCAGCCGGACGAACGCACGCGCGTTCTCCGATCGTTCCCCAAGGCGCAGGCCGGGCAGCGGCAGATCCGGTTGTCGGTGCTCGATGTGAAGGCCGACTGGCGCGATGCGCTCACCGGTTTGCTCGATCGACTCGCAGCTTGATGAGACTCGGCTGCGACCACTTGCGGCAGCGTTCTGTCATCGTCCGATCACGATGACGACAGCGCTTCGCACGATCGCTCTCGCGGTTCTGGCGCTGTTGCCGACTGTTATCGCGGGGCTCACGATCCGCTAGCGCCGACCCAATCTGATGCTCGCCGGTATACATCGCCTCTCGCTCTCCGCCGCCCTCCTCCTTGCCGTCATTGGCGTGTCGGCCTGCGCGGGTTTCGCGGCGAAGGGCGAAGCAGAAAGCGCCGTCGCCAATTTCCACCTCATGCTCGACGCCGAAAAGTACGCCGACATCTATCAGGCGACCGATGATGCGTTCAAGAACGCGACGACGGAAGGCAGCTTCACCGCTGTTCTCCAAGCGGTCCACCGAAAGCTTGGCGTCGTGCACTCGGCGGCGCAGCAGGGTTTCTATTCACGGGACCAGGCGGGCATCAACCCCGGCAGCTACATCTCGATGACCTATGACACGGAGTTCGCCGAGGGCCACGCGACCGAGTCCTTCAACTGGCGCGTCGTCGATGGAAAGGTGCGCATGGTCGGCTACAACATCCAGTCGGCCATCTTGATCACCCGCTAGGTTCTCGGCCGCTACCGTACGCGGCATGAAGATCGGCATCGACCTCGACGACGTCATGGCGATCTGCTCTGTTCCCTATCTGCGCCGCTTCGCGCAGGAATTCAACGTTGAGCTCCCCGACGAGAGCCAGATCGGCTGGCATCTTCTGTCGCAGAAGGAGAGCGGCACGGGATACGACACGGTCGTCCCCGGCCTCGAGCGGGTCACGCCCGAGCAGCGCGACCAGTTCCGGATCCGCCTGTACGACAGCACCTTCTTCGCCGAGCTCGACGTCTACAAGGATTGCCCGGCGGTCCTGGAGCGCCTCGTGGCCGCCGGTCACGAGCTCTACTTCATCACCGCGCGCGCCGAACGTCGCCGCTACATCACCGAGACATGGCTCCGCGAAAAGGGGATCTTCGACCACGCGAAGGCGGTGCACTTGAAGCCGATGGGCGACTTTCGGCCGGAATACCCCCGCGGCCGCTACGACCCCGCCGGTTCTGCTGAGTACAAGGTGCGTCTTGCGAAGGAGCTCGAGCTCGACGCGTTCTGCGAGGATGACGTCGTCATCTCGCAGACGCTGGCGCAGTCCGGCCTACGCGTGTTCCTGTTCGACCAGCCCTGGAACCGCGAGGTGAAGGGCGACCGGATCACCCGCGTGGCAGGTTGGACCGACCTCGCGCAGCATCTCGAGCTGTCGTGAAGCCGACGACCTTCTATTTCGTGCGCCACGGTGAGAGCGAGGGCAACGCCGCGCGCGTGTTTACGGGACAGACGGACTCGCCGCTGACGGCGCGCGGGCGGCAGCAGGCCGCCGCGGTCGCCGATGAGCTCGCCAAGGTGAAGTTCGACCGGATCGTGTCGAGCGATCTCTCGCGAACCCGAGACACCGCGCAGGTGATCGCGAAGCGGCACAGAATTCCTGTGGAGACCTTGCCCGAGCTTCGCGAGATCAACGTCGGCGACCGCACCGGGACGCCGTTCGATGAGGCTCGCGGTCTCCCGAACTGGAGCGACGACGGCTTCGTCTCCTGGCCGGGCGGCGAGACGCTCGATCAGGTCTTGGCGCGCACGCTCGGAACGATCGACCGCCTCACGCGAGAGAGTCCGGGCAAGACGATCCTCATCGTCGGCCACGGCGGTGTGAATCGGATCGTGCTCTCGCATTTTCTCGGGATCCTTCCGAAGCTCGACCGAAGCCCCGGCGGGAACACGAACATCAGCATCGTGCACACCGACGGAAAAACCCACACCGTCGAGCGACTCTTCGCCAGCGACCACGTGTCGAAGGCCGAACCAAGGACAACCTGACCCAGAGCTCAGGTGCCGTCGGACCCAGCGCCGGCCAAATAGAAAGCCCGCCGAGCTCTCGCCCGGCGGGCTGGTGCTTAGAACGATCCGTTACTTGACGGTGAAGGCGATGTGCATTCCCAGCAGGTAGTGCGCGGGCTGGTTGCAGATGAGCACGTAGTTCCCGGGCACAAGATCGAGCGTGAACGTTGTTTTCTGGGTAGGGTCGAGGTCTCCGCTCTCACCTTGGCTGCCGTCCTCGGACATCTTCCCCGGCTCGTCCGGGTTCGGGGCGATCTTGTCCGCGGCGACATCGGTCTTCAACACGACGACCTCATGGGTCATCGTCCCCGCATTGCTGACGAGGAAGGTGATCTTGCCGCTCGGCACGGTGACTTTGTCGAGCACGATCTTGCTGTCGGTGAGTGTGGCGTTGACGGTCGTGGCGCTGGTGGCGTCGACTTTCGTTGCGCCTGTTCCCCCCGCGGTACCGCACGCGGCGAGGAGCAGGACTGAGACTGCGGTTGTTGCCAGAAGAGTCTTCATGCGTCCTACCTCTTTGCCGGAGCACCCGATCGAGCGAATGGCGGCTTCCATTGAAACGTAGGGTGATTCCTCGACCGCCGCGGGTGCCGTTCGGACCCTTTCCGCGCGCCGTTCGACCCTGTTTGCTCGAGACCTCATCTCTTCGAGCGGTCGCCAGATGCGCGGGTTGCCCACATGAAGACGCGCGCGCTGAACATCCCGAAGCCGACTGCTAAGAGGATCAGGACCGTCAAACCGATAACGAGCTGCGCGAGGTCGTTGGGCATGCCATTAGGGTGCGCCCGTCGGTCAGAACAAGAGAGTGCCGAACGGCCCTATCTGGATGGGACTCCCGTGGCTGCGCAACGGGACGTGCGGCCCTGTCACGGACGTGTCCGCACAACGAAAGTGGTTGTCGGGAAGGAGTTCAATTGTGAAAGCAACATCAATCATCAACCGTCACCGGATCATCGCAGACCCGCCCATCGCGAAGTTCCTCTTCTCGGACACGCGCATGGCCATCGTCTGGCTGGTCCTCCGCGTCTACGTCGGATACAGCTGGCTCGACGCCGGCTGGCACAAGATCATCGACAACGGAGCGAAGACCAACTACATCATCGACGGCTCGGGCCTTCTCGCCTTCTGGCAGCGGATCGCCGCCGTCCCCGCCGCACCCGCCAAGCCCGTGATCCTTTACGACTGGTACCGCGGCTTCATCCAGTTCCTCATCGACAACCACACCGAGGTCTTCATGGGCAAGGTCGTCGCCTTCGGCGAGACCGCTGTCGGCGTCGGCCTGATCGTCGGAGCGTTCGTGGGCATCGCCGCCGTCGCTGGCGCCTTCATGAACATGAACTTCATGCTCGCTGGCAGCGCCAGCAGTAACCCGGTCCTGCTCATCCTGGCCGTCGTGCTCATCCTCGCCTGGAAGACCGCCGGGTATCTCGGACTCGACCGCTTCCTGCTCCCGCTCCTCGGCACCCCCTGGAAGGCACCGAAGACCGAAACAAAGGCCAACCACCCGCTCGTACCGCAACTCGCATGACGGGCCGCGACATCGCATATAGAGAGGAGCGGAGTGATCCGCTCCTCTCCGCACTAGCCCGCCGATAATCGGAAGCCTGACGAACGCTCCGGAGTCTCGGGCCACGCTGCCGGCGCGCTTGCGCCTTGCCGCCTTTGTCCTCCCCTCCGTTCTGATTGCCGCTCTCGTCGGTCTCGACTATTTCGTCCTCGAGCCGGCGATGCCCGCGGGACTCGCCCACCTCGTGATGCTCGCTGTTGGCATCGCAGGCGTGCTCGGCTTCTCCACCGTTTTGTTCGGACGCCTCACCGCCTTGCAGACGCGTGACCGCGAGCAGACGGTTCGCCTCCGCGCGCTCAACTCCGCGGGCATGTCGTTGACGTCGGAGCTCGATAGCGCGGCGGTGCTCCAGCGGGTCGTGGATCAGGCCAGGGAGGTCGCGAGCGCACGGTACGCCGCGCTCGGCGTGTTTGACCAGAGTGGGACCGTCGAACAGTTCATCACGTCGGGGATCACCGACGAGGAACGCGCGCTGATCGGCCCGCTGCCCCACGGCCTGGGATTGCTCGGACTCCTTCAGCGTGAGCCCCACGCGTTGCGCCTGCGCGATATCAAGGACCACCCCGCCTCGGTCGGGTTTCCACCGAACCACCCACCGATGCGCAGCTTCCTCGGGACGCCGATCCTTTGGCGCGGGACGGCGCTGGGCAATCTCTATCTCACCGAGAAGAAGGCCGGAGGGGAATTCAGCTCCGACGACGAGCAGGCTGTCGCCACGCTCGCCGCTCAGGCGGCCATCGCGATCGAGAACGCGCGACTCTACGCGCAGACCGAGCGCGTCTCTGTGCTCGAGGAGCGTCACCGCATCGGTATGGACCTGCATGACGGCGCGATCCAGTCGCTCTACGGTCTCGGTCTGCTGCTGGAAGGCGCGGCCGAGCGGATCGAGCGCGAGCCGGCCGCCGCGCGCGAGGTCATCATGCGCGGCGTCGATCGCCTCAACGCCGCGATCGCCGACCTGCGCAGCTACGTCCTCGGTCTGCGTCCCGTCCGCGGCAGCGACCGTCCGCTCAGCGAATCGCTCCGGAACCTCGCCGAGCAAGCGCGCAGCAACGCGCTGCTGGAGGTCGAGGTGGCCGTCTCCGACGAGGCCGCGCAAGCGCTGGACCGCGCCGCCCGCGAGGCGACGTTCTATATCGCGGCAGATGCTCTCGGAAACGTCGCGCGGCACGCGCGAGCGCAGCGCGCGTCGCTTCGCTTGTTCCTGCGGGACTCCCGCGTGGTGTTGGAAGTCACCGACAACGGCGTCGGCTTCGACTACGCGAATGCGACCGAAGGCCACGGTCTGCGGAACATGCGCGAGCGCGCGTTCGCGGTCGGTGGCCAGCTCCACGTTGAGGCGGCTCCAGGGAGCGGCTCGCGTTTACGCTTTGAGCTACCCATCCGTCCGGAGGTCGCGCGTTGACGACGGAGAAGACACGCATCCTGCTGTGCGATGATCACGAGGTCGTGCGCGAAGGCTTGCGTGGCCTGATCGCACGTCAAGAGGGCATGAGCGTCGTGGGCGAGGCCGGCACCGTGGCCGAGGTCGTCGAAGCCGCGACGCGTACGAAGCCGGACGTCGTGATCATGGACGTGCGCCTTCCCGATGGGTCGGGCGTCGAGGCGTGTCGGACCATCCGGGAGACGCGGCCAGAGACCAAGGTGATCATGCTCACGTCGTACGCGGACGACGAGGCGCTGTTCGCGTCGATCATCGCGGGCGCCTCGGGCTATCTCCTGAAGCAGACCCGCGGCCAGGCGGTCGTCGACGCGGTGATCGCGGTCGCCTCTGGTCGTTCGCTGCTCGACCCAGACGTGACCGGTAAGGTGCTCGAGCGGGTGCGACAGGGGCGTGGCGACGATCCAGCGCTCGCGTCCCTCACCGAACAGGAGCGCAAGGTTCTCGCGGGGCTGGCCGAAGGGCACACCAACCGCGAGATTAGCGAGATGCTGTTCCTGTCCGAGAAGACGGTGAAGAACTACGTGAGCCGGATCCTCGACAAGCTCGGTTTGTCCCGGCGCGCCGAGGCCGCGGCCTTCATGGCGAAGCATCGGCCGCGTCCGCAGTAATCACTCTGGCCCGACACATGGCGACGGACTCCTTCTATGGGGAAGAGGAGTCCGTCGCGAGCGGTTGGGGGGTGGGGCGACCTGGCTACCCAGAAGATGCCGGCCGGCTCTCGGTCACGGTCGATGCGCGCCTCGCACGATCGAAACATACGAACCTCGAGCGGGTCATTCAGATAACCACCGGTAAACGCGAAGCCGACTGAAACGCGATAGACACTGAGCCGAAAATCGTCGGACGCGAGAACCGTCCACACATGAACGCTCTCCTGCATTTCCACATTCTGGGTAAGGACCCCTAGAAGCGACGCGATCGCTGTCGATGACGCGAATGCGTTCAATGTTGTCCGCGAAGCACCTCATTTCGCGGGCGGTAGCTTGGTCGACCGGTCCGAGGCGTACTGTCACCCCAGCTCAGCGACAGGGGGAAGCGATGTTGGAAGGCGCTCGCGTCCACACCACGCTGCCGGCGATGGATATCGAACGGGCGAAGGCGTTCTACACAAAGAAGGTCGGGGCCACCGCCGGTGACTCCAGTCCTGGCGGGACGTTCTTCATGTTTGGCGAGTCGCGCTTCGTGATCTACCCGACGTCGAATCCGAACCGCGGCGGCCACACGCAAATGGGGATCTCGGTCAAAGACGTTGGCGCTGCCGTACGAGAGCTCCGCGGTCGCGGCGTCACCTTCGAGGAGTACGACATGCCCGGGCTCAAGACGGTCGACGGGATCGCGACCACACCCGGCGGGAGGGCGGCCTGGTTCAAGGACACCGAGGGCAACACCATCGGCCTCATCCAGTTAAGTGCGTAGCGCCGGGGACGACGCCCGCCAGCGCACGTACAACTCGCCATTTCCGTATTGGTCGAGGTCTGCGCGTGACCCGGTTCGATCTCGGGGTCGGACGCTAGCCGCCTGTCGGCTGCATGGTGTTCGTGTCGGTCGAGCCCGTAGGCGGTATGGGAGCGACGACGAGCTCGAGACCCTTTGTGCCCACGACGCGCACCGGAGTTCCTTGCGCGATATCGGTCTCCGCCGTCGCCCCCGCTGACAGCGGGTACCCCATGGCGTCGCGCATCGTGATCTGACCGTATCCGCCGGCCTGGATCGGAGCGATGACCTGCCCGTCCCAGCCGACGTACGTTGACAGCCCACCGCGCGGAGCCGAACCGCGAACGAAGAGCGCCCCGAGATCCAGGCGCGTCAGGATCGCGAGCGCCGCGCCGACGATCGCGAGGGTGTACGGCAGACTCGAACCGAGTCCGCCGCCGAAACGTCCGGCTGGCCCGATCCGGACCGGCGGACCGCCCGGGCCCGCGACCTCCGGTGGCGCGATGATGCCGCCGAGTCCGTAGCCGAGAAGAAACGCGCCGATGATCTCGGTGAGGAGCACGTCTCCGATCCGCAGCGCCACCCAGGTGTCCCGCTTGGTGCCGCGAGTCCGCGAGGCCCATCGCGCGAGCACGACGAGCGCAAGTCCAACGGACACGGCGTACGCGAACTTCGCGTCGCCTGTGAAGGCAAGCGACGGCATCGAGCCCATGGTTTATCAAACCTGGTGCACGAGGCGCTCCCCTGGCTGGCGACTCGGTACACAGCCGAATAGGGTGGCTCGATCAGGGCAGGGCTTGCATCGACCCAGCAATTCGGAGGAGTTCGTCCTGCCCAAGAACAGGACTGCTCACTGCCACGTACGCGTCGCCATCTACCCACCAAACGATCGGTCCTCCAAAGGCCGCCGCGACGTTGTCGTAGTGACCAATCGGCCGGGCTCCGATCGAGACATCCGGGATTGCGTTCGGCCGCGCGTAGTCCAGACAGCAGCCGGCCGGGCCTTCGATGATGAGGGCGCGAAGCGCGCCGACTTGGTCGGTCAACTCGATTTGGAGCAGACGGGCGTCACCACCCGTTCGCGGGTCACGGCCGCCACCTCGCGAGGTCACCGACACGCTGTCGGCGGGAGCGTCCCCAGGTATGAGTGGCCGGAAGCTGAGCGACGGGGCCTCGGCCCGAATCCGTGCCTCAACGGACACAGGTGGTGTCGCGGTCGGCGTCGATGCCTGACCGCTCTTCGGCAGAGCGACAAGCACGTAGAAGCGAGCCAGCCCCGTGATGGGCTGCTGTGCGAACGCGTTCGCCTCGAGTGAGTACGCAAGAGCAGCCGAGCCGGAGGTGGTGCAAACGAGCCAACGGTCGATCTGCTGAGCCGCTAGGCAAAGCCCGCCGGAAACCTCGCGCTCTTCGCGTTGTCCGCGGTAGACCACTACGACTCCGCTATTGGTGAAGGGCGTATCACGCCAGACGATCGCGCGGTCGCCGTCGAGGCCGAGCGGGTACTCGGTTCCCGAAGTGCTGAGCGCAACCTCCTGACCGCCGCTCGACTCCCACACCGGGCCGCCCCAGTTCCCAGTAGTGGCCTCGACCAGAAGAGCGTGGCCGCTCGTATCGGCGAGCCACAGCGCATGTGGTGAATAGTGGCTCCATGTGTGACCATCCCAGATCAAGGTCCCCGACTGCGGCGACTGGGTCAACGAGATCGAGAGACCGAGCACGGTCCACCGAACGTTGAACGTCAGCGGCTCATCGGGTCGGATCACTCGCGTGCTTCCGCTGGCGAGATCCCAGAGGAGCACATGGACCGAGCAGACGGGGGCCTGCGGTTCGCAGACTCCCTGCTGGAGGAGCGCGATTGAGCGTTCGTCCGGAGCCCAGGCACCGACATCCATGCGGGGCATGACCGCGATTGGACCCCAACGTTGCGCCAGCGTGGCGGTGTCGAGGACGACGGCCTGCCCCTCAGTGGTGCCGCCGCAGATGATGAGGACCGACCGCGCGCTCGAAGACAGGTGCATCGCGAGGACGGCTTGCCCATGACACACATCGACGGGCGATCCTCGGACCTGGCCGGCTTCGACCTTGTAGACAAAGCCGTTGATCGTTCCGGCGATCAACGAATAGTCCGGAAAGCGGATCGACGGGCTCGCGGTAGATGTCACGGCGGGAGTCGGCGTCGTCGCCACACCCGCGTTGTCCTTCGCCGAACGCGCGTTGTTGATCGCCGCACCGACTGCGATGGCGGCGACCAGCACCACGGCCGCACCGGCGACGGTCAGCGCGCGGCCGAGGGTGGTACCCGATCGCCCGTGCAGGCTGCCCGCGGGAATGGAGATCTGACTGGCGAGCGCTTTCATCTCGCGGTCGAGCTCGCGGTCTTCAACGTTCTTCATGCCATCGCCTCCCGAACTTTCGCACGCGCGCGGCTGAGGACTGGGCCCACGCTCGCAGGGGCGATCCCGAGCGCGTCGCTGATCTCCTCGTAGCTCGCGTCCTCGTAGTAGCGGAGGACGAGCGCGACACGATCGCGCGCCGGCAGCCTGCGCATCGCGATCGCGAGCTCCGCCTGCTCCCACGGCTCGCTCGATTCGACGACCGTGAGTCGGACCCGTATTCGCTCCCAGACCCGCCGACGCCGCAGCCGCCCCAAGGCTTGTCGCGCGCAGACCGTTCGGAGCCACGCGATCGGCTCGCGCACCTCGTCGAAGAAGTTGCGACTGCGCATCGCGCGCTCGAAGGCCTCTTGGACTACCTCCTCGGCCTCGGCGGCACCCACCATCAGCGCGGCCGCGCGATAGAGGAGCGGCCGCGAATCCTCGTACAGCGTCGCCCAGCGGGCCTCGACGGACACGGGGTCACTCACGGGACAAGCCCGATCACGGATCACACCTCAATGACGCACGGCCGGGGGCAAATCGGTCAACGCGCTGCATGTAAGCAGCCGGAGACTCGGCATGCACCCGATCCATAGGGGCTAACTCGTACGCCGCCACGGCCAACTCAGTCGCCCAAGCGTCCAACCGTGCGGATCATCTGGGCTGTGACCGCCGGCGCGATACGTAGGACCGCGCTTCTGACCCTACTCGCGGTCGCGATCGCGTCTTGTACCGCAGTGCCGGCGCAGGTCGATTCGGCGGGTGCGTCGAGCGCTCCATCGCTCGGTCTCGATGGGCGATATGGGTGGCTCGTCGCGACGCGGCCCGGTCCAGGGAGCAGCGTGATCCTCGTCGACGAGACCGGTCAGACGCTGTCGGATCCGATCGACGGCGTGAGCGCAGCGGTGAGCAGTCCTAACAGTCGCGTCGTGGCTCTGTGGGTCACCTCGCCACAAGGTGTATCTGAGCTTCGCTTTCTGGACACCGTCCTCCGCCCCGTCGTCGTTGGCGCTCCGGTGTTCACCACGACGGACCGTCTGGTGGAGCGCGGCATGGTCTGGGCGAACGACAGCTCAGCCGTCGCGATCGCGACCACATCCTTAGCCCGCACAGGCGAGAGCGGGTCCGTGCGGATCACGATCCGCACGATCGATCGGCGGACCGCTTCCGCGAACGTCGTGATCAGCACGAATCTCGCCCTCGCGCTGCTCGGGTGGAATCGGGAGAGGCACACGATCGCGCTAACCGTGCAGCGGCCCGACTCGCTTCGCCCTGTTGGCCCAGCGCAGTACGCCACGCTCGACGAGCTGGGTCGCGGCGATCTGAACGTCATGTCGACGAGCGACACACCGGTCACCGCCGACTGGTCGGGTCGCTACGTCGCTTCGGTCGGGCCCTGTACGTCGGGCCCCGGGTGCCGTGCCGTGATCGTGCACGACCTCATGTCGTATCAACCGCTAAGCGAATCCGCTTTGCCGCAACGCGGAGGCTGGGGCGTCACGTTTCGGCCTCGCTCGTCCGACCTTCTCATCCAACTGGAACGGGCGAGTGACATGAACGGGATCACGTTTGCGCTGGAGCTGTGGCCTGACCTCGGCCACGGTCAGAAGCGCGAGCTCGCCGCGGTCACAGTTCAGTGGAGCGGTGGATCAATCGCCGATCCGGGAATGCTGCTCCGCGCGGACGGATCCGCGGCGTCGCTGCTGCGACGAGCGAGTGACGGCACGTGGTCCGGCGACCTCGTTCAGATCGCCACGCTTGGCCACGCCCCGATCTCAATTCGTCAGCCGTTGGCGGCCGTCGTCGTCGATGGCAAGCTCGAGGGGGCCCCGCCGGTCCACACTCCGCAGCCGACGCCGCTGCGGTACCCAGTTCGCACTGCAGAAGAAGTGTTACGCGGTATGCCGAACGACCTCTTCGTTACGGGAACCCCGCCAGGGACGCCTTCCACGTTCGATCCAGCGACGCTCGGCGTGCCGCTCTTCGTGCATGCATTACGTCAACGAGATCGCGACGTGTGGCTCGTTCCAGTTCTGAGCGGCCTCGGCGGCTCTAAGCCATACAACGCGGCCGTCATCGTGGTGAGCGTCGACGCGGATGGTCTTGGCGCGGCCGGGATCCGGGTCGGCGGAGACAGCGGCCCGCCCGGCATCGACGTGCCGCCGATCAGCGAAGTCCGCGCGAGATCCATCGCTTCGGTGGCCATCACCGACGTGACCGCCGCCGACTTGGTCTGGATGCTCGTCCCACCGATAGCCGGATTCCTCTGCGAGGAGTTCTATCCGATGTGGCGTTTGAACTCCGGCGATGGAACCGTCGTGTACGTGACGGGCGACGGGCAGCTGAAGACCGCCGCGGAGATCGACCAACTGCGCTAGAAGTCGGACCAGCCGTCGCTCCCCCGGGTCTTCCGAAGTATGGCGACCCCCATCAGAACGAGGGCAGCACCAAGGAGCGAAATGGAGGCAGGACCTGTCGCCGTCGATGGAAGGGACGCGATGCCAAGCACGCTCGCGGCGAATCTCTCGCTGGCGGAGCCAGTCGGAGCGGCGGGGCTCGACTGTCGGTTGGCGCTCTGGTTCCCGATCGCGCCACCCGACGAATTCGCGGTGCCTTGCGCGCTGCACGTGCCGCTGACGTCGGCGCTCGGCGAGGTGCCGGCCGAACCGTTCGCGATGAAGCAGGCCGACCCCGAAGGGGCACCGTTCGCGCCGCTGCCATCGGATCCGTTGGCTCCGAAGTCTTCGGAAGCGGACGTTGGCTGACTGCCGCAGGCTGTGGCGAGGCTCACGTCCGTCGGCACGCCGGGCGCGGCCTCCGCCGACGAACAGGTCGAAGCGTTCGTCGGGTCCTCGGCCGATCCGACGCCGGCCATCGATCCTCCGAAAGACCCAGTCGCGTTCGCCACCAGATTCGCGCGAGCCCGCGAGTCCGACGCTGTGACATTCGTCCTACTTGCATCGGCGTTAGCCGCCGGCCCGTGCGTCGCCGGCGTCGATCCATCGGGTGCCGATGGGTTGGGCTGAGACGCGGCTGCGCTTGTCGGCACCGTGGCCTGTGTGCCGGGAGCGGTCACAGAGGTGGAACCCTGCGATGACGTTCCCGGGGCCGCCGTGTTCGAGCTCGAGGCGGTGACCGGCTCGCTCGAAGCGATCGTCGCCGGCCCCACGGTTCCTGGAGTCGCGGACGCGGATCCGCCCGCGGTCGAGCCTTCCGTGCCCGGCTGAACGACGGGCTGCGCCGAGAGCGCTGGGCCGTCTGCGAGCGCCTGAATTCCGGCGACGTTGAGGAGCGCGAGGACAGCGACGAACTCAAGCAGCTTTCTCATGTCTTGAACAAACCCTCCGCAAATTCTGCGTCGCGAGCGCGGTCGCGGAGCTCGCCGAGCAGCAGTTTGATGCGCCCGATCTGCGCCACGACCTGGTCGAGCGCTTCGCTCGCGCGGTCCGGGTCGGTCCGTATGAATTGCTTCGCGAGCTGCGCATTTCCGCTGATGGTCGTGAGTGGCTGCCGCAGCTCGGAGACAACGCTTCCGTAGAAGTCGAGCTCGCGGTCACCATCGGCGCGCTTCATCGGCGTGCCCAGGCTGCGGCTCGGGTCAGCACGACGACGCGCGTCTCCGGCAGCTCCGTTCTGAGGATGCGAGCGATCGCGGCGCCGCCAAACGCAGGCATGTCTTCGTCCACCAGCGCTACGTCCGGTCGGAGGCGGCGTAGAAGCTCGAGCGCCCGCTCGCCGTCGTCGGCCTCGGCGACGACCTCGATGCGTGGATCGACGGCGAAGCTCGCGCAGAGGGCGCGCCGGAACGCGTTGTCGCCGTCGCCGATAAGCACGCGAATCGTTCGACCCTCGCGGGCGGAGCGGGCCAACGGGAGGTTGGGCCCGCTCCGCAGCTCGGGTGGGGTGGGGGAGATTGGACTTGTTTGCACGGCCCGACTATTCGGCTGCGGCCCCAGAGGGCACAAGGTCCCATTTGGGTACGCCAGGGGGCTGGCCCTGCGGGATGTGCCCGAATGGGACCTTGTCGATCGCTTGGCTGCCGCGATAGTGACCGGCATGACAAAGACCCGAGTGCTCGTGGCCGAGAACCATCCGTCAATCCGCGAGAACCTGCGCTACCTCATCAACGCGGAGCGCGACATGGAGTGCGTGGGCGTTGCCAAGAACGGTCGGCAGTGCATCGAGCTGTGCCGCGAGCTCTTACCGGAAGTACTCGTGGTCGACGAGATCTTTCCTGGGGCGGACGGACTCGCCATCACGGCGATCGTCGGGAACCGGCTTCCTCAGATCCGGGTGGTCATGTACACGTTCAACCCCGAAGTTTGTGAGGTGGCTCGTGGAATGGGCGCTGTCGGTTGTGTCGCGAAGGACATGCCCTATGACGTGCTCCTGGGAGCGCTCAGGCGGGCCGCTCCCGCTCCCGCGCTGAAGGCTCACTAGCCGTCGCGGTGCGCCGCGGCATCGGATCGTTGGAGACATCGACAAGAAAGATCACAAGACCGGCGATCTTGCCCGCGCCGTCGTGGATCGGATTTGTGAAGACGTCGACCCGACGCCAGCCGGCGCCGAGCCGCGCGAAGTCGAAGAGGGCGACCCCGCGGGCCGCTCGCGGTGCGGCGGCGGCGAAACTCTCGTCGGCGAGGCGGGTGATCGCAATCCGCGGCGCCGGCGGCAGCAGCTCCCGCAGCTCGATTCCTCGCCCCGTGTCCGCGAGAACTTTCCTGGCGACGGTGTTGATGTACTCGACATGGTGAGTCGAGCCCCTCGTGACCACCGCAGGGATCGGCACCGCGTCGAGCAGGCTGAGGGCGCTCGGAGCCCGCGATCCGCGCCGCCGCGCGGCGTCGGTCTGAAGTGCCGGCTTCACGAGGGCCGTTCGGCTCGGCACGTCGAGCTTGATCAGAAGTCGCGAGATGACCCTCTTGACAGCGTCTGGTCCGATGCCGAGCTCGGCGGCAATCTCCTTGTTCGCGAGCCCGCGGATGAGACGATCGAGCACCTGGCGCTGACGAGGCGTGAGGCGCGGATCGTCGGTGCGAGCGCGAGCATCGACGAACACGCGCTCCTCTCCACGAAGCGGGATCCGCGTGAGGAGCGTCATGCGACGCCGCTCGATGCCGGGCGTGCCGCCGGACCCGCTCATGGCTGCGTCGTTCCGACGTGCGCCTGGAACGTCCGATAACCGCCGCCCGAGCGCTTCGCCTCGTACATCGCCGAATCGGCGGCGGCTAGGAGGACCTGCGTGTCGCGTCCGTGATTCGGAAAGACCGCGATCCCGATGCTTGCCCCGACCGTGAGCGATTTCCCTTCGACCGCGATGGGCGCGACGATGAAGTCGACGAGCGCGCGTGACGCTTCGATCGCGCCGAGCAAGGGAGTCGCTGGAAGCATCAGGACGAATTCGTCTCCGCCGAGGCGCGCCGCGGTGTCGCTCTCTCGAAGCGTCCCGCTCAACCGGTTGGCGATCTCAACGAGGACCACGTCGCCCGCGTGATGTCCCCAGGTGTCGTTGACGGCCTTAAAGCCGTCGAGATCGAGCATCAAGAGGCTCAGCGGCGTGTCTTGCCTTTGCGCGACAGCGATCGCCGAGGTCAACCGATCCTGAAGCAGCGCGCGATTTGGGAGACCAGTCAGTGGATCGTGCAGTGCCTCCTCGCGTAGCGCCGCCTCGGCCCGTTGGCGGCCGCTCGCGTCCCGGAGAAGCCACACGCGACGATCGCTGTCGCTCGCGGACGCCGGTCGCCGAATCATGTCGACCTCGATGAGGGCGCCGTCGCGCGTACGAACCTGCGCGTGAAACGGCCCCTCTCCGGCTGCGATCAACGGGAAGGCGTCGTCGCCGACGATGAGGTCGGACATCGCGGGAGCTTCCACGAGATCGTCTTGCGTATATCCAGTAAGGGCCTCGAACGCGTTGTTCCAATACGTTGGCAGGCCCGCTTGCGTGACGAGGACGGCCTCTCCCGCATCGTCCTGCGCCTGCAGGATCGGCTCATAGGTGTCGTGTTCGCGCTCGCGCAACGCGTCGAGCTCCGGCAGGACCACGTTGAGCAACGTCCCCGCCGCGAGGTAGCCGCCGAGGTGGAGCAGGACGAGCGGTGCGCTCAGCGGGATCCCGAGCGTCGTGGTGCGGAATGCCATCACGACGACGTACGCGAGCGATAGCGAAGCCGCCGCGAGCAGCGCGCCGCTCGGGAACCGGATCCCTCCGCTGGCGATTACGAGGAATCCGCATGCGTAGATCGTCCAGCTCGGATCCGGAGCGAAGACGAACAGCGCGAAGCCAATCAGGCTGATGTCGGCGGCGAGGCTGAAGCGTGACGCCCGCTCGCGGTCCGCTGAGCTCCGCACCCTGACCCATGCGAGCATGACCAAAAGTCCGTACCCGGCAAAGAAGACTCCGAGCACCAGAACGAACAGCGGGCCAACGTTCGGCACGGCCGGGCCGAGCAAGAGGATGGCGGCCGCTGCGAGGAGACGCAGCGCACCGAGGGTCATCTCGATGCTTTTGTGGTCCACCCGCGCGGCTCTTTGATCAGCGGTCCCGAACGCGCTCGCGTTGACGTTACCCATCACGGAAGGCCGTGCGGAATCGTCGGGATCGGGGGAAGTGTCGGAAGTGGCGGCGTCTTCGTCGCCTCCGGAGTCGGAGGAGCCGAGAGCGACGGCACCGGCGCGATCGTTGGCGAGGTCGTCTGCGTCGGTGCGGCTGTCGGCGCAGGGGCGGTCGGCGCGGCTGACGGCGTCGCTGTGCGAGCGGCGGTCGCGCTCGGCGATGTCGCCGCCGGACCAGGCAACGTCTGCGGCGGAATCGACCCAAGAATTGAGGGAGAGGCGGTCGAGGGAAAAGGAGATGCGCTCGGCGTCGACTGGCCGCCGGCGTCGCGGATAAGGCTGAATCCGGCCAGGGCGAGCGCGATCGCGAGCGACGGCCCAAGCAGCACATACAGGGTGAAGGAAGCTCGGCCCGCATGGCCAAAAGCTCGCCCGCCCGGCTTCCCCTCGCGCCCGCCCATTCGCTTGGTAGGTACTTCTTACCCCGCGGCAATCGTTGATAAGTGGCGACCCCGTTGCAACGAGTCTGAAGCCGGATTCGGCTGCGCTAGCGAAGTGATCTTCGGCCCCGTTTGTCCCGGTCCTCGCACACGTTTGGACGCAAGGGGCACAAGCTCTTAGGTCGCGGCCTCTTGGCGGGGTCGGGTCCTAGTACTCCGTGCTAGAAGCCGACGCCAGTCGGGGACTCGGCGCGCAGCATCAACGAGCGCCGGTCTTTCGTCGGCATCTCGATCACGATGAGAACCCCCTGCCAGTCGCCATCACCAGGAACCTTCCAGGTGCTGAAGGCGAGTGGCGCGTTCGCCCCACCAGCGACGCGCGTCCAGCCTGCCGCTGCGAGCTGCTGCGCGAAGAACGACTCGAGCTCAGCACTGGTTTTCGGCGTGGTCGCGACGGCATCGGACTGCTGACGTGGGCCACCGAAGCTCGATCCCGATGACTGCAGCAGCACCCCGTCCGGCGCGCGAAGCACAGGGAGACGCTGCGTGGGCATGCCCGGCTGAGGACCGCTCTTCTGCGAGCACGGCGAGCCCATGAACTGCTGGGCGGCCGCGGGCTGCACCGGTTCGAAGTGGACCCGGACGTCGTTCGCGGCGTTAGGCCGCGCGAACACCGTCAACGAGACGTACGGAAGTGCATCGCCTTTGCAGAACATGCTCCCTTTCGTCGGACCAACCGACCCCTGGAATCCTCCGGGCTGCACCTGCTGGGGGACGGGCGGCGGCGTGAGTCCCTTCTTCGCGAGCTCGCGTTCATAGAAGGATGTGACGTCGTCGGGGCTGCCCGGGACGTCGAGGACCGTATCGAATGAAGGGTTCGCATTGGTTCGTTGCCGAAGCACGCTCCCGACAAGGTGCGAGCCCGGCGGGATCGGGAGGTCGAAACCCGCGTTGGGCGGCAATGCCCCTGGGTGCAGCGTCGCAGTTTGAGTCGATCCGTCGGGCTGCGGGTAGGGCGGAGAGATCAGGCGCGCGGCGAGCTCCGCGAGATCATCGTTCGACGCGGGAGTCGCTCCCTGCCCACCGCCGCGGATCTCACCGACTTGCGATGCGAGCTCGACTGCCGTGAACGCAATGACGAGCGTGAGCGCGACCGCTGTGAGCCCGCCGAGCACCAACCGCACGAGCGCATCAAAGCATGCTGTCCCTGCAACGCAAGCAACATTCGTGTAACTGCTTCCCTGTGCGACCTGGATACGAGCGGTCGGTCAAGCTATTGATTCGGTGCACGCGCGCGTGCTTCTAGGCCAGAGGCTTGGTGCTCATCGCTTGAGTCCACCGATCGTGGTACTCGACGAGATCCCGCAGCTCCGGAAGCGTCTCATCCGGACCGGCACGTTCCACGAATCGCGCCGTCGCGTACTTCCACGTCCGATCGACGTGGCGCTGCAGGTCTTCGCGCGCGATCGCGCGAGCCGGAAACACGGGGAGCGCGTGCTGTCCCGCGCGCCATGGCTTCGGCGTCAGTCGGGCGCGGAACGAGCGCTGCGCACGGCACAGCAAAACGTATTTCGCGTCGGCGCCGAGCTCGGTCAGGAATGAGCGCGCCTCCTCACCCGCTGGATCGAACGTGTGGTTGGTGCAGAGGAGCCGCCAACCGGCCCGAGTCCGGTAGGCGCGTATCGCCACGTCGGGACGGCCAGCCAGAACGCTCGAGAGGCTGGCGGGCGGCGGCTCTGCGCGCGGTTCGGGCCCGAGGTCGTCCGTGTCGATGTCGGCGAACAACGCGGCGGTCGCGTTCATCACGATCGAGCCGTAGGCGTTGACGGTGATGCGAGCCGACTCGCCGGCGGGACCGCGAAGAATATCGACGAGCGCTTCCGCGCGCCTGTTCGCGAGATAGGCGTAGCCGTCGAGCGCCCCGCTGCGTCCCGCGAGGAGATCCTCGAGTGCGCGCCGAGCCTGCTCCTCGGCGATCTGGCGCGCGTCGGCGGCGGACATCGTCGAGATGCCGACGCCGGATCGAAAGACGCGCTTCCCGGTGCGCGGATCGGTCGCCGGAAGGGTGCGCATCTCGCGAAAAATCCGTTCTTCGCCCGCGGGAAGAAAACGTGGCCCGCTCCCAGGAAGTGACAGTCCGGGCTCCGGCGGCTCGTCGTCGCCACGCCGGAACAATCGGCCGATGAATCCCATTAGCGGCGCGCCGTCTGTGTGACGTTGTTCATGATCGCCAGCGCGGTGCCGCTCTGGATGCGGTCCTTCTCCGCGGCGGAGAAGTCCATTCCTTCGATGGAGCTCACGGCTTTCTCGATCGATCCGAGCAGATGCGGGTAGTCGCTCCCCATGGCCATGTGATCGGCGCCGACGATGTCGCGGAGCATGCGCAGGTTGTGCGGGGAGAACGTGACCGTGTCGTAGTAGAGCTTCTTCAGGTAGACGGACGGCGGCTGGTCGATGTTGACGCGGCACTCAGCGAAATCGCGCCAGCCCGAGTCCATGCGCTCCATGAGGTACGGGACCGCGCCGCCGGCGTGGCCGACGAGCCAGCGGATGTTCGGGAGCTGTCTGAACATGCCCGCGTAGCAGAGCTTCGCGATCGCGACCGTCGTGTCGAACGGAAATCCAACGATCGGCCCGAGCACGTACTCGGTGAACGCGTCCGCCGCAGCCGGGATCATCGGGTGGACGAAGACGCAGAGGCTTCGGCGATGTGCCTCCTCGAAGAATGGCCGATAGACCGGATCCGCGAGGGCGCGCCCGCGGATGTTCGATAGGACGACGACGCCCTGCATGCGCAGCTCGTCCAACGCGCGCTCGAGCTCGCGGAGCGCCGCGTCCGGGTCGTCCATGGGGATCGAGGCGAAGCCAAGGAACCGTCCGGCGTGCTTCGCGGCGAGCTCGGCGTAGGCATCGTTGGCGAGCCGGGCGACCTCGGCCTGCGCCTTGCCCTCGACGAAGTACACGTTCGGCGTCGAGAGCGAGAGGACCTCAGTATCGATACCGACCCGGTCCATGTCCTCGAGGCGCTTCGCGACATCGGTCATCGGCGCGGTCACACCAAAGAAGCGCGCGCCCTTGTATCGGATGATCCGCTGCCCGGTCGGGCTCTTCCCGAACGAGAAGTCGCCGCCGCCGCGCTCGATCCGCTCGAAGTACGCCGGCGGGTAGTAGTGGGTATGCAGATCGAATCGCATGGCGGGCAGTCTTGCAGACTGCGCCCGGCTACGGTGGCGAGGGAAAGGGTCGAGCCGGGAGGATCGTCGCCTGCACGAGGACGCCGTTATCGATCATGTTCGTCGCGCCGACGCTGACGCTCGCACCGACGCCGTCACCGTCGTGGATGAGCACGAAGATCGTGCCCAGGGAAACGGGACCCGCGCTGGGCGCGGTGATGGGCGCCCCGCTCAGTCGCCACGCCGGATGGGCCTTTCCGTAGAAGCTCTCAAGCTCCGCACGGGACAGCGTGGACGACCACTGCGCGGTCATCCCGCGCATCTCCGGCGGCAGAAATGGGAGCGGGCCGGTCGCCATCACGAGCTTCGAGCTCGGTGGGGTCGGAAAGTCGGACGGGAACTCCTTCGGCAGCGAGATGGTCCCGCCCGAAGACGGGACCCGAACATCGCAGCCGCCGAGGGCCACAAGCGTGAGCACGAGGGCGGCCGTTCGCGCCCCTCGGACGAGGTGTCCGGCGATCATCAGGACCACTTTCTACGCGCCCCTCGATTACTCTCTGTGTCGTGCCGGTACAAACAGACTCGCTCGCGAGCCGGATCCGTGACGTTCCCGACTTCCCCAAGCCGGGCATCCTCTTCAAGGACATTACGACGCTCCTCAAGGACGGGGACGCGTTTTCGGCCGCGATCGACGGACTCCTCGCGAAGATCGGCGCGAAGAAGATCGACGCCGTCGTCGGCATGGAGTCGCGGGGCTTTATCTTCGCGGCCCCGATCGCCTACAAGCTCGGCGTCGGGTTTGTCCCCGTGCGGAAGCTCGGAAAGCTCCCCGGCGATGTCGTCAGCGTCGAGTACGACCTGGAATACGGTTCGGCGACGCTCGAGATGCACAAGGACGCGATCAAGCCGGGCGCTCGCGTCCTGATCGTCGACGATCTCCTCGCAACTGGGGGCACGGTGGCCGGGACCATCGAGCTCGTGAAACAGCTCAAGGGCGAGATCGTCGGTCTCGCATTCCTGATCGAGTTGGCCGCGCTCAAAGGCCGCGACAAGCTCTCGGGTTACGAAATCGCAACGCTGATCAAGTACTAATCCAGCTCGCGCGACCGACCGTATTAACCGTGGAATGTGGGCCCGGACTGCGTTGCTCGCGAGCCTCGTCGCGGTCGTGGCGCTGTCGGCGCCGTCTTCCGCGTCTGCCGCAGGCGCGAGCTTCATGACGCTCGGTCAGCTGCCCGGTTCGATCGGGGACACCGAAGCGAACGGCGTGTCTGGCGATGGCTCGGTCGTCGTCGGATTCGCCTGGGTGAACTCGAACGACAACAAGGCCTTCCGCTGGACCGCGCAGGGTGGATATGAGATCTTGCCGGAGCTCGGACCCGGCCAGACCCGCGCCAACGACGCATCGTTCGATGGGAGCGTCGTTGTCGGCCAGTCGCAGTTCGCAGCCGTTCGGTGGACCGCGTCCGGCATCCAGCAGATCCCGCTGTACGACGGCTCTGCGGTGAACGCCGACGGAAACGTGGTCGTCGATTTCCAGCGGTGGGTCGCGCCGGGCGCGACGAACGACTTCGGGTCACTCGGGGGCCTATCGACCCGCGCGAACAACGTTTCGGCCGACGGCCAAGTCGCCGTGGGCTACTCCGAGACCGCGGGCGGGAACCGGTTCGTGCACGCGTTCCGCTGGACGCCCACCGGAGGCATCAACGACTTGGGCGTGACCAGCGGGACCGAGAGCATCGCCTGGGGCATTTCCGGTGACGGCACTGTCGTCGTCGGCGAAGCGCGCGACAACGCGGGTTTCTGGCGCGCCTTCCGCTGGACGTCGTCCGCCGGTATGAAGGACATGGGCACGCTCGGCGGTCCGATGAGCCACGCCGCCGAAGCGTCCCGCGACGGCAGCGTCATCGTTGGATGGTCACTCACGAACGGGGGCAGCACGTCCGATCACGCGTTCTGGTGGACGGCGAAGACGGGCCTGCGTGATCTCAAGACGGAGCTGCAGTCCCGCGGCGTCACCGGCCTCGACAACTGGTTGCTCTATGCCGCGACCGGCGTCTCCGACGACGGGAGCGTCATCGTCGGAGTGGCGTTGAACCTGGTCACGCACGAGTGGCAGCCCTTCCGTGCCGTGTTGCCGGTGGTCACCAGTACGCCGAGTCCCACGCCAACCGCGACCTCGTCACGCACGCCCACGCCCACTCCCAGAGGCACGGCGACGCCCGGGCCGAGCGGTAGCGCGACGCCCACCGCCACCCCATCTCGCTCACCGCGGCGTTGAGGGACTGAGCGAGGGCGGGCCCCGACGGGAGCGCACCGACCTCGCGTTCCACATCGAGCTGGCCGGGCTGAAAGCGCGTGGCAATCTATCGGGCTATGACATCGCCACGCTTATCAAGTACTGAGGTAGCTAGTCGGATCCATCGCGTACCCCTGATCGGCGCGACCGCATACGTCATCCTCGAGGATGAGATCACGGTCATCGACGCGGGCCTGCGAGGCTCGCTGCCGCGGCTCCACGCGTGGATCACCTCAGTTGGGCGATCGCCGCAGGAGGTCCGCCGCTTCGTCATCACGCACGCGCATCCCGACCACATCGGCGGGGCCGCGGGCGCGCACATCCTGCTCCACCCGGCCGACCGTCAGCGCCCGCTCCGCTTCAACGCCGGTACGATCGCCCGTCGCTTGAGCCGGCTACCGGCGACGATCGACATGGCCGACGGCGATGTCATCCCCGCGCTGGGCGGCCTTCGAGTCATTCACACGCCCGGCCATACCCCCGGCAGCGTGTGCCTCTACGCGGAGCGCGAGGGGATCGTGTTCGTCGGGGACGCGCTCTGGAGCGATGACGAGGGTGCGCTCCACCCGCCGAACCCCTACTGGAGCGAAGATCTTCGCGGCGCGCGCCGGTCGCTCGACACGCTCGCCGGCCTACGCGTCGGCACCATCCTGCTCGCGCACCGTCCACCGCTCGAGCGCGCGGACCGCGCGCTGCGCGAGCTCGCGGAGCGTTGGCATTGAACGCATATCGGGTCGTCGCGGATGCCCTCACCGGGTTGCGCGTGGTCGCGGGGGTCGCGCTCGCGGTGCGCCCGAGCGTCGGCCTGGTCGTTGTTGGGATAGCGACCGATTGGATCGACGGAGCAATCGCGAGACTCGGCGACGCGGCGCCGTACGGTGCGCGGTTCGATCTGGAGGCCGACTCCGTTCTCACTCTCGGCGCCGCGATTGCTGCGACTCGCCGCGGAAGTGGGCGGTCGTTGCTCGTCGCTCCCATCCTCCGGTATGCCGTGGTCGCGGCCCGCGATCCACGGACGTATACCCCGCGGGAGCGCTTCTTTGACCGCGTGAGCGGGATCGCCCAGATGGCCGTGCTCGTCGGCTCTCTTTCGCCATGGCCGCTGCGCCTGCTGTCACTCGCCGCTTTCCCTGTGACCGCGGCCCGATGCGCCACGCTCGCCGCCCTGCTCACGAGGGGCGCGGTACAATCGGGTCCTCGCAAGCGACCGGCGGAGGCCCGCTTTGGTCCAGACCCAGGAATAGGGGCCCCAGAGGTAATGGGGGCTCCAGCAAGGGAGGACCGATGACCGCGGCCCCGTCACTACCCGAGATCAAGATCGATGCGCACGCATCTGCCGACGAGGCACGCGCGTTCCTCGACCGCGATCGGCTGATGGCGGCGTATGCCCTCGCGGACATCGATCAGCCCGAGATCGAGGGAGCGCGCTGGTGGATCGCCCGCCGCGACGGCGAGATTGCGGCGGTCGTCATGGTCGTCGAGGGGCTCCCCTTCCGTCCGTGCTTCGCGACCGGCGCGTCAGATGGTCTTGCGGCGCTCTTCCGCGAAGCGATCAAGGAGCCGCGCGTGCTCCTGGCGACGCCGCCGCGGTCCCGCGGCGCGATCGAAATGACCTATCGCTTTGAGCGCGTAGACCACATGCGGCGGATGAACGTGAACATCGGGCGGTTCCGGCCGCGCATCAACCAGCAGGTCGCGCGTCTCGGCGCGAATGACCTCGATGCCGTCATCGACCTCTACGGACATGCGTCACGTACCTACTTCACGCCGGAGCGCATGCGCCGCGAGATCTACTTCGGCATTTTCCAGGGCGATGTGCTCGTCTCGGCAGCGGGCACGCATGTTCGTTCGACCAAGTCGGGCATCGCGGCGGTCGGCAACGTCCTCACGCGACTGGCGTTTCGCGGCCGGGGCATGGCGCGCTCCTGCACCTCGGCGGTCACCGAGACCGCCCTTGAGCAACATCGCGACGTGGTCCTCAATGTGCGCGAGGACAACGCGCCCGCGATCGCGGTGTACGAACGCCTTGGCTTCCAGACGCACGGCCTGTTCATCGAAGGCCCCGCCGTACGGCGGCCGGGCTGGGAACGACTCTTCGGGTCGTTGAAGGAGAGGAAATAGATGGCGGTCGCGACGAAGGTCCCGAAGTACGACGTCACCGATCTCGACCTCGCGGACGCGGGGATGCGCCGGACCGAGTGGGCCGCACGCGAGATGCCCGTCCTCGGCCAGATCCGGACGCGCGTCGCGAAGGAACGACCGTTCGCGGGCATCCGCATCGCCGCGTGCCTCCACGTCACGACCGAGACCGCGAACCTCGCGCTCGCGCTGCGCGACGGCGGCGCCGAGGTGGCGCTCTGCGCATCGAACCCGCTCTCGACACAGGACGACGCCGCCGCGGCGCTCGTCGCGCGCGAAGGCATTTCGGTCTTCGCGCGGAAGGGCGAGGACCGCGACACCTACTACCGCCACATCAACGCGGTGCTTGAGACGAAGCCCCACATCACCATGGACGACGGCGCCGATGTTGTGACGCTCCTCCACACCGAGCGCCGCGAGCTTCTTGCCGGCGTCCGCGGCGGGACGGAGGAGACGACGACCGGGGTGATCCGCCTTCGTGCGATGGCCGAGGAGGGCGTCCTCAAGTACCCCATCGTCGCCGTCAACGAGGCGCAGACCAAGCACATGTTCGACAACCAGTACGGGACGGGCCAGTCGGCGATCGACGGGCTGCTCCGCGCGACGAACCTGCTCCTCGCGGGCAAGGCAGCGGTGGTCTGCGGCTACGGTTGGGTCGGTCGTGGTGTCGCGAGCCGCCTTCGCGGAATGGGCGCGATCGTCACGGTCTGCGAGGTGGATCCGCTCCGCGGGCTCGAGGCCGCGATGGACGGATTCCAGGTCGCCACGGTCGCCGAAGCCGCGAAGCGCGGTGACGTCTTCTTCACCGCCACCGGGAATCTCAACGTCATCGGCCGCAGCCACTTTGCCCTTTTGAAGGACGGCGCGATCCTCGCGAACGTCGGCCACTTCAACGATGAGATCGAGCTCGGCGCCCTCGCCGAGATGGCCAAGGGGCGGCGCGCGATACGACCGTTCGTCGAGGAATTCCAGCTGCCCGGCAAGAAGGTATTCGTCCTCGCGGAGGGCCGGCTCCTGAACCACGCGGCCGCCGAAGCGAACCCGGCCGCGGTCATGGATATGAGCTTCGCGAACCAGGCGCTCTCGATCGAATACTTACTCAAGCATGGCAAGGATCTGGCGCCGCGGGTCTACCCTGTGCCGCGCGAGCTGGATGAGGAGATCGCGCGCCGCAAGCTCGAGGCTATGGGCATGAACATCGACACGATGTCCGCGGCTCAGGCCGAGTACGCGCGGTCGTGGAAGGCGGGAACGTGATGGCGGAGTCGTTCAAGTCGGCGGATCGCGTCCTCTTCACCAGCGAGTCGGTCACGGAGGGGCACCCCGACAAGCTCTGCGACCAGGTTTCGGACGCGATGCTCGACGAGTGCCTCCGCCAGGATCCCAACTCACGCGTGGCGTGCGAGACCGCGACAACCACTGGCGTCATCCTCGTCGCGGGCGAGATCACCACGCACGCGTACGTCGACGTACCGCGCCTTGTGCGCAGCGTCGTGCAGGACATCGGCTACACGAACGCCGATTACGGGTTCGACTACCGAACGTGCGGCGTGCTCACCGCGATCAAAGAGCAGTCGCCGGAGATCGCGCAAGGCGTCAATGAGTCGATCGAGGCTCGCGACGGCACGGATCCGATGGAGCTCGGCGCGGGGGACCAGGGAATGATGTTCGGCTTCGCCGTGCGCGAAACCGTCGAGCTCATGCCGCTCCCGATCACGCTTGCACATGCCGTCGCTCGGCAGCTGGCGAAAGCGCGCAGGGACGGGACCCTGCCGTACCTGCGGCCCGATGGCAAGACCCAGGTGACGGTCGAGTACGAGAAGGGCGTTCCCAAGCGCGTCCACACCGTCGTCGTCGCGGCGCAGCACGATCCCGGCATCGATTACCAGCGTCTCTGCAACGAGATCCGCGAGCAGGTCATACGGCCGGCCATCGTCGGACCGTGGCTCGACTCCAAGACGAAGTACCTGGTGAACGGGACCGGCGCGTTCACGATCGGCGGACCGATGGGCGACGCCGGCCTCACCGGACGCAAGATCATCGTCGATACCTACGGCGGATACGCTCGGCATGGCGGCGGCGCGTTCAGCGGGAAGGACGCGACGAAGGTCGACCGGTCCGCCGCTTATGTCGCGCGATACGTCGCGAAGAATGTGGTTAGAGCCGGTCTCGCGGACCGTTTCGAGCTGCAGCTCGCGTACGTGATCGGCGGTGCGCAGCCGATCTCACTCAACGTCGAGACGTTCGGGACGGGCACAGTGGCCGACGAAACGATCCGCAAGCTCATCGGCGAGCATGTCGACTTCCGGCCGGGCGCGATCATCGAGCGGTTCGGGCTTCGTCGTCCTATCTATCGGCAGACGGCGGCGTACGGTCACTTCGGCCGGCCAGAGCTGCCGTGGGAGAAGACCGATCTCGCCGACACGTTCGCGAAGGCCGCGGGGGCAAGGGCAGCGCTCGCCTAGCCGGCCGCCCGGCGACGGGCTGGCCAGCGTTGTGCACGACCGCCCCCGACCTTTTTCTTAAGGAGGGTGATCGTGAACGGAGTCCTTGTACGCCCAAGCACCTCGTGGATGTCGGTGCTCGGCGGCTGGATCGCGACGATCGGCGCGATGGCGCTCGTGGCGCCTGCGGTCGCCGGCCTGCTCGTCGGCGCGAACATCGGAAACAACGACGTCGCCCCCGCGGTCCCGGTCGTCATCGGGATCTTGATCTCGTATCTGATCGGCGGGTACGTCGCCGGACGGATGGCGGGATACCGGACGAGCTGGCACGGCATGCTCACGGCCTTCTTCAGCCTCTTCGTGCTTCTCGTCATCGTGCTCGCGAGTTATGCCGCTTCCCGCGGTGCCTTTGCGGGTATCGGGGTGAACAACTTGACTGACCTCGTGCCCGGCGCGGCTGGATTGAACGTCGACAGCCTCGGCAACGCGCTCACGTTCGGCGCTCTGCTGGGCTTCCTCGCCGCCATCCTCGGTGGCTGGCTCGGCGGCGTTCTGGCGCCGTCTCACGCTGCCGTCCCGGTGACGGCTCCCTACGTCGCCCGCGAGGCCGGACCGGTTCCCGGCCGGATCGTCGGCGTCGGCCCGGTCGGCTCCCGCACCGTCAAGCGCGAAACGGTGATCCGACGGCCGCCGCTGATTCCGTCACTCGGAAGGAAAGGCGGCGAGCGCGCCGAGGAGCGCCGCGAAGTCGAGGAACATCGCGACACCGGTTTCTAGCGTCCGAAGGCGCTGAACCGCGGCGAGCGGGCGGACGTATCCTCCCTGAAACCCGGTCGGTTCGGGAGGGGGATGTCTATGCGTTCCGCCCGCTATCTCGCGGCAGTTCTTGGTTCCTTCGCGATCCTGCTCGCCGCTTGCGGTCAGCAACCCGCCGGGGGCGGGACCGCGTCGCCGAGCGCCGGCGCAAAGGCGGCGTACGGGGGCACGCTTACATTCGCGCTGGAGAACGATCCAGCGAACCTCGACCCAATGCTCTCCGGTCTCTTTGTCGACCGGAACATCCACTACGCGATGTACGACTCGCTCGTCCGCGTCGACCCGAAGGGGAACATCATCCCCTGGCTCGCGGAGAAGTGGGAGACCTCGAGCGACGGAAAGACGGTCACGTTCACCCTGCGCACCGACGTGAAGTTCCACGACGGCACGAGCTTCGATGCCGATGCTGTGAAGTGGAACATCGAGCGGTACAAGACGACGCAGGGGTCGCTCCGAACGGGCGACCTTTCGTCCGTGGACACCGTGACCGTCGTCGATCCGAAGACCGTGAAGTTCAACCTCAAGTCGGCGTTCGCGCCGCTCCTCGGGGCGCTCGTCGACCGCGCGGGGATGATGGTCTCGCGAAAGGTCGTCGAGGCAGTCGGCGCCGACTTCACCCTCAAGCCGTTCAAGGCTGGAACCGGACCGTTCATCCTCACCGAGGCCGTCAAGAACGACCACTACACGCTCGAGAAGAACCCCGACTGGTGGGGCAAGGATGCGAACGGGAACAAGCTCCCATACCTCGATAAGGTGACCGTCAAGATCATCACGGACGCTGACGTGCGCCTCACGAACCTCCGCACCGGGAACGTTCAGCTCGTCAACCTGATCAACGGCAAGGATGTCCCCGCGGTGAAGGCGGACACGACGCTGAACTACCAGGAGGTCGGATCGTTCGCGTTCAACAGCATGGTCCCGAACGAGGCGCCGAGCTACATCTTCAACGAGAAGCGCTACGTGAAGGCGGTCGCCATGGCGATCGATCGCGACGAGATCTTGAACCGCGGTCCGGCCCAGGGAGTCGGCCTCGTCGGCTACGGGCCGATCTCGCCGGCGCACTTCGCGTACGACCCGAACTTCAAGCCCTGGCCGAAGGCCGACCCGGACGGAGCGAAAAAGCTCATCGCCGACGTCGGCAAGGGCCCGCTGAAATTCGAGCTGCTCGTTCCGTCCGGTGACGCGGCGACGCTCCAGCTTGCGCAGCTCATCCAGGCGGAGCTGCTCAAGGCCGACATCACGATGGATCTCAAGTCGGGGACGCTCGCGGATATCGTGACGCTGCAGCAGCAACACAAGCACCCGGGGATGACCTTTGTGGGGTGGAGCGGCCGGCTCGACCCGGACGGCAACACGTATGACTTCGTGGTCACGGGCCAGCCCAACAACGACTCCTCGTACTCCAACGCGCAGGTGGACACGCTCATGAAGCAACAGCGGGCTGAGCCTGACCCGGCGAAGCGCAAGACGCTCCTCCAGCAGGCGCAGCAGATCTTCACGGTCGATGATCCGTCGCGCGTGTGGTTCGGATTCACCATCTCAGCGCTGACGAGCGTGAAATCCGTTGCTGGGATGGAGTCCTACCCCGACCGGATCCCGCGCTTCCAGACGGCACAGATCCAGCGATAGAACGACCGCGGTGACGTGAGAAACGAGGCGACGGAGTGATCAGGTACATCCTCCGTCGCCTCGTGCTAATGGCGCCTGTCGCGTTCCTCGTCACCGTCGGCGTCTTCATCCTCGTGCGTCTCTCGCCGGCCGACCCGGCGCTCGTCTTTCTCGGCGAAGAGCGCGACCCCGCCGCGATCGAGCAAACGCGCATCCAGATGGGACTCGACAAACCACTGCCCGTGCAATATGTCGTGTGGCTGAGCCACGTCGTCCAGGGGGATCTTGGCCGATCGTTCGAGACGCACCAGCGGGTCCTCGAAGCGATCTGGGAGCGGCTTCCCGCGACGGTGGAACTCGGCCTGGCGGCGATCTTCTTCTCCGTGTCGATCGCGCTCGTCGTGGGGATCATCTCCGCCGTCAAGCGGAACTCGATCGTCGATCTCCTCTCGACCAGCATCACGCTCGCCGGTGTCTCGTTCCCTAGCTTCTTCCTTGGGATCGTGCTCATCCTGCTGTTCGCCTACGTCATACCGGGGAAGATCTTCCCGCCCGGTGGGTACGTGCCTCTCGCCCAGGACGCCGGGGACAACCTTCGTCGGCTCGTCCTGCCCGCCATCACGCTTGCGACGGCGAGCCTCGCGATCAATCTGCGGCAGGTCCGCTCCAGCCTTCTCGACGTCTTCGGGCTGGACTACATGCGCACCGCGCGCGCCAAGGGACTTCACGAACGTACGGTCATCACCCGACATGCCCTCAAGAACGCGCTCATCCCGGTCATCACGCTCATCGGTATCCAGGTCGGAGCGATCATCGAAGGCGCCTTCATCACCGAGACGATCTTCTTCTGGCCGGGGATCGGGCGGCTCGCGGTCCAGGCGATTCCCACGGGTGATTACCCGGTCGTTCAGGGCGTCGTCCTCATCTCGGCGTTCTCTTACATGTTCAGCACGCTCCTGGTCGACGTGCTCTATGCGTGGCTCGATCCGCGCATCTCGTACGAAACGATCACCGCGTGAGCGAGGCCGCCCTCCCCGTCGTCCTCCGCGCTCCCCGCGCGGACCGCTGGGATGCGATCCGCTACTTCCTCCGGCGCAACCCGCGCATGATCATCGGAGGATCTCTCGTCGTCGCGTGGCTCCTCATCGCGGCATTCGCGCCATTCGTCGCGCCCTACGACCCGGTGAAGGTGTCGATCACGGACTCGCTCATTCCTCCCGGGGCGAACCACCTTTTCGGCACCGACGATCTCGGCCGCGATGTTCTATCGCGAGTGATCTGGGGAAGCCGGATCTCGCTGTCGGTCGGAGTCATTTCGGTGAGCATCGGCTTCATCGTCGGTGTCAGCATCGGTCTTGCGGCGGGATATCTCGGGGGCCGCTTCGATCTTTTCATCATGCGCGGCATCGACGCGCTCCTCGCTTTCCCGGCTCTTGTCCTGGCTTTCGCGATCACCGCGGCCCTCGGCCCGCAGATCCAGAACGCCATGATCGCTATCGGGATCGTCGCGATTCCCGCGTATGCGAGGTTGACCCGTGGGCAGACTCTCGCGATCCGCGCGCGCGAGTACGTCCTGGCCGCCCGCACGGTCGGCTGTACGCCGCTGCACATCGTGCTTCGCCACATCTTCCCCAACATCACGAACGCCCTCATCGTCCAGGCGACCCTGTCCACAGCCTTTGCGATCCTCGCGGAAGCGGCCCTGTCGTTTCTCGGGCTGGGGCCGCAGCCGCCGACACCGTCGTGGGGACAGGACGTGAGCTACTCGACTCGGTATCTCGCCAACCTCAAATGGTGGATGAGCGTGGGGCCTGGAGTGGCCATCTTCACCGCGGTGTTCGCCTTCAATTTCCTCGGGGATGCCCTCCGCGACGCTCTAGACCCGCGCCTGCGCCGCTCCGGCTAAGTACTTCCGTACTGGGCCTCTCTCCTCTTGGCTGGGGACTCCCCGCTGGCTCGGCCGCCTGCTACTCCATACCCAAAGCATGCAGGTGAGCCAGGTCGCGTACGACCGTTTCGTGCTCGAGCTCCCGCCCGCCGACGCCACGTGGCGTCCCCTCGCGGACCCGGAGTGCCTTGCTGAGACGGCCGCGTGGCTCTGGGACTTCGGACCGAAGCCGCTCATCGCGGTGATCGGGATCGACAAGGCCACCCCGAGCTGGCTCGCGGCATACAAACCTCGCGGAGTCCGCTTCGCGCCGGGCGGTGCATCCGCCGGTGTCGCGGTGGTCCTCGCTAAACGGTCGGACCTCGAACGCTTCCTTTCGGAAGGAGCGCCCCATGAGCACACCGTACTGCTCTGGCCGCGCGCGTCCGATGTGAAGACGTTCGAGGCCCTGAACGGAGCGCCCAACGCCTGGCTGAAGACGGTTGACGGTCACGCCACGATCCAGCGGGGCGGCGAGGTGTACGAGGTCTTCTCCGTCCTGGGCTAAGACGCAACCCCTCTTCGGTCTTACCAAGTCCGTTCTTGCTATCGATTTAGTTCTTGGTCTTCTCCTGCTCGTCGCAGGTATGGGCGATCCCGGTCCTGGCGTCTCCACTCCTTTCGCCGTGCAAATTCTTCCGCTGTCCGGATTCGTCGTGATAGGCGCTGGGCTGTTTGGAATGGGGGCTACGAGCGGCGCTCGGCCGGCCCGTACCGAGGGTGCGAAATTGATTGCCGTCGCACTCGTGCTGATCGTCGTGGCGCTCTGGATCTCCGTCGTTCGGATTCAGGCGCTCGGCGTCGGGAGTGTCCTCGCCATCAGTGCTGTGGCGCCCTTTGTCGCTGGGTTCGTCGCCCTCACAACCGCGCGAATCGACCACCGCTGACTCGCTCCTACGTGGGTCGCGGCGCCCTCCGCATCACGATCCCGAGGTAAGCCCCGACGAGTGCTCCCGCGACGCTGAAGCCGAGCGCGGCGATGCCTCCGGGAAGACCACTGGTCCGCATCGCCTCGACGATCGGGATCGGCGTTCCGACGATGAGCGCGATGAGGACGGCGGCGCGGGGACGCACCGCCGACAGGGCCGCCGCGATCAGGAAGATGAGGCTGGCCTCGATCCCGGTGTCGTCCGTTCGTGCGTCGACCGACGCGAGCCAGAGACCGGCGACACACGCGAGCACGATGACGATCGCTGTGACGAGATTTCTCACGGGCGTTCGTCCATCCGGCGCTCGGCCTCGGCTCCGAGTTCGCGTGTCCGCTGGTATGCCGCGTAGACCGCCTTCGAGAGCACCGTCCGCAGCGCGCCCTTCTCGAGCTGATAGATCGCGGCGGCGCTCGTGCCGCCCGGCGAGGTGACCATGTTGCGCAGCTCCGCGAGGTGCCGGCCGCTCTTGCGCGCGAAGAGCGCCGATCCTTCGACCGTGCGCAGCACGAGCTCCTCCGCGACCCTGCGCGAGAAGCCGAGGTGCACGCCCGCGTCGACGAGCGCCTCCATCAACAGGAAGACGTAGGTCGGGCCCGTTCCCGACAGGGCGGTCGCCATGTCGACGAGATTCTCGTCGTCGACCATGAGCTCCTCGCCGAGCGCGCCGAGGATCGCTTTGGCACGCTCGCGCTGCTCGGCATCGACCGACGTCGTCGACGTCCACGCGGTCACGCCCATGCCGACCTGCGCGGGTGTGTTCGGCATGGCGCGCACGATCGCCGCGTGGTCCAGGCCGTCGCGGAGCGACCGCAGCGTGGCGCCCGCGACAATCGAGATCACGAGCTTGTCCTCGTCGAGCTTGCCGCGAAGCTCGCGCATCACTGTGGCGAGGACCTGGGGCTTTACCGAGAGCACCACGACGTGCGCGTCCGTCGCGGCCTCGGCGTTCGATGCGAGCGCCTTCACACCGTAGGTCTTGGTGAGCTCAGCTCGTCGCTCGCGGCGGGGCCCGGTGACGAGCACGTGCGACGGAGGCACGAGGTGCCGGTCGAGGAGGCCGCGGACCATAGCCTCGGCCATGGTGCCGCCGCCGATGAACGCGAGACGCTTTCCGGTGAGGGTCACGAGGGAAGTATGCGGACCAGGTCGCCCCGCTCGAAAAGTCGCGAGGTGTTGACGCCGATCCGCGAGAAGGCCGCGTGCGGGATGCCGACGTCGGCGAGGAGGAGAGTTCCGACGTAGGAGGCCGCCTCCGGCGTGAGAAGACCCGTCTTCGGAAGCGCCAGGGTCACGGTCGCGACGGCGCGGATCGCCGTCCCCGGGACTGCGCCGCTGTCCGGATCGATCCCTGACGGGAGGTCGATTGCGAGGATGGGCCGAGTCGACGCGTTCGCCGCATCGATCAGCGTCGCGACGGTGCCACGAGGCGCGCCGCGCGCGCTGTACCCGAGAAGCCCATCGAGGATGAGGTCCGCCTCGAGATCGCGCGTCCCGCTCTCGGAGGCATCGTGGACGACCGCCACAGGCCATGCCGTCACGAGCAGCAAGCGGCCGATCTGTACCCGTGTGACCTCGTGTACTCGCTCTTGCGGCGCGGCGACCTCGGCGGCGACGCGGGCGCCCCAGCTGACCAGGTGGCGGAGAGCTCCTGCGGTGTCTCCGCCGTTGTTTCCCGTTCCAACGAGCCCAACGATCCGCTTTCCCGAAACCGAACCATCAAGGAACCCACGCGCCGCAGCCGCTATCTGCCGCGACGCATCTTCCATGAGGATCTCGACCGGGATGTGCAGGTCCTGAGCGGTGATGCGGTCGACCTCCGCCATCTGTGCGGCGGTGACGGTCGGGACCGCGCGCAGCGTCGGCAGATCGTCGAAGGTCACGCGCGACCGATGAGGATGAGCTTGCGCACCGCGAACGTGGTAGCCCTTATCTGGAACGCGTCGACCGCGGCCGGCGGTGCGGTCCGCAGCCGGCGTCGAACTTCCTCGGCCCGATCCGGCGGCGTCTGTGAGCGCTCGAGCCACTTGTCGGTCGTGAGCTTTGTGACCGCGGTGTCGGAGTCGACGGTTGTCCGCATTCCGGCGCGCTCGAGAAGCTCGCGCCATCCGGCGACGGTGTGATTCCGCACATGCGACGGGTCGCGCAGTGTCTCTACTTCGTTGATGAAGCGCGCGAGCTCGGGTTCGTCCGGTGCGTAGTTGTCGACGAGCACGAAAAGCCCGCCGGGTCGAAGGATCCGCGCGATCTCGCGAAAGGCGCCGGCCGCATCGGCGAAGTGATGTGCCGCGAGGCGAGAGGTCACGACGTCGGCCGTCCGCGAGGCGATCGGCAGCGCGGTCGCGTCGGCTTGGACGAGCAAGGCGTTCGTTATCCCGGCGCCCGCCAGGACGCCGGCGCCGGCCTCGAGCATCTCGCGCGTCGCGTCCACACCGACCGCGCCCTGGAAGCGCGGCGCGACACGGCGGAGCGTGTGACCGACGCCGGTCCCGACGTCCACGACGCGTTCGCCGCCGTGCTCCGCCGCTAACGCGACGATGCGATCGAGATCCTCACCTTTGGCGTGGTTCGGGCTGTCAACATACGCCGCGGCGGTGCGCCCAAACTGCTTCTGGACGGGCTCGATCCCGCTCATTTGGCGATGAGCTCCTTCGCAAACTCGACGGTCTTCTCGCGGTAGTAGCCAATGCCGGTCCAGAAAGCCATCGCGTCGTCCTCGCCCTCCCACACGATGAGGTTGAGCTTCCGGCAGCCCATGGCGCGGAGACGGTCCTCGATTGTCCGAACGAGGCGCCTCGCGATGCCGCGACGGCGGACATCGGGATGCGTCGCGACGTGGTACAGCCAGCCGCGACGGCCGTCGAATCCGGCGAGCGCAGACGCCACGATGCGGTCGCCCTCTGAGCCGACGATGCAGAGACCCGGGTTGCGCGACGCCATCGCAGCGAGCGATGCATCGTCATCGCCCGGTCGATCGCGGATGCCGCACGCGCGCCAGAGCGCGCGAAGCGCGTCGCCATCGTTCCGTCGAAGATCGCGTATCTCCACTGCCACCCATACTGACGCCTCGTGCGCGTTGGTCGTTTCGACGTTCGGATCTTCAGCGATGGCCTCTTCCGCCTCGACGGCGGCGCGATGTTCGGGATCGTGCCGAAGGTCCTCTGGGAGCGGCAAAAGCCCGCGGACGCACGCAATCGCGTGACCATGGACATGAACTGCCTGCTGATCCGCGACGCCGATAACGTCGTCGTCGTGGAAACGGGTGCCGGCCCGAAGCTGACCGATAAGCAGAAGGAGATATTCGGGATCGAGGATCCGCCGCGGCTGCTGGACGAGTTAAAGGCACTCGGCGTGAGGCCCGATGAGGTGACCCTCGTCATCAATACGCACCTGCACTTCGACCACTCCGGAGGAAACACCTATCGCGACGACGGTCGAATCGTCCCCACGTTCCCCCGCGCGAGCTACGTGTTCCAGCGTCGCGAGTGGGAGGACGCGATCGCACCGGACGAGCGGACGCGCGGCAGCTATCTGCCCGACGACTACGCGCCCCTCGAGGCCGCGGGCAAGCTCGAGCTGATCGATGAGTCCGTCGAAATACTTCCGGGCGTGCGCCTCGACCGCGTGCAAGGCCACACGCGCGGGACCCAGACCGTGCGCATCACCGATCGCGACACCACGCTCTTCTTCTCGAGCGACTTCATGCCCGATCGCCACCATCTCCCGCTGCCCTGGATCCCGGCGTTCGACCTCTTCCCGCTGGACACGCTCGCCGCGAAGAAGCTGATCCTGCGGCGCGCGATCGATGAGCGGTGGATCGTCGGTTTCACCCACGATCTCCCGCGGTTCGGCCGCATCTCCGAGGCCGCGGGCAGGTTCCGGTTCGACGAGGTGGATGGCTGAGCGATCTCCCTCGCACTGCGTCGACGATCATCGTCGGGGGTGGCGTCATGGGAGCCGCCGCCGCGTTCTTCCTCGGCGACCGCGGCGAGGGCGACGTGCTCGTCCTCGAGCGCGACCAGCTCGGCTCCGGCACGACGAAGGGTGGACTCGGGGGCATCCGTCATCAGTTCGTCGACGAGCTCGACATTCGCATGTCCCAGCTGGCGACGGCCTTCTGGCGCAACTTTGAAGACCGCACCGGCTCGCGACACGATTTCGAGGAGCGCGGCTACCTGTTCATCGCCAACACCGAGGAGGGTGTCGCGCAGCTCCGCGAGCCGATGCCTCTCTACGAGCGCATGCGCGCCGCGGTCCGCATGGTGGATCGTGTCGAAATCGCGGAGCTCGTTCCCGGGATCCGCACGGACGATGTCTTCGGCGGCCGGTTCGGCGCGCGCGACGGGTACGGCGACCCGCTCGCGGCGCTCGCCGGATTCGCAGCTGCGGCGCAGCTGGGCGGCGCGTCGTTCCGCGAGGGCATCGCTGTCGAGTCGCTTCTCCGCGAAGGCGATCGCGTCACCGGCGTGCGCACCGCGGGTGGCGACATCCGCGCAGAGCGCGTGCTCATCGCCACCGGCTGCTGGACCGCGGCGCTCGCCGGGACCGCTGCGGTGCCGGTCCCGATTTGGCCGTACCGCCGCTCGATCATGCAGTCGGGTCCGGTCCCCCAGCTCGCGCGTATTCCCCTGACGATCGAGTGGGAGTCGGGCTTCCACTTTCGGCCGAAGGGCGCCGCTCAGCGCTTCGCGATGCCGAACATCACCACCGATGGCAAGGAAGAGAAGGGACCGGCCGGTACGCCGACGACATTTCCGGGCGAGTTCGCGCCGCTGGAGGTCCCCGCGTCGCTCGAACCGTGGGTGCGCGCCCGCGCGGCGTGGCGGCATCGGGCCTTCGCGGATCTGCGGATCGTCGACTCATGGTCCTGCTATTACGAGATGACGCCCGACGATCATCCGATCGTCGGCGCCGTGCCCGGCGTCGCCGGCCTCTACATCGCGGCGGGTTTCAGTGGCCACGGCTTCATGCATGCGCCGGCGACGGCGCAGCTCGTCGTCGAGGAGATGCTCGACGGCCGCGCGCACACGATCGACATCGGCGATCTGTCCCTCGACCGGTTCCAAGCCGGTCGCCGCCCGTTCAAGGCGGCCGTGCTGTGAATGTCCGCGTCACGTCCCTGCTCGAGGGCGCGCGCTCGGCGACGGGCCACGTCGTGATCGTCGACGTCTTCCGCGCGTTCACGACCGCGCCGTTCTGCGTTGCGGCAGGGGCACGGGAGATCGTGCTGGTGCGCGATCACGAACAGGCGCTCGCGATGAAGCGCGCGGACCCGACCCTTTTTCTCACCGGCGAGATCGAAGGCCGGCCGATTCCGGGCTTCGACATTGGCAACTCGCCGTCGGCGATTGAGCGCCTAGACCTTGCCGGCCGGCGCGTCGTGCAACGGACGAGCTCGGGCACGCAGGGGGTCGTCGCCGCAAGCGGCGCGGAAGCCATCGTGCTCGGCAGCTTCGTGATCGCGGCCGCGACCGTCCGGTATCTGCGCGAGCGCGCGAGCGACGTGACGGTCGTCGCGATGGGCCAGAACGCGGTCGAGGACGCCGATGAAGACTTGGCGTGTGCGCGTTATCTCGCCGCGTGGCTCAATGGATCAGCGCCGCTGATGCCCCCGATCATGCTTCTCGAAGCGTGGCCCGACTGGTTTCCGCGGCGCGACGCCGAGCTCGCTCTGGAGGTTGATCGCTTCGCGTTCGCGCTACCCGTCTATCGCGAGGATGGGCTGCTTATCGCGCGTCCCGACTACGGGTAGCCCACTCTCCGGAGGCTCGGCTTGGGTAGCCGCTCGGTCCCATCGCACCGGGCGGCGGTCCCTCGTCGCCCGGACGCGTGAAACCGGTGATCCGCTCGGCGAGGCGGCCACCTTCGGTGAGCTCATCCATCGCCTCGTCGAGGTGTTTGTCCGTG
>WNGI01000142.1_pt2 | contig 49210 bp, 50 predicted proteins | sample 5400621 | NCBI WGS metagenome assembly WNGI01 (sample SAMN13153374, study PRJNA577476) | soil metagenome | isolation source: 20 cm soil or saprolite under Garry oak tree replicate 1 | place: USA:California | collected 2016-06-15 | reverse complement strand
GTTTAGCTCGGCCGTCGCATCGGGTTTGCCCTGAGACACGCCGGCAATCGCGTTGGCGAGCGTTCGATCGTGATCAGGCGCGAGCAGGAAGATCGATTCGATGTTGGTCGCGGTGGCCTGCATCAGCGCCAGGCGATCGGCCTTGGGCCCCGCATGCGTGCGCTCGTGGGGGCGGATGCGCCGCGGCTCGTACCCTTCCGCGGCGACCGCGGCGAACACACCGCGTCGAGTGAGCCGCTCACCTGTTGGCAGCGCGAAATCCTGCGCCATGACGTACAGGGCTGGTTTGGAATCGCGCGCGAGCACGCCGTTCTGTCGCCACGTTTTCAACAGCGCCGCGGCGACGCGATAGCGGTCTTCCTCAGGTTTCCCGGGCGGTGCTTCCGGCAGCATCACGTGCACGATATTGTCCGGGTCGCGTGCCGCATACCGCGCCCGCTCCGCCGGATCGATCACGTCGTAAGGCGGCGCGATCAACGAGCTGAGCCGGTCCACCGCGGCGTACCGCTCACCCTGAAAAGGCGCGACGAGGTCAGTCATGAGTTTTCGCGAGGCGCAAGCAGCCGTCGATCGATGGGTGGGGCAATTCGAGGAAGGCTACTTTCCGCCGCTGGTCAACGTGGCGCGACTCGCCGAGGAAGTGGGCGAGCTGGCTCGCGAAGTCAATCACCAGTTTGGTCCTAAAAAGAAGAAAGCCGACGAACCGGCCGGCTCCATTCCGATGGAGCTGGCCGATATCCTGTTCGTGGTGATCTGCATCGCGAACTCGCAGCACATCGACCTCGATGACGCCTTTGCGCAAATGATGGCCAAGGTCACCTCCCGCGACGCCGGCCGCTGGACCAGGAAGGCTCGCTGACTTCTTCGTAGATCCGCGCGTAAGACACCAGTCGATCGGGATCGATGGCGCCGGCCGGTGCGCCGCGCACGGCGCAGCCTGGCTCGGCGAGGTGGCGGCAGTTGTCGAACCGGCACTGATCGAGGTACGGGCGGAATTCCGGAAAGCAGGCGCCCAGCTCGTTGGGATCGATGCCCCAGGCGCCGATTTCGCGGAGGCCGGGCGTATCGACGACGTACCCGACGCCGGCAACAGGCACCAACTCTGCGGCTGTGGTGGTGTGCTTGCCTGTCCGCCACTTCTCGCTGATCGCGCCGACGCGCAGTTTCAGGCCGGGCTCGAGCGCGTTGAGCAGGCTCGATTTCCCGGCGCCCGATGCGCCCGTGAAGACCGAGTGCCGGCCCCGCAGCAAGTCGCGCAGCGCGGGGAGTCCTTCATCCGCCTTCACCGACGTTCCCAGCAGTTGATAGCCGGCGGTCTTGAACCGGCGGGCCAGAGTCTCCTCGATCGCGCGGTCGAGCTCGATCTTGTTGAGGACCACGGCTGCCGGAAGGCCATTCGCTTCCGCGATCACCAGGAAACGGTCGATCATTCTTGGGCTTGGTTCGGGATCCCGTGCGGAGGTCACGACGATCACCTGATCGACATTCGCCGCCACGGGCTGTGAGCGTCGCGGACCCGCTCCGCTGCTCCCCTGCGCCGCCCGGCGCGCGAGCACCGACCGGCGTGGACGGATCTCGGCAATCGCTGATCCCTCGAGGACAACGACGTCGCCCGGGACGACGCGACCCGAGTCCTGGTACTTCAGCTTGCCGCGCAGGGTGGCGGTGATTTCACCCGCGTCGGTGTGGACGCGATAGCCGCCGGCCGTGCGCGCAAGCACCACGCCGCTCGTGGCACTCACGAGCCGCCTCGCGCCACGCATTGATCGAGATGCGCCTTCACCTGCTCCAACGTCAATGCCAATACCGGCGCCAGCGCCTCGTCAGGCGTCGAGCCGAAGGCGAGATACTCGGTCTCGAGATGTCCCGCGGGGCGCGCTGCCTCGTCCCACCGCACGAACAGGAGCGCGGCACCGTAGCGTCCCTGCTCGGCGGCATCGTCGGCGAACGTGGCGACGGAATACGCCTGGCCGTCGGCGGCACCAAACGCCGGCGGACGCCCGTGCACTTGCTGATAACCGCCTAACGTCGTGTCGTCCACTCTTTGAGGATGTTGGTGGTGATGAATGCAATGTTCGCGGGGCGCTCGGCGAGGCGACGCATCAGGTACGGGTACCAGTGCGTTCCGAACGGGACGTACACGCGCATGTTATACCCTTCGCGCCGCAAACGATATTGCAGGTCCCGTCTCACACCGTACAGCATTTGAAACTCGAAGCGTTCGGCGCCAATCCCGTTTTTTCGCACGAAGGCCTGCGCGTGATCGATGATCTTCGCGTCGTGCGTCGCGATGCCTGGGTAGCGCCCTCGCTCGAGCAGCCGCTCCATGCACGCGATATAGTTGGCGTCGACGTCACGCTTGTCCGGAAACGCGACGTCCTCCGGCTCCTTGTAGGCGCCCTTGCATAGTCGCACGCGGGCGCCAAGGGCGATCATGGCATCCACATCCGCCGCCGTACGCCGCAGGTACGACTGCAGCACCACACCGACCGAGTTCCCGAACTCGGGATAGAGCACGTCCGCGAAGAGCTGCAGCGTCTTGGCCGTGTAGGTCGATTGCTCCATGTCGATGCGGACGAATGAGCCGTACTGCCTGGCCTTGCCGATGATCGACCGCATGTTGTTGACGCACACCTGCTCGTCGATGTCGAGCCCCATCTGCGTCAGCTTGACGGAGACGTTGGCATTGGCCTGGGCGCTGTGAATTCGGTCGAGCAGATCGAGATAGGTGCGGCAGGCGCGCTGCGCTTCCTCGACGTGGAGCACCGATTCGCCGAGGAGATCGAGCGAGGCGGACAAGTTGCTCGTGTTCACGTCGCGCACCGTGGCGATCGCCTCGTCGATCGTCTCGCCGGCCACGAAGCGGGACGCCAGCTTGCGCGCGAGCCGGTTCTTCCGCACGAAGCCGAAGATCCGCGGCTGTTCACTCAACCACAGAAAGACGGCGCGCAGCATCAGGCGTAGAATTTCGTCCCATTGCGCGCCTGTTCCCGCAGCACGTCACACGGCGCGAACCGCGCGCCGTGACGATCGGCGAGACGCTCGAGGTCCGTCACGACCCGCTCGGCGCCGAGATCGTCCGCGTACCGCAGCGGGCCGCCGCGGAATGGCGGGAAGCCGAACCCGAAGATCGCACCGATGTCGCCGTCGCGCGGGCTGCGCACCACGCCTTCGCCCACCGCGCGCGCCGCTTCGTTGACCATGGGAAGCACGAGCCGCTGCAGGATTTCCGCGGGGCGAGGGCCGCCGTTGGGATGGACGCCGAGCAAATCATAGACGCTGTCGTCGACGCCGCGCTTCTTGCCGTCTTTATAGGTGTAGAAGCCGCGCCCTGACTTCCTGCCCAACCGTCCTTCCTTTACCAGCACAGCGATTCCGGCGCCTTGGGGCGGGATGATGTGATCGCCGTACGCCTCCTGCATGACGCCCGCAACCTTTACGGCGACGTCGAGGCCCACCTCGTCGAGCAGCGTGACGGGGCCGACAGGAAAGCCGAACCGCACCGCCATGCTGTCGATCTCCTCGATCGACGCGCCCTCCGCGAGCAGATGGCCGAGTTCATTGCCATAGGGGGCGAGGATGCGATTCACCCAGAAGCCGGGACTGTCCTGCACCACGATGACCGTCTTTCCCATCCGCCGGCCGAACGCGACCGCCGTACTCACGGTCTGCGGCTCCGTGCGCGCCCCCGGAATGACCTCGAGCAGCGGCATCTTCGCGACGGGCGAGAAGAAATGCATGCCGATCACGCGCTCCGGCGCCCGGGCTGCTTCGGCGATGCGCGTGATCGGAATCGTCGAGGTATTCGAGGCAAAGACGCCGGTCGATGGCAGAGCGGCTTCGACTTCCCGCAGGACCTGCTGTTTCACTCCCAGCTCTTCGAACACCGCCTCGATCGTCAGCTCCGCGCGGCCGAAGCCTGTGTAGCTGTCACCACCCGAGAGCAGCGCGACGAGCCGCGCGTATTCGAACCTGGTGATGCGACGCCGCTTCAGCCGGTCATCCAGAATCGCTCGCGCCGCGAGAATTCCCTGCGCGACGCGGCCCAGGTCCGCGTCCTTCATGCGCACGTCGACCTCGGCCTGCGACACCGCGGTGCCGGCGATGCCGGATCCCATGAAGCCCGAGCCGATGATGCCAAGCCGCTCGACGCGCACCGCAGGCGGCCCGCCGGCGATGCCGGAGTCTTTCTTGAGCTGATTCGTCGCGAAAAAGATTTGGACGAGTTTGCGGGAGGCATCGGTCACCGCCAGCTGCCCGAATAACTGGGCTTCGCGTTTCAGGCCTTCGGTAATGCCGTGCTTCAGGCCGTACTCGACCGCCTCGAGCGCGGCGAGCGGTGCCGGATAGTTTCCACCGGTCCGCTCAAGCACCTGTTTGCGCGCGCTGCGGAACACGAGTCGCCGCCCGAGCGCGTTGCCGTCGAGCAGAAAGCCGAGGAACCCACCGGGGCGCTTGCGTTTGGGCCGCCAGCCGCCGGCCATGCGCTGAGCGGCGGCGAGGGTGATGTCGGCGAGGATGGCCGGCGGCACCAACTCGTCCGCCATGCCGAGGCGGAATGCCTTAGGGGCGCGCTCGCTCTTGCCGGCCAAAATGATGTCGAGCGCCGCACGGAGACCGATGAGCCTCGGCAGGCGCTGGCAGCCGCCGGCGCCAGGGAGAATACCGAGCTGTATTTCGGGTAGGCCGATCTGTGTCTTCGGATCGTCGGTGGCGACCCGATAGTGACCGGCGAGCGCGAACTCGAATCCTCCGCCTAAACACGCGCCGTGAATGCCGACAGCGACGGGCTTCGGGAAGCGCGCGATGCGGTCGAGCATGTCCTGACCGTCGGCCGAGAGTCGCTCGGCTTCGGCCGCCGAGCTCAGCTTCACGAACTCCTCGATGTCGGCGCCGGCGATGAAATTGTCGGGCTTGCCGGAAAAGAACGCGACCGCCTTCACACTCGGATCGGCGGCCAGCGCCGCGAAGCACGCGAGGAACTCGTCCTTTACGGCCCGCGAGATGACGTTGACAGACTGGCCTTTGACGTCGAGCACGACGGTCGCGATGCCGTCGGAAACGTCCCACGTGAGCGCAGGGGCGCTGCGCGATGCGGGCGGTGCCAGCGTCGCCACTACCGGCGCTCCAGCACCAGGGCGATGGCCTCCCCGCCCTGCGCGCAGATCGAGATCAGCCCATACTCCACATCGCGGCGCTTCATCTCGTTCGCGAGGGTGGTGACGAGGCGTCCGCCCGTGGCGCCGAACGGATGGCCGATCGCGATCGACCCTCCCATGACGTTGATGATGTCCTCGTTGATCTCCCATCCTTTTGCGGCGAATCCCTGGAGATTCGACAGTATCTGGGACGCGAATGCCTCGTGCATCTCGATCAAACCCAGGTCCTTCCACTGGATGCCTGCGCGCTCCAATGCCCTGGGCACAGCCCAAACCGGCGCCTGGAGCAGCTGCCAACCAGGATCCACCGCCGCGACGGCGTGCGACCGCACATAGGCGAGCGGGGTGTAACCAAGCGCACGCGCGGCGTCGTCGCTCATCAACAGTACCGCCGAGGCGCCGTCGGTGAGGGGTGAGGAGTTCGCGGCGGTGACGCTACCGTAGCGGCGATCGAACACAGGCTTGAGCTTCGCCATCTGCTCGAGCGACGTGTCGGTGCGAATGCCGTTGTCCTGCTGCACGACCCGATCGCCTGGCTTGGTGGACAGCCACGGAACGATCTCGGCGGTGAGCCGTCCGTCGGCCGTCCCCTGCGCGGCGAGCTTGTGGCTGCGCAGCGCCCAGCGATCCTGCTCTTCGCGTGAGATGTGGTTTTCCTTGGCCATCTTTTCCGCCGACTGGCCCATCGATTGGCCGGTGGACGGTTCCGCGATCGCCGGCGAGACCGGGATTAGGTCGCGCGGGCGGACCTTGGCGAACGTGCGCAGCCGCGCCCCCAGCGATCTGGCCTTGCCTGCTTCGACGAGAATGTCCGCGAGGCGGCGGGATGCGAGGATCGGGATATCGGAGAGCGATTCCACTCCCCCCGCCAAGATGATGTCCGCGTTGCCGAGGGCGATCGCATCGGCCGCGTCCGCTACGGCCTGGCCGCCGGAGGCGCAGGCTCGGTTCAGCGAATAGGCGGGGATCTCTTTGGGGAACTGGGGGAGGAGGCTCACCTCGCGCGCGACATTCGGAACGAGCGGTGAGGCAACGACCTGCCCGAAAATCACGTCGTCCACATCAGCGCCATCCAGATTCGTGCGCTCGAGCAGCTCGCGGCCGGCATAGCGCGCGAGATCCACCGCACGTGCGTCCTTCAACACCGTGCCGGCTTTGGCAAAGGGCGTACGGACGCCGGCGATCAGTGCCACGCGACGACCGTTGAAACTCGGCATTAGATTCTTTCCCCTCTTCTGGGATTCGAAACCTACCACCTGCCCCAAGTGGAGGGGAGTTGGAGCAAGCGCGGGCCGCGGCCCTGGCGTCCATGGCCGAGACACCGGTGGATCTGCTGATCATCGGCGGCGGCATTACGGGGGCGGGAATCGCGCGCGACGCGGCCCTGCGCGGTTTCCGGACCGCGCTCATCGACAAATCAGACTTCGGCGCGGGCACGTCCTCGCATTCCTCGCGGCTCATTCACGGCGGCATCCGCTATCTCGAGCAGTATGCGTTCCACCTGGTGTTCGAGGCGAGCCGCGAGCGGCGGGTGCTCCTCAGAATCGCGCCGCATCTGGTGCGTCCGCTCGCGTTCCTGTTCCCCGTGTATCGCGGCGCCCGGGTCCCCGCCTGGCAGCTCCGGGCCGGCATGTGGCTCTACGACCTGCTCGCCGCGTTCCGCAACGTGCGTTGGCACCGGTGGCTGCGTCCGAAGAACGTGCGGCGCGTCGAGCCGGGGCTGCGCGATCGCGGTCTGGTCGGCGCCGCGCTGTACTACGACGCCCAGACCGACGATGCGCGCCTCGTGCTGGCCACCGTTCGCAGCGCGACGCGGGCCGGTGCGCTGGTTGCGAACTACGTCGAGACGACAGCACTGCTCAAGCCGGACGGCCGTGTTCGCGGCGCGGTGGTCCGCGACGTATTGTCGGGCCAGACGGTGACCATTCGCGCCCATGTCGTCGTGAACGCGACCGGTCCCTGGTCGGATCGCGTGCGGCGCCTCGACGATCCCCAGGCCGCTCCGATCCTTCGGCTCACCAAGGGAGCGCACGTCACGGTGCTGCGCAAACGGCTGGCCAACGAGCACGCCGTCACGCTGTTCTCGCCGATCGACGGCCGCGTGATGTTCGCGTTGCCGTGGGGCGAGTTGTCCTACATCGGCACTACCGATACCGACGCCGACGCGTCGCCGGATGCGCTGCGCGTGACAGCCGAGGATGTGACGTATCTGCTGCGCTCGGCGAACGCTGCGTTTCCCGATGCACACCTCGGCTCGAACGATGTGGTGTCGGCGTGGGCGGGACTTCGTCCCTTGCTGCGCGAAGATCACCAGCACCCATCGCAGGTGACGCGCGAACATCGAGTGCTGGAGAGTGCGCAGGGCTTGATCTCGATCGTCGGCGGCAAGCTGACAACCTATCGCGTGATGGCGCGCGACGTGGTGGACCGCGTGGCAAAACGCCTGCATGAGACAGACGGCCGGCCACGCGCGCCTCGCGCGCCCACCGACCGGCAACCGCTTCCCGGTGGCGAAGCCGCGGAGCTCGAGGTGTTGGTCGAGGCGGCTCGGGCCCGTGGCGCCTCGGAGGCCACCGCTCGTCATCTCATCGCAAGCTACGGCAGCGAGGCAGCGGCCGTGCTCAACCTGGTGGACCGCGGTCGCCGGCTCGGCGACCCGATGGTCCGTGAACGCCCGGAGATCTGGGCCGAAGTCGTGTACGCGGTCGAGCGGGAAATGGCGGTGCGGGTGCAGGATGTCTTGATTCGCCGGCTGCACCTCTTCTACGAGACCGCCGACCACGGACAGTCGGTTGTGCCCAAGGTCACGGCCATGATGAAGCAGCTCCTCGGCTGGGACGATTCCCGTGAGGCCGAGGAGCTGCGCGACTACTTTCAGGTGGTCGAGCGGGGCCGCATCAAGGTTTGACCTTCACGTGCGGCGCATGCACCCGCACGTGCACGTCGGGGTCGTCCTCATCATCTATTTGTCGCAGCGCCCACGTCGCGGCGCGACGCACTGATGCGACTTCATCGCGTTGTGCCGCGGTGAGGCCTTCGCGGGCGCGCGGGCTTTCAATTTCCCCCAGCGCCCACGCCACAGTGGCACGGACATCCTCGTCACTGTCTTTCAATGCCCCGAGCAGCGGGTCCACAGCGCTGGCGTCCTCGATCTCGCCCAGGGCCCACGCAGCGAGCACGCGGACGTCCGGATCATTGTCCTTCAGCGCGCCAGAAAGGACGGGCACCGCACCGCCGTCCTCGATTTCGCCCAAGGCCCAGATCGCCGTGCGACGCACGTCCGCGATCGGATCGCGCATCAGGGTTTCCAACGTCGAGATCCCCTGAGCGCTTTCGATTTCGCCCAATGCCCACGCCGCCTGCTGACGCACGCGGGGATCCCTGTCTTTGGAGGCCGTCGCGAGCACCGAGACCGCTGATGCGTCTTCGATCTCCCCGAGTGCCCAGACTGCCACCAGCCTGACCTCGATGCTTTGATCGTTCAGAGCCGTGCTGAGTGGTCGCACGGCACGCGCATCTTCGATCTCGCCGAGCGCCCACGCTGCCGTCCGGCGTACTTCGGGGGCGCGATCACTGAGTGCGCGACCCAATGGGTCGATGGCCACCTTCTCTTCGATCTCGCCGAGGGCCCACGCGGCGGTCATCCGCACGGCCGGACTGTCGTCATTGCTCAACGCATTGGCCAATGGATTGATCGCCCGCGAGTCCTCCACCTCGCCCAGCCCCAGCGCCCCCGTCTCGCGGAAATCGGCGCGCGCGTCGCGCAGCATGCCGAGGAACAGCTCGTAGCTCTCGCTCCGTCCGCCGTTGTTGCCCAGCACGCGCGCCGCGATGTTGCGCACGCAACGGTTGTCGTCGCGAATGAACTCACGGAACGCGCGCAGCACCGCGGGATCCATGTCGCGCGAGCCCTCGTGCATGTTGATGTGAAAGCCGCCGATGCCGCCGCCCGGCATCGGCATGGGAGTGGGCATCGGCTGCGGCATCGGCATGCCCGGATCGGCGAAGCTATGTCCCCAGAACCCGCCGTAGTTGGTCAGCGCCTGGCCGGCCAGAACGCAGACCGCGGAGTCGCTGGTCTTGAGTTGATTCAGGACTCGCGTGACGGTAGCAGAATCGAGGGCGCGCTGGTTCTGTGGGGGAATGACAACCAGCAGGGTGGCAAGCAGCGGCGCGATCATAGGATTCCTGGGTGGAGGATACGCCCATTTGGATAGGGTGAACGCCTCGAAGGTTGCCGCCGTCGAAAATGCCGGTATTATCTCGCCCAGTGCGCCCCTGGTGTTCGGTCATCCTTGCCTGCATCACCTGTATTGTCGGCTGCTCCAGACCCGCTTCCCAACGGGCTGCCGTCGCCTCCGATTCGGTCATCCCTGCAGGTCCGTACGGCGACGCGGTACGGCGGGGCCGCGCTGTGCTGACGGCAACGCGGGACAGTCTGCCGGGCCACGTCGGCAACAAACTGCGGTGCACGAGCTGCCATCTCGACGAGGGGCGCCGGGAAACCGACTCGTGGGTGGGGGTGTTCGCGCGCTATCCCCAGTATCGCGCGCGCAGCGGCATGGTCGAAACGATCGAGTATCGCGTCAACGATTGCTTTCGCCGCAGCCTGAACGGGACTGCGCTCGACCCGGCGGGCGCTGACATGCGTGACGTCGTCGCCTATCTCGCGTTCCTGTCCCGTGGCGTTCCCGTCGAACCGCCATCGCCAGGCGCAAGCACGCGGCTGCAGAAGTGGGCGGCGTTCACGGCCGACACGGTGGACGGTGCGCGCGTGTTCGCGGCGACGTGCGCCAAGTGCCATGGCGCAGCCGGCGACGGGACGGCCGTCGCACCTCCGGTGTGGGGACCGGAGTCGTACAACGTGGGCGCGGGGATGACGCGAGTCCGTACCGCAGCCGAGTTCATCAGCCGCAACATGCCGTTCGATGCGCCCGGCACGTTGAGCGACAGTCAGGCGTTCAATGTCGCCGCATACGTGAACGCGCATCACCGCCCGGATTTTCCGGGCAAGGAAAACGATTGGCCGAAGGGTGATCCGCCACCAGATGTCGCCTATCCAACACGAGCACACCACTAGGGAGGCAGTATGTACAGACGTGGATTTCTCGGTCGTCTCGCCGCCACAGCGGCCGCGGGAGTCGCAGGACTGACCCCGCTTCGGCTGGAGGCGCAGCCGCGCCACGATCCCGCCACAGGCGCGGACCCGTCGTTCGAGACATGGCTCAATCGCATCAACGGCAAGCATAAGATGATCTTCGACGCGCCGGAGGCGAACAGCGGGATGCCCGTTGTCTGGCCGCGCGTCTGGCTCAACGGCAACAACGAGAATTACGCCACAAAGGACGCCGATAACTCCGCCGTGATCGTGCTGCGGCACGCGGCGATTCCGATCGCGATGCAGGATGCGGTGTGGGCGAAATACAAGCTGGGTGAGGTATTCAACATCAAAGAGGGCGATGCCCCGGCGACGCGCAACATCTTTGCCAAGCAGCTGCCGCTGCCGCTCCCGGGCACCGGAACCGAAGCGCTGCTCGCGGCCGGCGCGCAGATTGGTTGTTGCAACGTCGCACTGACCGTCTTCAGCGCCATGGTGGCGCAGAAAATGGGCATGGATGCGGCAGCCGTTAAGGCTGACTGGGTCGCCGCATTACTTCCGGGCGTACAAGTCGTTCCGTCGGGGGTGCTCGCGGTTGCGCGCTCGCAAGAGAAAGGTTGCACGTACTGCTTCGCCGGCTGACGCAGCACGCCGTGTGACGCGGCTCACCGGCGCACGGGGCGCGGGGCGGGAACCCGCGAACCCGTGTCCGGTCCCCGGGTAGAGGAGGCGCACCATAACCCGGGAGGACCGGAGATGATGCGACGCATTCTGGTAGTGCTCGTCCTGCTGCTCGGCGCCGCGGGTGTCTCTCGTGCTGCAGCCCAGCGCTCGCATTTCGGCGTACACGCTGGCTACAACTACGACAGCGCAGACTGGCTGATCGGCGCACAGCTTCACATGCCGATCGAGCGGTCGATCGAGTTCTATCCTTCGTTCGACTATTACATGGTCGACGCCGGATCGCTGGTCGGCTTCAACGCGGACCTCAAGTTCCGCAGCCTGGGTACACCGCTGTACTTCGGCGGCGGCTTGAACATCCTGGGCGCCAGCGGCAACTCGGACACGGGATTCGATCTGTTCGGGGGCTTGGAGACGCGCTATGGGCGGACCCACCCCTACGTCGAGGGCCGCGGGCTATTTCACGACGGCTCGTCGCTGCAGTTGCTGTTCGGGCTCAACGTCACGCTGTACTAATCCTCCACCAACTCTCATTTCCATCCGCGTAGGCTTCTCACGAAATCGTGCAGGACCAGGAATTTCTCGTACAGCCTCACACCCTTGCGTTTCCGGCCGAACTCCGCGAACAGCTCGCGGAGCCGGCCGCGGCGCGTGACGTAGAAACGGAACGTCTCGGCAAAATCTTCCTGTGGGTGGGTTGCCGCATAGGCGCTGACGTAGTCGGTCAAGGTCGTCGCGATGCGGCGCCGCTCGAAATCCACCCAGTGCTCGTCCGCGACGCGATAGGCTTTGCGCACTTCGCCAAAGGCGCGGCGGAAGCGGCCAGTGCTCGTCCACGCCCAGTGATGGTAGAGAAACGAGTGGCCCAGCTCGTGGAGCAGTAACCCGGTGAGCATGTTCCACGAGATTTCGTCGCGGCGGCGCTTGCCGGTGACGTAGCGGCGGTCGAGCTCGATCACTTTGGGCGCGCGGGGCGCCACGCCGGAAACGCCGGGCCGCAGCGCGACGCGGTAGTGCCAGTCACGGATCCGCGCGACGATCAGCAGCCGCCGCGCGCGCCGCAAGGCCCGCGGGATCAAATCGCGGCCGGTCGCGTCCTCGCCGCACCAGGGACAGGTGGCCATCCAGTCGTCGACGCCGCGGTCGCAGTGCGGGCAGACGTTCTGGAAAGCGTCGTACTTCCATGTCTGCCCGCGGCCACACCACGGACAAAAGCGCATCGGGTACATGACGCCGCCACCGCAGCCCCACTCGCAGCGGCGGTGGTACTTGAACCCTTTGGGGGCCTTGAGCGGCTCGTCGCTCGAGTCTTCGTCTTCGATGTTGCGGCCGCACCACGGGCAGAACGACGACGCATCCGATACCATCCAGCCGCAGTACGCGCATTCGGCGCCGGTCTCCCGCTGCGTGTCCTTCCACTCGAGTCGCCGGCTGCAGCTCGGGCAAAAGCTCCAGAACCGTTCCAGCTCGGTGTGGCAGCGCGGGCAGCGCAACTCGGGCGTGGGGACTTCGCGCCGGCTCATCGCGCCATCGCCTCGTCCACGATGCGTTGAATGAACGCGTTGTACTTGAGGCCCGACTTCTCGGCCGCCTCCGCCAGCTCGTGCTCGGCCGCGATGAACGGGTTCGGGTTCACTTCGAGCACGTAGACTTCGTTATCGTGGGCCAGGCGGACGTCGACGCGGCCGTAGTCCTGCAGCCACAAGGCGTGAAACGCCGTGCTGCAGATCTCGCCGATCCGCCGCGTCAGCTCGTCCGACACGCCTTTGGCGAACACGTTCTTGATCTTCTTTTTCTTCCGGTAGTCCTCGTCCCACTTGGCCTTGTAGGTGGCGATGCGGTGCTCTCCGATTTCGGGCTCACCAAACGTCATCTCGGTCAGCGGCAACACTTCCAGTTTGTCGTTGCCGATCAGGCCGACGTACACCTCGCGGCCGTCGACCAGCTCCTCGACGATCGCCGCCTGGTGGTACTTCGTGTGGATGAACTCCACCCGCTGCGACAGCGACGCGTCGTCCTCGACCACCGATGCCTGCGCGATGCCGATGGACGCGTCCTCGAGCAGCGGCTTCACGATGAGCGGAAAGCGCAGCTCCGAGGGACGTACCAGCTTGTCGCCCTCATGGAATTCCGCGAACGCAGGAACGCGGATGCCGTGATACGCCAGGATCTTCTTGGTCAGCGACTTGTTGCGCGCGACGAGCAGCGCGGTGGGCGATGAGCCGGTGTAGCGGTAACCGTAGATGTCGAGCAGCGCCGCAATCGCGTACTCGTGCCGCGCGTTCTTGCGAAAGCCTTCGCATCCGTTGAAAACGAGCTTCGGTTGGAAGTCGGCCAGCTTTTTCAGGAGGGGCGTGACGTCGTCGCCGATGCCGATCATCTGGACGTCGTGGCCGCCCGCCAGCAGCGCGCGCGCGACGTCGTACTCGGCCTCCTCGACCTTCGCTTCGACCTCGTGCTTGAAGGCGGCATCTTCCCACTCGGGGTGCGGCGAGTCGAAGATGACCGCGATCTTCATGCCTCAGCGCGCCTCCCCCCGCTATTCGACAGGTGGATGTCGAGTGCGCTCATGCGCAGCATGTCGCGCCGCACCGTCGTGAGTCCGATGAGTATGACCACGCCGCCGAGTACGCCCACAGCCGGCAACAGCAGCATCGCCGTGCGGAGACTGCCCGTCCGGTCGGACAGGTAGCCGATCAGCGGCGGCGCCAGCGCGTCACCCGCCAGGTGCGAGAACAACACGAACGCGCCGAGCACGGATGCCTGCACGGCTGGTGGCACGACGTCGAGAATGACCGCCACGAGGGGTCCGTTGTACCACGTGTAAAAGAAATACGTCGCGAGGATCAGCGGCGCGAACCAGCGCAGATCCTGCACCATCAGCAGCGCGACGCAGATTGGCGCCCCGAGCACGAACCCAGCGCCGGAGGCGAGCACGCGTCCGCCCGGCCAATGCTGATGGAGACGGTCGGCGAGCCGCCCACCACTCAGCGCGCCGAGCATGCCGCCCGCGAGCGCCCACAGACCGAACTGCCCACCGACCTGCGCGACCGACAGGCCGTGCACGCGCTGCATGAATGCCGCGGCCCAGGCGATCAATCCGTTCACGGCGAACGTCACCATCGCGCCGCCCAGGAACACCCAGATCAGCGTCGGCGTGCGCAGCACGAGCACCGCGGCGTCCTGGAAGTCGCCGAGCGCGCCGGCCGCGACCGCGCCGGCCTGGGTTGTTTGTTTGACCGCGAGCGGCACGAGCCGCCACACGGTCCACGCGATCCCGATGCTCACGCCGATGCCGAACAGCGCGGTGCCGATCTGTGAGGGAATGCGCTCGAACAACGACAGGAAGCCCGCGAGCAGCGCGCCCACTCCGGCGCAGATCGCAAGCGGCATCGCGTAATGCGTGACGCCACGCATGCCGCGCTGCCACCACCGCAGCACCGTCTCCACGATCGGTGGCGGCGGACGACGGTCGAGCTCGCGCAGCCGTGACGCCAGCATCGCCAGGACGAGCCCCGGAAATCCCATCCAGATAAACGCCCAGCGCCAGCCGTATCGCTCGGCGATCACGCCGCCGAACCAGATGCCGAGCACGCCGCCGAGCGCCATGCCCACCGAATACACGCCGATCGCAAATGCCCGGGGCCGTCCCTTGTAGTACTGCGCGATGATCGCCTGCGACGCGGGACCGTAGCCCGCCTCGCCGAACCCCACGAGCGCGCGGCAGGTAAAGAGCTGCCAGAACTTCCGCACGAAGCCGCCGGCGGCGGTGGACGCGCTCCAGACCGCGACCCCCCACGTGATGACGCTGCGGCGCGAGCGGAGATCACCGATGACGCCGAGCGGCAGCGCGGCGAGAGAGAGGACGACGATGTAGGCGGACCCGAGCCAACCGAGCTGCGCATCCGACAGCTTCAGATCGGTTTTGATCGGCTCGAAAACGGCGTAAACGACGTTGCGATCGAGATAGTTGAGGAGATTGACCAGCGTGAGCAGGATCAGGACGTAGAGGGCGTACGCCCTTGATGACTTAGCGTCCGCCAGACGCAGCCTCGGCACGCACGTCCCGGTCGGCCTTCGCTTCGAGATAGGAGTCGGTCAGCTCGCGCATCATCTCGCCACGCCGGTCGTACAGGCGCTTCAGCTTGCGCGGTTTGCGGCGCGCCAGGGCATACGCGGCCAGAATCGGAAAGGCCACCGTGTTGTCGAGATACGCCACCACCGTCCCCGGCAGCTTGTCCGGATCGACCTTTCCCCAGCTCACTGCTTCGGCTGGTGTGGCGCCGGACAGACCGCCGGTATCGGGGCGTGCGTCCGTCAGCTGCAGATAGTAGTCGTGACCCTTCTCGCTGATGCCCAGGACTTCCTGGATCTGCGGCTCGGTCTGGAGCACGAAGTTCTTGGGGCTGCCGCCGCCGATGATCAGCACGCCGCTCTTGCCACCGTGCACCTTGGCGGCGAAGACGATGGCCGACGTCTCGTTGACGTCCGCACTCACGTCGAAGCGCAGCTTGCTGCCCGAAAGCGCCTGCTCGGCGACGTTCATCCCGATGGACGAATCGCCCGGAGAAGAGGTGTAGATCGGCACGGCCGCAGCGTGCGCGGCGCCGAGCACGGACTTGCGCGAGAGGCCCAGCGCTTTCTCGCGCTCCAACACGTATCCGCCGAGCAGGTGGTGGTACTCGGCCGTGCTCATCGGACGCTGGAATTCGTCACGCGCGGAGACCTCGCGGACGAAACGATCGGTGGACAGCAGGACGTCGTAATCGAAGAAGATGTCGTAGATCCGCACCACGCCCTCTTCCCGCAACACGACGTCGTCCGCGAACGGCGTCCCGCGGTGCATCGCCATGCCGAGCCCAAAATGGGCGTCGTGGTACAGATTCGCACCCGTGGAGACGATCCAGTCCAGGAATCCCGCTTCGATGAGCGGAATGATCGTCGACATCCCGAGGCCGGCCGGCGTCATCGCCCCGGTGAGACTCATGCCCACCGTGACGTCGTCTTCGAGCATCCGCTCCGTGAACAGCCGGCAGCCTTCCGCCAGGCGGCCCGCGTTGTAGGCGAGAAATGCGTTCTCGACGAGCTCGGCGACCGTTTCCTTCCCGGTGACCGGCTTCGGATTGATGCGCTGGCCGCGCAGATACTCGTTCTGCGTCATCGCGTGGCCGGCGCGGGAGGGGTCATGGCCCGGAAGGCCCGGGTCCGACGCTCGCGCGCGTCGATGATCCAGCCGAGGGTCTCTTTCGGGTCGTCGGTGACCAGGAAGAGGTTCAGGTCTTCCAGCGAAATCTTTCCCTCCCCAGCCACGCGCTCCTTGAGCCAATCGGCGAGTCCCGTCCAGTAGTCGCGGCCGAACAACACGACAGGGAATTGCTTCACCTTGCCCGTCTGTACGAGCGTCAACGCCTCGAACAGCTCGTCCATCGTGCCGTAGCCCCCCGGGAAGGCGATGAAGGCGGTCGAATACTTCACGAACATCGTCTTCCGCACGAAGAAGTAACGAAAGTTGATGGAGCGCTCTACCCACTCGTTCGTGCCTTGTTCAAACGGCAGCTCGATGTTGCAGCCGATCGATAGCCCGCCGCCCTCTTTGGCGCCCCGATTGGCCGCTGCCATGATTCCCGGGCCGCCGCCGGTGATGATGGCAAAGCCCGCCTTGGCGAGCAGGCGCGACGTCTCGCGCGCCGCCGTGTAGAACGGGTCTCCCTCGAGCGTCCGCGCCGAACCGAAGACCGTCACGGCGTTGCGCACGTCGGAAAGCGTGTCGAAGCCTTCAACGAACTCGCCCATGATGCGCAGCACGCGCCAAGGGTCGGTACTCGTAAACGACGCCCGCCGCTCGACCGGATAAACGTGCGGCGGCGTGAGGAGCTGTTCGTCCTCAGTGAGCGGGCTGCGAGGCGAGGCGCTCGGTTGCTCGGACATGGTCATCCTGCACGTTATAGAAGAAAGGCGAGAATCTCACATGGCCTGGCCGGCTGTCGGCGATCACACCGCCCGCCGCCAGATGCCGCACGGACGCCGCCGGGTCGGGCATCGGAACCATCACGATCGCCGAGCGCCGCTCCGGCTCCGCGGCGACCTTGGGCTTGAATCCAGCGGTCCGCAATTGGGCAATCAAATCTTCTGTCAGGGCGGCGGTCGTCTCGCGAATCCGGGGGACGCCGAGCTCCTCGATGTACTCGAGGCCCCCCAGCTGCGCGTAGACCGCCGCGAGGGACGGCGTGCCCATCTCGAAGCGGCGGGCGTCGTCATGAAACGTCAAGGCGCGCGGATCGAAGCTGAACTGCTCGCGCTGGCCGAACCATCCCGAAATACGCGGCTCCAGGCGCCGCGCCACCGCCTGCGCGACGTACAGAAACACGATTCCGGGACCACCCAGCAGCCACTTGAGGCCGCCCGCGACGAGGGCGTCGACCCCAGTCTCGTGGACGTCCACCGGGATCTGGCCGACCGATTGGTAGGCATCGATGAGACACAGCGCGCCCTGCGCGTGCGCCGCGGCTGAGACGCGTTTGATGTCCTGGATCGCTCCGCTAGTGAAATAGACGTGCGATGTCACCACGAGCGCAGTGCGGTTATCAATCTCGCGGGCGATCGCGTCGACCGGCACGCTGATCTTGTCGGGGCTCTCGACGACCACCAACTCCACACCACTCCGGACTTTCGCGAGCCATTGGTAGGCCACGGTGGGAAAATCGAGCGACGTGATGACCACCTTGGGCCGTTTGTGGTAATCGAGCGACTCGGCCACGGCACTCAGCGCGACCGAGATGCTCGGGGCGAGGGCGATGTCGTCGCTCGGCGCGTTGATGATCCGGCCGTAGCGCGCGCGCAGCTCGCCGAGCGCCTCCCACCAGACGTCGTACCACGCGGACGCGCCGCGGCTCTGCCAGATGTCGAGGAATTCCGCTACCTTGCGGCGAGAGCGCTCACCGAGCGGTCCCAGTGAGCAGGTGTTGAGATAGATGCGGTCCCTGAAGATGGGAAACTCGCTCCGATAGCGAGCGAGTCCAAGCGCGTGCGGCCCCCCCGGCCCCGGCCCTCCTGGCCCCCGCGTCGCGCTGCTTGCGAGCGTCATAGGCCGGGAATATACAGAAGGAATGCAGCGTATCGCGAGTTGGTCAGCACTCTATTTGAGTTTGGCGCTGCGGGCGTTGGTGAATCCGCGTCTCGCCGTCGATCTGTTGCGCCTCACGTGGAGTTTTCGCGCCCGCGACTGGTACCGGCGGCCGCCCTTTTTGCCACTGCCGCCACGCGACTACATGCAGTGGCGCATGTTCACCGCGTACGGTGACGCGAACACCGTGCCGCCGGTGCGCGACGTGGTGAACTTCGCCCGCTGGCGCCGCGAGACGATGGGCCTGTGATCGCCATCAAGCAGCGCGCGGCCCAGCTCGGCTTTGCCGCGACCGGCATCGCGCGGCTCGAGCGCAATCCGCACGCCGCGGAGCTCGATCGCTGGCTCGCGGATGGCCATGCCGGCACGATGACCTATCTGCAACGGCAAGCGGAGAAGCGGAAGGATCCGCGCGAGATTATGCCCGGTGCGCGAACCGCCGTCGTTACCCTCACGAATTATTTCCACGGGGACCCGGGGCATCGCCCCGGGTCTCACGACCCGCGGGTTGCGCAGTACGCCTGGTCATCCGATTACCACGACGTTGTCGGTGAGCGACTCCACCAGCTCGCGTCGGCGATCCGCCAGCTCGTCCCAAACTCCACGACGCGCTGCTACGTGGACGCGGGGCCGGTGCCCGAGCGGGAGCTCGCGCAGCTCGCCGGGCTCGGCTGGATCGGCAAGAACATGATGCTGATTCACCCGGAGATCGGCTCCTTCACATTCATCGGCGTCGTCTTGACCGATGCCGACCTCGAGCCCGATCTCCCATTCGACGCGGACCGCTGCGGCACCTGCCGGCGCTGCCTGGACGCCTGTCCGACCCAGGCGTTCGCTGGGCCGCGCGATCTCGACGCGCGCGCTTGCATTTCGTATTTGACGATCGAGCACCGCGGTGAATTTACCGAGACGCAGGCGGCACAGGTCGGTGACTGGCTGTTCGGCTGCGACGTGTGTCAGGACGTCTGTCCCTGGAACGTGAGCTTCGCGCGCACGACTGGCGACGCCGGCTTCGCGCCGCGCGACGAAATCGTCACGGCCGACGCGCGGGCGCTCGCCACGATGGATGAACGAGAGTTCGAGCAACGCTACGCCGGTACCCCGTTCACGCGGCCTGGCCACCCCGGCATGCGACGCAACGCCACCGCGGTGCTCGACGCATGACCACGACCGAGGCCATCACCGAGCTGCAGCGAAAGCTTGCCGATGGTCTCGCGCGGATCGATCCCCATCACCGGCTGCTGGGCCGGCCGGCGAGCTACCGGGTGATCGACGGCCAGATGCTCGAGATCACGTTTCGCGATGTCGCCGGCATAGCGGAGGCCGAAGTGCTCGGCGTGAAGCGAATCATGGGCAAGGATTGTTACTGCAGCGTGAGCCCGCAGACCGCGGAACAAATCACCGTGCGCTTTGTCGTGCCGCTGAAATAGCCAGTTGCGGGACGCGGGACGCCTGGTCAGGTTTCCAGTTCCCACGATCGAGTGTTGCCCTATGCGCCGCATGACGCTTGTCTGCTTCGCGTTGTTGAGCAGTACCCTGTCCGCGCAGACCCCGTACAAAACACCACCGCAGGTCATCGTAGACATCCTGGACGCGCCGCCCTTGCCCGCGGCGAGCGTTTCGCCCGACCGGCAGTGGCTGCTGCTGCTCGAGCAACGCAGCATGCCGACGATCGCCGAGCTGGCCGCCCCGATGTTGCGCCTCGCCGGGAGCCGCATCAACCCGCGGACCACAGGCCCGCAGCTGCCGGGCGGCATCACGGGGCTCGTCCTGAAGCGCGTCGCCGACGGCTCGGAGCGCCGCATCAACGTCCCGACGCCCGCGGCGCTTTCGTACGTCATCTGGTCGCCCGACAGCCGCACGGTCGCTTTCGTGCAGACTCGCGACTCGGGGCTCGTCCTCTGGGTCGCCGACGCCGCCACCGGGCAGACCAGCGCTCTCACTGGCGCGAATCTCAACGCGACCAACGGCCCGCCGTGCCAATGGACGCCGGCGAGCACGAGTCTCCTGTGTGAGTTCATTCCGGACGCCCGAGGCTCAGCGCCCCCCCCCGTCGCGCCGCAAACGCCGATCGGCCCTACGACGCAGGAGACCCGCGGTCGCGCCGCACCCGCGCCGACCTACGAAGATCTTCTGAAGAACGCGTTCGACGAACGGCTCTTCGACTACTACTTCACCGCGCAGCTCGCCCTCGTCGACATCGCGACCGGAGCGCGCACTCCCGTCGGGAAGCCGGCCATCTTCGACGAGGTGGACTTGGCGCCCGGCGGCGAGCATGTCCTCGTCGTGCGCATCGTGCGCCCCTTCTCGTATCTCGTTCCCTCCGGCGACTTCCCGCAGGAGATCGAGGTCTGGAACCTGAAGGGCGACCTGGTGCACAGCATCGCGAAGCTGCCGTCCTCCGAAGGCGTGCCCATCCGTGGCGTTCGCCCCGGCCCCCGCTCCATCGGGTGGCGCCCCGGCACGCCCGCGACACTCGTCTGGGCCGAAGCGCTCGACGGCGGCGACCCCCGCAGCAAAGCCGAGTTCCAGGACCGGGTCGTGACGCTGGCGGCGCCGTTCACCGGAGAGCCGACCCAGCTCGCTCGCCTTGCGAAACGTTTTCGGGGGATCTCGTGGGACGCGCAGGGCACAGGACTGCTGCAGGAGTATGACCGGGAGCGCCGCTGGTCCAAGACGTGGATCGTCGACGCGACGAAACCCGGCAGCGCCCCCCCCCCCGTCATTCTCTTCGACCGCAGCGCCGAAGAGCGATACTCCGACCCCGGGTTCCCGCTGATTCGCATGACGCCCGCCGGCGACTTCGCGATTCAGCGGAGCGGCGACTGGATCTACTTGACGGGCACCGGCGCCTCACCGCAGGGCGACCGGCCGTTCCTCGACCGCCTGAACCTCGTCACGAAGAAGACCGAACGGCTATGGCGTGCCGACACGGTCCACTACGAATCGGTGGTGGCGCTGCTCGACGACGCCGCCAAGAGCTTCGTGACGCGGCGCGAGTCGCGCACCGAGCCGCCGAACTACTTCGTGCGCCAGGGGGGAGCCACGAAACTGCGCGCCCTCACCGCATTCAAGGATCCGGCCCCGCAGCTCACGGGAATCCAGAAGAGGCTCCTCACCTACACGCGCGAGGACGGCGTGCCGCTCTCGGGTACGCTCTATCTGCCGCCGGGCTACACGCCGGGGACGCGCCTCCCGGTCGTGATGTGGGCCTACCCGACCGAGTTCGCCTCGGCCAGCGCGGCGGGCCAGGTGACGGCAGCGCCCAATCGGTTCAACATCATCCGCGGGCCGTCGCACCTCTTCTTCCTGACGCAAGGCTACGCGGTGCTCGACGATCCGAAGATGCCGATCATCGGCGGTGACACGGCGAACGACCACTACGTCGATCAGCTGGTGATGAGCGCCCGCGCCGCGGTGAAGGCCGTCGTGGATGCCGGCGTCGGCGACTCCGACCGCATCGGGATCGGCGGGCACAGCTACGGCGCCTTCATGACGGCTAACCTGCTCGCGCACTCGGATCTATTCCGTGCCGGCATCGCGCGTTCGGGCGCCTACAACCGTACGCTGACGCCGTTCGGTTTCCAAAACGAGGACCGCACGTTCTGGCAGGCGCGCCAGGTGTACCTGCGGATGTCGCCCTTCGTGTATGCCGACTCGATCAACGAACCGATCCTGATGACGCACGGCGAGGCCGACAACAACTCGGGCACCTTCCCCATCAACTCGGAGCGGCTCTTTGCCGCGATCAAGGGCCTGGGAGGAACGGCGCGTCTCGTGATGCTACCCAACGAAGCGCACGGGTACGTGGCACGGGAGTCCGTGCTGCACACGCTCGCCGAGATGATCGACTGGTTCGACCGCTATGTGAAGAACGCGCCGCCGCGGTCGCCGGGAGTATCGTCGGGAGTTCGCTGAGCTTTCACTTCGCCGCGACGCGCGCGACGACGTCGTAGTAGAAGCGCACGCCGAACCGCAGCGCGTCGATGCTGATGCGCTCGTCGTTGCCGTGCACGCCGCGTGTGTCGCCCAGCGTGAGCGGGAAGGGGCTGAGCCCGTAACTCGCAATGCCCATCCGCCGGAAGTAGTGGCTGTCGGTGAAGCCGGGCAGCATCACGGTCGTGACGAGCGCGTTCGGCTGGCGCGCGTGCGCGACCGCCGTAATGGCGCGGAACATCTCCGTCTCCGTCGAGCTCTCGGTCGCCGGCCAGTTGGGTCCCTGGGACCGAAGCGTGACCGCCGTGTCATCCACGACGCGCGTCAACTCGGCGAGAAACGCCGCGGGATCCTGGCCTGGCAGCAGGCGCACATCGAGCGCGGCCGTCGCGACCGGAGGGATGACGTTCGTCTTGTCGCTGCCTTTCAAACCCGTGATCGAGATGGTGTTCCGGAGTAGCGCGTTGTAGGTCAGATCGGCCGTCAATACCCGCACCGCGACCGTATCCCGCAGCGCCGTCCGAATGTCGCTCAGCCAGCGGCGGACGGTGGAGTCGCGCTCGATGGTCGCGAGATCGCGGAACGACCGTTCGACTGTGGGCGTCACCGTCAGCGGCGTTTGCCAGGCCGCGATGCGGCTCAGAGCGCGAATCAGCCGATGCACGGGATTGTCGGGTGTGGGCCGTGAGCCGTGGCCGGCCGTGCCGTGGGCGATCACATCGAGCCAGTACGGCGACTTCTCGGTCGTACCTACGCCGTAGAATTGAACTCCTTCTCCTCCCGGGCCGGCGCGCGTCAACCCGCCTTCGTTGAGCAGGAACTCCGCGCCGCGCACCAGATCCGGCCGCTGGTCTGCGATCCAGGCGGCGCCGACTCCGGCGCCGATCTCCTCGTCGGAGGTCGCCAGGAAGATCACGTCGCGCTTCAATGGGACGCGCGCGCGCTTCAGCACCAGCATCGTCATGAGCTGCGCGATCCCCTCGCCCTTCATGTCGAGCGCGCCCCGGCCCCAGACGTAGCCGTCCTTGATCAGCCCGCCGAACGGATCGACGGTCCAGTACTCACGGGTCGCGAGTACGACGTCCATGTGGTTCAGGAGAATCACGGGCCGCGCGGTGCCATCGCCCGCGAGCCGCGCGTAGAGATTGGCCTTGCCCGGCGCCGGTTCAAAGACTTGCGCCTCGATGCCATCACGCCGCAGCACTTCGGCCAGCCAGCGCGCGGCGGCGATCTCGTTGCCGGGCGGGTTGGTGGTGTTGATTCGCACGTACTGCGATAGCAGCGCGGTCGCCTCGTCCCCCAACGCGTTCCAATCGGCATCGCCTGGCGCGGTCATCAGCGCCACGCGCGCCGGTGTTTCGAACACCGGTGCGTTCGAGGGACCGGCCAGAGGAGGCGCGGTGCGATGCGCGCAGGCGGTGGTGGCAACGAGCAACGCGAGAATGGGTCGGGTCATGTGCTAGTCTATCACCAGCGTCTCACCGTGCGCGAGCTGGCGATAACCATCCGGCGGCAGTCCGGCGGTCTGCCACGCGCCGCGCACGCGAAGCGGCGGTTCATCCATCGCCTCATCCGTCAGCTTGAATGTGCCCCAATGGATCGGCACCATCAGCCGCGCATTCACTGCGCGGAAGGCCTCGACCGCCTCCTCTGGATTCATGTGGAGATAGCGCATGAACCAGCGGGGCTCGTAGGCGCCGATCGGCAGCAGCGCGAGGTCGAACGGACCGTAGCGCTCGCCGATTTTCCCGAACTCCGGATGAAAGCCGGTATCGCCGGCGAAGTAGACGCGCCGGCCGTTCGCCCTCGACACCACAAAGCCGCACCAGAGCGTATCGCCCCGGTCGCCGAAGCCCCGCGCGCTGAAGTGCAACGCCGGTGTCGCCGCAATGCGCAGCGATTGCCGGGTGTGTTCCTGCCACCAATCGAGCTCGGTCACATCGCGCGCGCCGCGCGTGGTCACGAATGGCGCGAGGCCGAGGGGCACGATCCAGGATGCCGACGGATGCGCGCGGGTGAGACGCCGCACCGTCGCATCATCCAGGTGGTCATAGTGATTGTGCGACTGCAACACGACGTCGATCGGCGGCAGTTTCTCGAACGCGATCCCCGGTGCCACCCACCGCCGCGGGCCCGCGAAGCGAACCGGTGAGGCCCGTTCGCTCCACATCGGATCGGTGAGGATGTTGAGCCCGTCGATTTGCAGCAGCAGGCTCGCGTGGCCGACCCATGTCAGCGTCAGGCGCGTGGCTGGCGCACGCGGTGTGACAAACGCAGGCGCCACGCGCGTGAACACGGAGGGATCCGGGTCCTTGGGCCGCGGGCGTGTCGTGCGATGCACGAGCATCCACTTCAGCAGCCCGCCGAATCCCGGGACGGCCTGTTCGACCCAGGGGTTGCGAAAGCCGCCGCCGGGACGATGGTGTGAGGGAAGCTCAGCCGAAGGCGGGGAGTGCGTCACGGCGCGCAATATACGCACGCCGTGACGCGCCAGTCTGTGTTACGGGCGGGCAGACCCCGATGAAGAATCCGGGAAGACGTGAATGGTCAACGTGTCAGCCTGTGTCCCACTCGCCGCGACGATGCGTCCCGTCCCGAGGGCCCTCGACGTGACGTGCGAGATGCGCACGCTGTCGACCACCAATCCCAGGATGGTGGGGTCGAGGTTCTGCCAAACGACAGCGGCGGTGTCGTTCTGCTGGTGCAACGAATCGATGACGAACACCTCGAGGCGGTTGGTGCGATTGAGGAGCATCGAGGCCGCACCCTGGATGTAGACCGCGCCGCGGAATTTAGACAGCACGACATTGTGCGACGTCTCGGAGCCGGCGTTCACCGCCACGTTGGAGTCGAGCGCCGTGCCGTAGTTGCTCCCGGATGGCGCGTCGACGCCGACGATGTACGTGCCCGGCAGCAGGTACGCCAAGCGGTACTGGCCGGCCGCGTCGGTCTTCCCGGTGGACAGGATGTACCAGTTGTTCGGCCCGCCGCCCCATGCGCTGACGGTCGCGTTGGCCACCGGCCCAACCGGTCCGCTGCTTGCATCGTGCGTGACCGTCCCCGCGATAGCGCCGGTCGCCGCTCGGTTGACCGCGCGGATGTAGGCAAAGAAATCGAACGCGCCATCGCCGAGCTGGTTATACACGAAGCTCCGTCCGACATCGAAGTCGATCACGATGGCGGCACCCGAATCGGGAATGCTGATCGGCGCCTCGACAAACGACGCGTACGACTCTCGGCCGGAGCCGTTCCAGCGCACGACCGCCGGCGATCCGCCCTTGAAGCGGATGCCCTCCGACGAATCGACGTCGATGGTGACGAGGACAGCCTTGTACTGATCGGCTGTGACCTCCCCGATGCCCAGAGAGTCGGTCAGGCCCTGCTGTAACGTCAGGAGGTCGACTTGTCGATGCGGTGCGGCGACCGTGTCCCACTGCATGTTGTCGGCTGACGTGCCGGTATCGGGATGGGTGGAGACGGCGATACTGACGATGTAGACCTTTACGCTCTGCACCGAATCGAACGGGAACGGGTCATCGGTGAGAAAGACCTTGGCCATCGGCTTTCGAGTCGATCCATTAGGCGCCGAGGTATCGTCTTTGTAGCAGGCTGCGGCAATGCTGGCGACGGCAAGCAAGGCGAGCGACAGTCGGGACATCGTCAAATTCCTCCTTAGGGAGTTGCAACGGAGCGCGTTGTCGCATTGAATACCCATAGGATGGCGCGCACGTCACAGCGTGACGCCATGCTGACATTCTTCGTTCGACGGCTCTCGACGCTGTCGATTTGACGCCTCTCATGTGACGTAGGTGGATGGCGCATGGGTATTGAAGCAATGGAACCAAGCGACGCCGAGCTGGTGCGCCGGGTCCGGGCCGGCGACATCGGCGCTTACGGCGTGCTGGTTTCGCGCTATCGCGATCGCTTGGGGCGCTACGCCGTACACATGATCGGGGATCATGAAGACGCGGAAGAAGCGCTGCAAGACACGTTCGTCCGCGCACACCGCTCGCTGGCGCGCTGCGACGCGGCCCGCTTCGGGGCATGGCTCTACGGCATTCTCGTCAATCGCTGCCGGACGATCGGCGCGCGCGCCGCACGGCGCCGTAAGACGTTCGTGCACGATGTGGATGCGCTGAATGGCGCCTCACACACGGGCAGCGACCAGGCCGACCGGCTGGAGTGGAGCGATACCGTCGACCGCGCGCTGGCTCGGCTGGCCCCGGAGTACCGCGAGGCGTTTCTGCTCAAGCACGTCGACGATCTCGAGTACGAGCAGATCGCCGAGTTGACCGGCGCCGGGATTTCGGCTCTGAAAATGCGGGTAAAGCGGGCCCGCGAGCAGCTGCAGGAGTACCTGAGAGAGGCGAAGCATGTTTGATCGGCAAGACGACGTCGTCGAGCACGTGATTCAGCAGCTGCGCCGGCCCGTGGGGATCGACCCCGGGCTGGATGCACGCGTGATGCGCGAGATTGCGCAGGCGCCGCCCACCAGCCGGCGCGTCCGCTCCTCCCCTTGGACGCTCTGGTCCTCGCTCGCGGCGGCCGCAGTGCTTGCCGTCGTGCTGCTGGCGCGTCCCTGGTCGCGTGGCGGCGACGCGAGTGGCCCCGATCTGCTCCAGTTCGTGCTCGTCGCGCCCCAGGCCGCTTCGGTGTCACTGGTCGGCGACTTCAACGACTGGGACCCTGGCCGCTCTCCGATGCAGACGGCGCAAGGCGTCTGGGCAACCGCGGTGCGACTCGCGCCTGGTCGCTATCGCTACGCGTTTCTCGTGAACGGCGTCGAGTGGCGCGCGGACCCCGCCGCGCCTTCGGTCCACGACGATGAATTCGGCACGCCAAGCTCTGTGGTAACGGTGGGAGGTAAAGGCTCATGATTATCGCGGCGCTGCTCATTGCATTTCAGGTGACCGCTCAGGATCCGCGGCTCGAGCGGCTCGATCCCGAGACGCGCGCCCTCGTCGGCACGGTCATCGATTCGGCCCACGGGGCCGGCTTGCCGTCCGAGCCGCTCGTCCAGCGCGCGCTCGAAGGGGCGACCAAGGGAGCGCCCGGGATCCGAATCGTCGCGGCCGTCCGTCGCCTCAGCGCCGATCTCGGCGCGGCGCGCACCGCACTCGGCGCCAATACGTCGACGCCGGAGCTCGAGGCGGGAGTGGCCGCGTTGCGCGCCGGAGCCACGCCGGAGCTTCTCGCGCATCTGCGCGACGTGCGCCGGCCGCCACTCACCATGGCGCTCTCCGTGCTCGCCGACCTCGTTGCCAGTGGAGTTCCGGCCGACAGCGCCGCTGCCGCAGTGCTCGCGCTCGCGCCAAAGGCGCGCGACGCGGACCTCGTGGAATTTCGCCGCGCCGTGGAACGCGACATCGCGCTCGGCGCACCGCCCGGGATCGCGACGTCGGTGCGCGTGAACGCCGGCGCCAGCAACGTCATGAGCAACGCTGGCACCGGAAACCTTCCTCTTCCCCCCCACCGGCCGTAGTTGCGTCGTCTCTGTGCGGAGACTCGCACTCATCGTCCTGGCGTGCGGGGGTGAAGCGCAGGTCCACGCTCTAGCGGCGCAGGTTGCCGCGCACATCGAGGCGGGCTTCTCCGAAGTCAAATACGACGGATTCCTGTTGTCCGGCGCTCTTGCCTTGTCTCCCACGATGCGGTGGGAGCATCCCCGCGGCCGCGGTTTCGTGAGCGCCCGTGGCACATATCTGCACTTCGAGAGCGGTCGCCACAGCCTCGATGCGTCCGCGACCGGCTCGTGGTTCACGCCGCTCAGCGGCGCCCGCTGGCGGGGCGAGCTCGGCGCGGCAGCCGGCGCGAACCAGTACGCCGACATCGCGAGCTTCAGTCACGCCCAGCTAGACACGCGTGTCCATTTGATGGAGGGCGACCATGGCGGGTGGGCCGGCGCAACCTTCGGTCGCTCCTCATTTGGAAGCGGACCGAGACCCGTGCTCGTCGTGGCGATGGGCGTGTGGCTCCTGCGCAACAACAAGACGATGTTCGTCTCGCTCGACCGCACGCTCGTCGGCGACACGGTGTACAGCGACCTGCGCTCCTCCGGCCGATGGCAAAAAGACCGATTCGTGCTCGAGGGGATTCTGGGCGCACGGTTCTGGAGCCGTGGCGGCGGGCGCGGTGTGTTTGGCGAGGGGAGCGCGATTCTGAGCGTCAATCCCATCACCGCGCTGGTCTTGTCCGGCGGTCGCTACCCTACGGACGTCGTCAGCGGAAGCATCGCCGGCCGATATGTGTCCCTCGCGGTGCGGCTCGGCACGACGACGATTCGCAGGCGCCTTCCCGCCGCATCGCCCTCCCGTCCGCACTCCAGCGGAGCGGACGGAACAGCCAGCTCGCCCGCCACCGAGGTCCGGCTGACGATCCAGAGACAGCAGGACGACCACGTGCAGCTCGTGCTCTACGCCCCCGGCGCAGCCACCGTGGAGATCAGCGGGGATTTCACCGATTGGAAGCCTGTAACGCTCAGCAGGAACACCGAACAAAGCGAACTCTGGGGTGCGACGTTCCGGATGTCAGGCGGAATGCATCGCATCAACGTGCGTCGGGATGGCGGTCCCTGGGTGGCACCCGGCGGCACGACGCGGAGTACCGACGATTATGACGGCGAGGTTGGCGTCTTCACGATCCCTTAGCGCGCCCCACCGGCAAGCAGCCGTGCTTCGGGCCGCCGGCGCAGCGCCAACATGGCCCACACCCCGAACGCCGGCCCGACCGCCAGCACACTCATGCTCCATCGCCAGCCAATCGCCGCCGCTACCTTCGGCAGGAAGTAAATCGACGCGCAGGTGAGCAGAAAGCCGAGACTCGTCTGAAGCGTGAGCGCCGTGCCGACATAGTCGCGTGGCGCGAGCTCGCTCACGGCCGCCGAAAACTGGGCGGAGTCGGCGACGACGCTGATGCCCCACACCAGAAGCACTGGGAGCATTGCCGTGAGCGGCGCGCCGTAGAGCAGCCCCACAGCCACCGCGCAGCTTCCCGAAATCACCATGGCGGCGCTCGTCACAGAGGTGCGTCCCCAGCGGTCGGCATACTTCCCTCCGAGCCAGCATCCGATCGCTCCACTGCCGATTACTGCGAAGGCGACGAGGGCGGCCAGCGTTGTCACGTCGGCGTTCGCACCGCGCCGAACGTGCTCGCTCGCAGCCACGAAAGCCGCCATCCACGTCCACATGGCGTACACCTCCCACATGTGACCCAGATAGCCGGCGTTTGCGAGTAGTGTGGCGGGATCTCTCAGGATGCGAGGTGCGGCAGCGAGGGAAAACGGCGGCGAAGGGGCAGCGAAGGGTCCATCGCCCGGCACGAGGAGCACGAGCAGTCCACCGACGACGGCACACCCTGCGGCAACACCCAAGACCACGCGCCATGCGTCGGGCGAGACCGCCCAACGCACGAGATGTGGACTGGCCGAGCCGAGCGTCAGTGCGCCGACCAGGATCCCAATCGCCAGCCCTCTTCCTTCTTTAAACCATCCCGCGACGATCTTCATGCCCGGCGGGTACACCCCTGCCAGCGCGGCGCCGGTGAGCAGGCGGCAGGCAATCCCCAGCGTGATTCCTGAGGAGGCTGCAACGCCCACGGTGGCCGCGGCCGCGAGCACGGCGCACCCCGCGACCAGGCGGCGCGCCGAGAGACGATCGGCGAGTGTGAAGACGGCGCTCAGCAACGCGCCGGCGACGAATCCGAGCTGTACTGAAATGGTCAGCCAGGCAGTTCCACCTGGCGTGAGCCGCCACACGCGAGCCAAAGACGGCGCCACGGCGGACGCGCTGAACCAGGGCGCCATCGCCAACAACTGGGCGGTGGCCACGATGGCCAGCACACGACGTGGAGTCACAACCCGGTGGGATGATCCAGGAACACCCAGGGCAGATCGAACTTCTTCGATAATTGCTCCGCCAGCGCCTTGACGCCAACCGTTTCGGTCGCGTAATGGCCGGCGTAGAACACGTTGATGCGGAGCTCCTCCGCGTCAAAGAAGGTCCAGTGCTGCCCTTCGCCGGTCACGAACGTGTCGAGCCCGGCGGCGGCAGCCTGCGGAATCATCGACCCTCCCGAACCCGTGATGATGCCGATGCGCTGCACGCGCTCCGGCCCGAATGCGAGGACACGCGGTGCGGTGCCGAGCGCCCTGGTCAGCGCCCAACTGAGCTCGTCGCGCGTTCCGCTGTACTCGCCCCATACGCCCGCCGGCGCTCCGTGATACGAGCCGAAGTCGTCGCGGACCTTGATGCCGAGCAGCCGCGCGAGGACGCGGTTGTTGCCGACCTCCGGGTGGCGATCGAGCGGCAGATGGGCCGCGTACAGCGCGATGTTGCCTTTGATGAGTCCAGCGATTCGGGCGTACGCCGGCCCGACGAATGGTCTGAGACCGCCCCCCCCCCAAAACATGCCGTGGTGGACCAGCAGAAAGTCGGCGTGCGCCTCCGTTGCTTGCCGGATCGTCGCTTCACATAGATCGACCGCGGCGGCGAGCCGCGAGACGCTTCCCGAGTTACTGACCTGCAAGCCGTTCACTGCCTCGGGCGCGTCGGCTTTCTCTTCGGCGATCCGCAGATACTCATCGAGAAAACCGACCAGAGTGTCGAGCCGCACTTAAGACACCGTACGCACAGTATGGCGGCACGACGGCGACTTTCCACATTGTGGTGCTGCATAAGCGACTATTCCACAATTAGTTAGAGAATCCACACGAGGCTGGAGCAGGCGTGTGGATAATTCTACGCGGGTGCCAGTGCAGATGCCGCCTTGCGGCCAGTCTGCGGCGGTTGGCCGGCGTCCTCGCCCATCCGCAACACGCCGTTGATCTCGCCGCCTTCCTGGATCAGCAGTTTTTTCGTGTGCACGTCGCCGTGCACGACACTCGTCGCCTGGAGCTCGACGCGCTCTTCGGCGTAGATCGCGCCGCGCACCTCACCACCGATGATCGCTTCCCGACTCACGACGTCGCCCTCGACTTCCCCGCCCCGCGCAACCAGAACCTGTTTCGCGGCGCGGACGGTCCCGTTCACTGAGCCTTCGATCTTCACGACGCCGTCGGCGGAGATGTCGCCGACGACGTGCATTCCCGCGCCGATGATCGACAGCCCTGGAACGCCGTCCCGCGTGCCGGACGCTGTTGTTTTATCGGAGAACACGGCCATCAGCTTCCCTCCTTCACAAGATCAAGCGGATCGACTGACTTGTCGTCGTGTCGAATCTCGAAGTGTAGATGCGGTGCGGTGGACCGCCCAGAGTTACCGGACAACCCGATGACCTGCCCTGCCTGGACTTCGTCGCCCTCCGCGGCGACCAGGCGTGACAGATGACCATACATCGTCTCATACCCGGACGGATGTCGCAAGAGGACGAACAAACCGTAGTCCGGATCGTAGCCCGCGGCGCTGACCGAGCCGCCGCCCGACGCCCGCACCGGCGTGCCGAGCGGCACGGCGATGTCGATGCCGGGGTGGGACTCGTCCACGACGCCGGGCCGTACCTGGCCCCTCGTGACGAAGCCCTGAACATCCAAGGGCCAATGTGATGGAATGGACGCTCCCGTTTCGTAGCGGTTCGCGGCGCCCGGAACCGTCGCCCGAATCGACACGGCGCGCATGTTGGTCGGGAGGTCCGAGGCGCGCGCCACGGAACCGCCGCTGCGCGACCCCGGCCCCGGCGGGGCGGGGGGCGGAGCTTTGACACCGAGCATCTGACGCAGCTCTTGATAATTCGCTTCGGCGCGGTTTAACGCCGATGCCAGCTGTTGCACGCGACTGTTCTCGATCCGGAGTCGCGACACCTCGCGCTCGAGTCCTGGGACGCGGGCGTAATTCCGGAAGATCGGTCCCGCAAACGCGAAGAACCCGACCACCGACACCACGATCGCGCCGGCCGTCCACTTCCCCGCCACGAGCGCCCACCGCGGAATCCGATACTGTTTGGACTCGAGATCGCCGTCGGCATGGACGACGATCGTAATGTTGCGACTGGTCCTGGTCATCCGTCGAACGGCGCGCCGAGGATGAGCTCGAGCACTCGGGCCAGATCGTCGTTCGAGTAGAACGACAAATGGATCTGTCCTTTGCCTTTGGCACGCAGCGTGACGCGCACGTCAGTGCCGAGCCGGCGGCGCAGCGCGTCTTCGAGGCGCCGAACCTCGGGCGCTACGCCAAGCCCGCGCTTCATCCGCGGCCGGCGCTCGGGCGCGCGTCCGCCGCGGACGCGATCCTCGACCTCTCGGACGGAGAGTCCTTGTGCCACCGCTTCCCGCGCCAGGTTGGTGACGACTCTGGGGTCTTCGAGCGCGAGCAACGCGCGCCCGTGACCGACGGAGAGGTTCCCCTCGTGCAACATCTGCAACACGACTTCCGGCAGCTTCAGCAGCCGCAGCGCGTTGGCGACGGTCGAGCGATCGCGGCCCACCGCATCCGCGACGTCCTGCTGCGCGAGGTTGAATTCCGCAATCAAGCGCTCGTAACCACGGGCCTCGTCCACCGGCGACAGGTCGTCGCGTTGCAGGTTCTCGATCAGGGCCAGCGTGAGCAGGGTGCGATCGTCGGCGTCGCGCTGCACGGCGGGGATGCGCTCCCAGCCGAGCTGCTGGCAGGCGCGCAGCCGCCGCTCGCCGGCGATCAACTCATAGCCGCCCCCCCCATTCGCCCGGCGTACCACGACCGGCTGCAGCAGGCCGGCCTGCTTGATGGACGACACCAGCTCCTCGAGCGCCGCCGGATCGACGGTCTGGCGCGGTTGGAATGGGTTTGGCTTGATGGCTTGAATGGGGAGCTCGACGAGGCTGCCTTCGCGCTCTGCTTCTTCGCGCGTCGGCCCTAACAGCGCTTCGAGTCCCCGGCCGAGACGGCGTCTTCCGGCAGCGGTTTCCGTCATGCAGGCACCTCCGGAGAGGGCAGCGAGGGCAGGGATTCAATCGCGGGGAGGCTGGGTGAGGGGGGCGCGTCCTGCTCGACCCGGCGAATCAATTCCTGAGCGACGGCCAGGTAGCTCTTGGCGCCGATCGACTGCACGTCGTACAGAATGATCGGCTTTCCGAAGCTTGGCGCTTCGGCCAGGCGCACGTTCCGCGGAATCGAGGCCGTGAACATCCGGCCGCCAAAGTATTCCTTCGCTTCTTCGGCGACCTGTCGGGAGAGGTTCAGTCGCGCGTCGTACATCGTCAGCAGCACGCCCTCGATGGCGAGCGAGGGGTTGAAGTTCCGCTGTACGAGCTTGACCGTGTTGAGAAGCTGCGAAAGCCCTTCGAGCGCGTAATACTCGCACTGAATCGGAATGATGACGCTATCCGCCGCCGTGAGCATGTTGAGCGTGAGCAGGCCGAGCGACGGCGGGCAATCGATCATCACATAGCCGTATTCGTCGCGCACGTCGCGCAGTGCTTCGCGCATCCGGGTCTCACGAGCGCGTTGATTGACGAGCTCGAGCTCCGCGCCGACCAGGTCCTGAGTCGCCGGGATAACGTCGAGATATGGAAAGTGCACGTGCGGGAAGCGCGCTTGTGTGAGCGGACTGCCTTCGATCAGCGCGTCATACAGCGAGTGACGGATGCGATCTTTCTCGATGCCGACGCCGCTCGTCGAGTTGCCTTGTGGGTCCGCGTCGATGAGCAGTGTCTTTCGCTCGGCGGTGGCGAGGGACGCGGCGAGGTTCACAGCGGTCGTCGTCTTACCGACGCCGCCTTTTTGATTGGCGATCGCGATTATACGTGACATTGTAAGTCGTTATATACCAATAAGTTATATGATGAACAAATGTCAGCGAGTCCAATATATGCTTGTTTCACGTGAAACGAAAGGCATTGTTTCACGTGGAACTGCAACGAACCTCTAGGCGACTCTCCGACGCCAGCGCGTGGCCTCGAGGACCAGGTTGTGAAGATCGCTCGGCGTGACGCCAGGAACGCGCGCGGCCTGCGCCAGCGAGCTTGGTCGAACGCGCTCGAGCTTTTGGCGCGCCTCTGTCGCGAGCGTTCGAAGCTCCAGGTAGGGCAGGTCCGCAGGAAGAACGAACGACGCCAACTCGGCGAGTCGCGCAGCTGCTTCGCGTTCGCGCGCCAGATAGCCGTCGTACTTGATCTCGATCTCCGCCGACACGATGGCCTCGGCAGGCGTCTCCGCGCCGACATTTGCGCCGCCGAACAACGCCTCGAGTGACACGCCCGGACGCTTGGCGACCACGGCGATCCGCTCGCTCTCCGCCAACGTCGTCCCACTTGCCGCGAGCGCCTCCGTCGCTTGGGCGGGTGTGATCGATGTCTCCCGGGCGAGCTGAAGCGCCGACTCCTCCGCAGCGAGCCGGCGCTCAGCGGCGCGCAGTTCGCCCTGCGTCAGCAACCCCAGCCGCTCGGCTAGGGGCAGCAGGCGGCGGAGCGCGTTGTCCTGGCGCAGCAGCAGCCGGAATTCGGACCGCGAGGTGAACAGGCGGTAGGGCTCGTCCACACCGCGTGTCACGAGATCGTCGACCAGCACACCGATGTACGCGTCGTCTCGGCCGAGGACGACCGGCTCCACTCCACGGATCCGGCGCACCGCATTGATTCCCGCCACGACGCCCTGTCCAGCCGCCTCCTCGTACCCGGTCGTGCCGTTGATCTGACCGGCGAAGAAGAGATGATCGACGGTCTTCACCTCGAGCCAGGGTGTGAGCTGCGTCGGCGGATAGTAGTCGTACTCGATCGCGTAGCCGGGACGAGTCATCCGGGCGTGCTCGAGGCCGGGCACAGCGTGGAGGAACTCGAGCTGCACCGGTACCGGCAGGGAAGTGGAGAGCCCGTTCACGTACAGCTCCGTCGTGTCGAGTCCCTCCGGCTCGAGAAAGATCTGATGTCGGTTGGCCGCCGGGAACTTCACGATCTTGTCTTCGACCGATGGGCAGTACCGCGGGCCGCGGCCGCTGATCGCGCCGCCGTACAGCGCGGACTCCTTGATGTGCCGCTGGATGATTTCCTTCACGGCTTCGCCGGCCCACGTGATCCAGCACGGCACCTGCCGCGGCCGCTCGACGCGCTCGTGGAATGAGAAGCGAAACTCCGGACTGTCGCCGTCCTGGCGCTCGACCTTGCTCCAATCGACGGAGCGACCGTCGACGCGCGGTGGCGTACCGGTCTTGAAGCGCGATACTGTAAGTCCAACATTTTCAATGACTTGCGCCATCTCTACGGACGGCTGGTCTCCCGCGCGGCCCGCAGGGATTTGTGTCTCGGTACCGAGGTGAATTCTGCCGCGGAGGAATGTGCCGGCGGTGATGATGACGGCGCGCGCGGTGAAGCGTCGCCCGTCGCCCGTTTCCACCCCGGTAATGCGCGTGCCACCGCGATCGAAGAGCAGATTTGTGACCATGCCCTGCGACAGCTCGAGGGCGGGGAACTGCTCGAGCAGCAATCGGACGGCGCGCTTGTAGAGGGTGCGATCGGCCTGGGCGCGGGGAGCCCACACTGCCGGACCCTTGGACCGATTAAGCATCCGGAACTGGATTGTCGCGCGGTCGGCGGCACGGCCCATGAGGCCGCCGAGGGCATCGACCTCGCGAACGACGGTACCCTTCGCGATGCCGCCGATGGCGGGATTGCAGCTCATCTGGCCCACGTTGTCGAGGACAGAGGTCAGCAGCAGAGTCCTGGCGCCGAGGCGCGCCGACATGGCGGCGGACTCGGTACCGGCGTGGCCGCCGCCGACGACGATTACATCGAAGTCGAAAGACATTCGGAGAAACTACTAAGCGAGGACATGCAAAGGCTAGACGTCGAGACGTCTAGCGGGTTCTAGCGGGAGGGGGGAGGGAATCTCGAAGCGCTGGCGGTGATTTTTCGCAACAGACCAAAGAGGGTTTTTCCCGTTTCTGTCGCCAGTGCTTCTAGCCTTCCGAACTCGGCCGAGTCCATGTATTCCAGGCGGTGCGCCAAGCCTAGAGCGGTCTCCACCTCGGCTAACGAACCGTGTGCAGTATCGAGAAACTTCCGATACTCGCGCGACCCTCTTCGGGAACTCCCTTCGGCGATGTTCAACACGACACTATATGCCGCACGTCGCAACTGATCCGCCAGGCGTTCCTGCTCGTAATCGGGAAATGCTTTCGAGACACGAGCACACTCGATCGCCAGTCGTTCGGCGTGTTGCCATGCCTTGAGCGTCTTGTAGGGTGCCATCGAGTGAAGATTGCGACACAAAACAAGAAGCACGACACCGAATTCACGCGTGCCGTGCCTTTCCTATGCCTTCAGTTCGAGCCTACCGCCGCTAGACGTCTCGACGTCTAGCTTTTACAGGTCCTAGGCAGTTCTAACCCAGCGAACGAGCTCCTTCATCGTCGGCCTCTTTCCCGTCATCAGAATGCCGACCCGGTAGATGCGGGCCGCGACCCATGTGACCCCGACAATTCCCAGCAGGAGGAGTACTAGCGAAGCTACGAGCTCTCCAATCCCCATGCTGCCTGCCGTCCACCGGACTGGCGTCGCGATCGGTGACGTGAACGGCACCATGGACAACGTCCGCGCGAACGTCGAGCTCGGATCATTCGTCAGGCCGATGATCGAGAAATACGAAATCATCAGCAGGTACGTCACCGGTTGCTGCGCCTGGCGCGCCTCTTGCTCATTGCTCGACATCGCGCCGACAGCGGCGAACATCGAGGAGTAGAGCAGGAAGCCGCCGAGAAAGAAGGCCATGAACACGGCGAGCGTCGCAAACGGGACATGCGGGAGCGTCATGTTCTGGGCGGAGGCCGCATCCGCACCCAGCGCCCGGGCGATGGGGACGCGCAGGCTGATGAGCAGCCGCGCGGAGACGCCCCAGATGACGAACTGGAAAAAGGATACCGCCCCGGCGCCGACCACCTTTCCCAGCATGAGCTGGAACGGTCGCAACGACGAGACCAGCACTTCGATGATGCGAGTGGTTTTCTCCTCCAGCACCGAGCTCATGACGTTCACGCCGTACAGCAGAATCGCCATGAACAAGAGAATGGCCATCACATAGGCGAGGACGAACGACTCGCCCGCGCTCTCCTTGGTGCACGCACCCCGCTGGCACTTTTTCTGATCCAGGGTAACCCTTAGTGCCTGAGCCCAATCGACGACGGCTGGGTTCACCCCCTTGCCTTCGAGGCGCGCCTTTTCGACCACCCGATTCAGGGTGCGCTGCAACTCCTCGATGGTCTGCAGTGACAGATTCGACGCGCGGTACTCCGCCTTGCCGTCGGTAGGCATGGAGTCACCGACGATCAGAAAGCCGTTGAGTTGCTTGGCTTCCACGAGGCTCGTCAACGAGTCGAGTACGGCAGGACCCAGTTTCACGCCGTCCGCGCGAATTGTCCGGCTCGCGCCGAGCGCCTCCACGATCCGCGTTCCGTAGCCGAGCTTCCCTGCATCCACGATGGCGATGTTGCGAACCCCACCCCCCACAGACTGCATGATCTGGAACACGATGACGCCCGCGAACAGTACGGGTCCGAGAATCGCCGAAACCCAGAACCACCTCGTCCGCACCCGCTCGACGAATTCGCGGCGGATGATCGCCCAGACCTTATGCACGCGGGGTCCCTCCGTCACCGCTGACAGTCCCTGCCGGCACCCGACCCCCACGCCCCCCCCCGGTTGCGGCCGCGGTAGCGGCCTCCGGCCCAACCAGATCCACGAAGATCTTGTGGAGTGAAGGGCTCGCCAGCTCGAAGCGCGCGAGACGCGCCCCGGAATCCACGAGTCCCTTGAGGATCTCCTGCGCGTCGGCGCCCGGCGCGAGCTCGAGCTCCGCCTGCTGGCCGAAGTCCTGGCTCTTCGCCACGAGCCGCCGGTCGGCGAAGATCCGCTGCGCATTCCCCTGACTGCCATCGAACGCCACGATCACGTGCTTGCCGCCATGGGTGCTCTTCACCTCGGCGAGCGTGCCGTCGATGAGTTTTTTTCCCCGCGCGATGATGCACAGCCGGTCGCAGAGCTGCTCGGCGTGTTCCATGATGTGCGTCGAGAACAGCACGGTCTTGCCCGCGCGGCGGTACTCCACCACCGTGTCCCGCAGCACCTGCGAATTGACGGGATCGAGTCCGGAGAACGGTTCGTCGAGAATGATGAGATCGGGATCGTGCAGAATTGCCGAGATGAACTGAACCTTCTGCTGCATACCCTTGGAGAGATCGGAGACCTTCCGCATCCGCCAGTCGGCGAGGCCGAGTCGATCGAGCCAGGTGCTGGCCTTCTCGCGCGCGACACGCCGCGCCACACCCTTCGCTTCCGCGAGAAAGACCAGTACGTCGAGCACACGCATCTTCGGATACAGCCCGCGCTCCTCGGGGAGGTACCCGATGTGCTCGGAATGCTGCCGACCGCCACCGACCTGGCCGAAGAGGCGCACTATGCCCGAGTCCGGCTCGTAGATATCCATGATCATGCGGATCGTCGTCGTCTTGCCGGCGCCGTTTGGGCCCAACAGACCGTAGATGGTGCCGGAGGGAACGCTCAGCGAAAGCGCATCGACCGCGGTGTGGCCCGCGAAACGCTTCGTGACGCGATCGACGACGACAGGATCGGGCATGCGGGGAAGCTATGGGGACAAAACAGCGACGCTAGGGTGAAGCGACGCTACGATACTACGACGCTAGGACACCGAACAGCTCGCCGGCTTTACGAACAGCAGTCACGAGAGCGTCGATATCGTCGACGTCATTATAGATGTAGAACGACGCGCGTGCGGTCGCGGCCACGCCGAGCCGCCGCATTAACGGCTGCGTGCAGTGATGACCCGCGCGAATACAGACGCCGTCCCGGTCCAGGATCGTCGCCAGGTCGTGCGGATGGATGTCGCCGAAGGTAAACGGAACAACACCGGCGCGATGGTCGCGCGGCCCGTAGACCGTCACCCCCTCGATCTGTGACAGCCGCTCGATCGCCAACCGGGCCAGCTGCTGCTCGTGCTCGGAGACCTCGTCCATGCCTATCTGCTCCAGATAGCCGATCGCAGCGGCCAGGCCCACGGCAGCCTCGACGTTGGGCGTGCCGCCTTCGAACTTGTGCGGGATCTTGTTCCAGCTGGAGTGGTCGTCCCAGACTCGCTCGATCATCTCCCCGCCCCCGTGGTAGGGGGGCATCGCCTCAAGCAGCTCCGGCTTTGCAATCAGCGCCCCGCTCCCCATCGGCGCCAGCATTTTGTGGCCCGAGAGAGCGTAGAAGTCGCAGCCGATCGCCTGCACATCCACCCGCAGGTGGGGACTCGACTGCGCGCCGTCGACCACGGTGACCGCCCCCGCCGCATGGGCCAGCTTGATCAGCTGGGCCGCCGGGTTCACCGTGCCGAGCGAGTTCGAGACATAGGGAAAGGCGACCAGTTTCGGCCGCGCCTCGAGGGCCCGGCCGAAGTCAGCGAGGTCGATCCGCCCATCGGTGGTGATTTCCACCATCCGGAGGGTCGCGCCCTTTTCCTGACACAGGATCTGCCAGGGGACGATGTTCGAGTGGTGGTCCATGGCCGTGACCACCACCGTGTCGCCGCGCGAGACGTTGGCCCGCCCCCACGCCCCCGCCACCAGGTTGATCGACTCGGTCGTCCCGCGCGTGAAAACAACGCCCTCGCGCGCCCACGCATTCACGAACCGGGCGACAGCGGTGCGCGCCGCCTCGTAGGCGTCCGTCGCCTCGACCGCGAGCGCGTACGCGCCCCGGTGGACGTTGGCGTTGTGCTCGCTGTAATAGTGGACGACCGCGTCGAGCACCTTGCGCGGCTTCTGACTGGTGGCGGCGTTGTCGAGGTACACGAGGCGCTGCCCATTCTCTTTCCGCGCGAGGATGGGGAAGTCCGTCCGGATGCGCCTGGTGTCCAGCATCAGAAATCTTTCGCCGATTCGGTTGTCACCGGCTCGGCGCTGTTCTGCAGCGCGGCGTGCAACGCATGCCAGGCGAGATTCGCGCACTTGATGCGGCTGGGGAATGCACGGACACCTGAAAACGCCGCGAGCTTGCCTGGGGCATTGGCGCCACCGGCGAGCATGTCACGAAACGCCTGAAACATCGTTTCGGCATCACGCACGCTCTTGCCCTTCACCGCTTCGGTCATGAGCGACGCCGACGCCTTCGAGATCGCGCAGCCCGAGCCTTGCGGCATCTGAAATCCGATGTCGCGGATCATCGTGCCGTCGCCTCCGTCGAGCTGCACGTAGAGTTGAATCCGGTCGCCGCAGAGTGGGTTGCTGCCTTCGGCTTTGCGATTCGCGGATTCGAGACGCTTGAAGTTCCGCGGATTGCGATTGTGGTCGAGGATGACCTGCTGGTAGAGGTCCCCGAGATCGCTCATGGCTCCGCCAGCCGGCCGCGGACGATGGCGTCGAGCTGGGCCCGCAGCGGCGCGACCTCCATGCGGCCGAGGATCTCGGCGGCAAAGCCGTAGGTCAGGAGGCGGCGTGCTTCTTCCTCCCCGACGCCGCGGCTCCGCAGATAAAACATCGCGCGCGGATCGAGCGGCCCCACCGTCGAGCCGTGCGTGCACTTCACGTCGTCGGCGTAGATCTCGAGCTGCGGCTGGCTGTCGGCATGCGCGTTGGCCGACAGCAGGAGGTTGTTGTTCGTCTGCTTCGAGTCGGTCTTCTGCGCACCGGGCCGCACGATGATGCGGCCGGTGAACACCCCACGCGAGCGGTCGTCGAGCACGCCATTGAAGTACTCGTGGCTTTGGCAATGGTCGGCCGCGTGATCGATCGTCGTATGGTGATCGGCGTGCTGCGCGTCGGCGAGCAGGTACAAGCCATTGAGGATCAGCGTGCCGCCCGGACCCGCCATCACCGATTCGATGTCATGGCGCGCGAGCGTACCGCCGAACGCCACGAAATGCATGTTGAGCGTGCTGTCGCGTCCCTGGTGCGACTGCGTCGTCGCCACGTGGTAGGCGCGAGCGCCCTCGCGCTGCACGCGATGGTGGTCGAGGCGTGCGCCGTCACCCACGACGATCTCGGTGACCGCGTTGATCCAGTAGACGCCGTCCGCCAGCGCGGCGTAGGTCTCGACGATAGAGGCGCGGGCTTCCCGTTCGACCACCACGAGGTTGCGGGGGTGCGCCACCGCGGGCTTCCCGCCAGTCGCCAGAAACAGCAGCTGAATCGGAAGCTCGGCCGTCGCCTTCGCCGGCACGTGGACGAACGCGCCTTCCTGCACGAACGCGGTGTTCAGTGCCGAGAACGGCTTGTCCTGGGTGCCGGCGTACTTGCCGAGGTGTGCGCGAACGAGATCGGGCCGGTGCGCCACGACGTGGGCCAGACTTTGTACGTCGTCGAAGAACGGCGTCGAGAGAGACGGTTGGAAAAAACCGTCTACAAAGACGAGGCGAGGGCCGGCTTCGAGGAGCAGGTACGGCCGAATCTCGTCGAGCGTCGGGACACGCGCCGGCGGCCTCGCCAGCTCAAAGGCGCCCTCGGCGATCGGCGCGACGCTGGTGAAGCGCCACGCCTCCTGCTTCATGTTGGGGAAACCGAGATCGTGAAAGCGGGCGATGCCGCCTTCGCGCAGGTCCTTAAGCCAGTCGGGCGCCCCGGACGCGCCGTTCGACGCCCACGCACGGTACGATCCGACGAGCTGGTCTACGTGAGCCATCGTTACGACACCATGGCGGCATCACGAAGCCAGTCGTAGCCTTTTGCCTCGAGTTCGTGGGCCAATTCGGGCCCGCCGGACTTCACGATCCGGCCGTCGGCGAGCACATGGACGACGTCTGGTGTGATGTAGTTCAGCAGCCGCTGGTAGTGTGTGACGATCAGGAAAGAGCGGTTTGGGTTGCGCAGCTTGTTCACCGTCTCCGCGACCGTCTTCAGCGCATCGATATCGAGCCCCGAGTCGGTTTCATCGAGGATAGCGAGCCGCGGCTCCAGCACCGCGAGCTGCAGGATCTCGTTGCGCTTCTTCTCTCCGCCCGAGAAGCCTTCGTTCACCGGACGATTCATCATCGAGTCGTCCCAGCCGATCGCCTTGAGTTTGTTCTCCAGAACCTGGAGAAAGTCGATCGGATCGAGCTCCGGCTCGCCACGACTCTTGCGGAGCGCGTTCAAGGCTGACCGCAAGAAGTAGGAATTCGTGATGCCGCGAATTTCCACGGGGTACTGGAACGCGAGGAACACCCCTTCGCGGGCGCGGTCCTCCGGTTTCATGTCGAGCAGATCTTTGCCGTCGTACTTGACCGTGCCCGCGAGCACTTGGTACGCCGGATGACCGGCGAGCACCTGCGCGAGCGTGCTTTTTCCGGAGCCATTCGGTCCCATGATCGCATGCACCTCACCGTCGCGAAGCGTGAGATCGACGCCTTTGAGAATCTCGTTGCCCGCAACGGCGACGCGCAGCCCTTTGACTTCGAGCAATGCCTTTCCCTTAGCCAACGCTTCCCTCCAAGCTGATCCCAAGCAACCGTGTGGCCTCCACCGCGAACTCCATCGGCAGCTCCTTGAAGACTTCCTTGCAGAAACCGTTGACGATCATCGAGACCGCATCCTCGGACGACAGGCCCCGCTGGCGCAGATAGAAGATCTGGTCCTCGCCGATCTTCGACGTCGACGCCTCGTGCTCCATGATCGCGGTGCTGTTGCGGACGTCGATGTACGGGAATGTGTGCGCCCCGCACTTGTCGCCGATCAACATCGAGTCGCATTGCGAATAGTTCCGCGCCCCCTCGGCGCCCTTCATGATCTTCACTAACCCTCGGTACGTATTCTGTCCACGGCCCGCCGAGATGCCTTTCGACACGATCGTCGAGCGCGTGTTCTTGCCGAGGTGAATCATCTTGGTGCCGGTGTCGGCCTGCTGCCGGTGACTCGTCACCGCGACGGAGTAGAACTCGCCGATGGAGTTGTCGCCCTGCAGGATACAGCCGGGATACTTCCATGTGATCGCCGAGCCGGTCTCGACCTGCGTCCAGGAGATTTTCGAGTTACGACCGGCGCACTTGCCGCGCTTGGTGACGAAGTTGTAAATGCCGCCCTTTCCCTCTTCGTCCCCGGGATACCAGTTCTGAATCGTCGAGTACTTGATCTGCGCGTTGTCCAGCGCGACGAGCTCCACGACCGCGGCGTGCAGCTGATTCTCGTCGCGCATCGGCGCGGAGCAGCCCTCCAGGTAGCTGACGTAGCTGCCTTCGTCCGCGATGATGAGTGTCCGCTCGAACTGACCCGTGGACGACGCGTTGATGCGGAAATAGGTCGAGAGCTCGAGCGGGCAGCGCACGCCCTTGGGCACGTACACGAACGAGCCGTCGGTAAACACGGCGGAGTTGAGAGCCGCAAAGAAGTTGTCGTTATAAGGAACGACGGTGCCGAGGTACTCCTGCACGAGATCGGCGTGCTCGCGGATCGCCTGCGAGATCGGCATGAAGATCACGCCGTACTTCGCGAGCTCCGCCTGGAACGTCGTCGCAACCGAGACGCTGTCGAATACGGCATCCACGGCGACGCCCGTGAGCCGCTTTTGCTCCTCGATCGGGATGCCTAGCTTCTCGAAGGTCTGGACGAGCTTGGGATCGACCTGCTCGAGCGAGTCGAGCTTGGGCCGCTGCTTGGGAGCGGCGTAGTAGCTGATCGCCTGGTAGTCGATCGGCCCGTACTTCACGTTGGGCCAGTGCGGCTCCGACATCTTCAGCCAGTTGCGATACGCCTTCAGACGCCACTCCAGCATCCACTCCGGCTCGCTCTTCTTGGCGGAAATCAGCCGGATGACGTCCTCGTTCAAGCCGGCCGGCACGACCTCGGATTCGATGTCGGTGACAAAGCCGTACTTGTACGGTTGCTGGACGTGCGCTTCAATACTCGTCATGACGCTCCCGGAAGTGCTTAACGGACATGAACTTGCTCGGAATCCTAATGGTTTTGTCGGGATTGTCAACCAAACTAGTAGATGTCTCTGTTCCACTCCCTTACCAGGCGCTCGTAGTCCTCCGGCGTGTTCACTTGGTCGATAACCGCCGGATCATCGACCGGGATGCTGACGATCTCCTTCTCGTGAGCGTGCAGGACCGCTCGCGCGCCCTCCCGCGTTGCGTCCGAGCTCTCGAGCAGCTCACCAAACAGGCCGGATCCCCAAATCACAGGATGACCACGGCGGTCCCCAAATGACGGGACCACCACAGGCGCGCCCGTACGGCGGTACGCCTCGAGCACACGTTCCACTGTGGAAACGCGGACATGCGGCAGGTCCACGGGCCACACGAGCGCAGCACTCGGCTGAACGGGCTGCAAAGCCCGCAGGGCCTCGCGGAGCGAGGCGATTGGGCCGGTGTCAGGGGCAGGATTCTCCACGAGCATGAAGTCATGACCAGTCAACAGGGGCTGAATGCGAGGCGCATCGGGGCCCAGGACGACGACCCTGGTCTTCACCTCGAGCGCTTCCAACGCCTCCAGGATCCGTACCACAAACGGGACGCCGAGGAAGTCCAGGAGGGCTTTGGGCGACCCCATGCGGGAGGAGCGGCCGGCTGCCAGGACGACGCCTGCTAGCGACATAGGGGCTATGAGAGTACTGGGCTAAGTGGCTATGTGGCTAGAGGGTAGTTGCATGACGGGCGGAAAGGGGCAATTTTGGCGCGCTCACATGGCCGTCCGACGCATTCGCCAACTTGGCGACCCGATCCTGCGAGTCCGCTGCACGCCGGCTGAAGATCCCAAGTCGCCGGCGGTGCGTCTCCTTTCTGATGATTTGCGGGACACGCTCCGTATCGCCAAGAAGAAGTACAACATGGGCCGGGCACTTTCCGCCCCGCAGATCGGAGCTCCGGTTCGCGTGATCCTCGTGGAGACCGGCAAGTTCCGGGCGACCATGATCAATCCGGAGATCACCGACGTGGGGTCGGACGACTTTCAGGTCTGGGACGACTGTTTCTCGTTCCCCAACTTGCTCGTCCGCGTGACGCGAGCCTACCGCGCGACGCTCCGGTATACCGACCTGAAGGGCAAGGTCAACACGATGGACCTCGAGGGCCCGATGGCCGAGCTGCTGCAGCACGAGCTCGACCATCTGGATGGCATCCTCGCGATTGACCAGCCAAGCGGGCTCGATCCATTCGCGTTTCGGACCGAATGGGAAAAGAATCACAAACCAGACGAGCGTTACGGACCGCCACGCCCGCGCGAAGTCTGACCCCTAGACGTCGAGACGTCCAGGTTACATTCCAGTCATCGCAGGGGTGCCTGCCGCAGTCGGCGGGCTGAGATCACACCCTTAGAACCTGATCCGGTTCGTACCGGCGAAGGGAGCTTCGTATGACCTGCCGTACTCAGATGTTCTTCGCCCGCCAGGGCGGGGGCACAATTACTCCCGAGATGCGTCGCGTGGCCGAGCGGGAATCGCTTCCGCCGGAGACGATCCGCGACGAAGTGGCGATTGGCCGGCTCATCATCCCGGCGAACGTCAATCACCTGAAGCAGCGGCTGGACCCCATGGCGATCGGCAAGGTCGCCAGCGTGAAGATCAACGCGAACATCGGCAACTCGGCTGTCGAGTCGGATATCGATGGAGAGCTCGAGAAGCTGCATCATGCCGTCCACTACGGCGCCGATACGGTCATGGATCTTTCGACCGGCGGCAACATCGACGCCATTCGCGAGGCGATCATCGCCGCGTCGCCGGTGCCCATCGGCACCGTGCCGATCTATCAGGCGATCGAAGTGGCGGGCGACGTCACCAAGCTCACGGCCGACGATCTGCTCGAGAACATCGAGCATCAAGCGAAACAGGGTGTGGACTACGTCACCGTGCACGCCGGGATTCTGCGCGAACACGTCGGGCTCGCGCTCGGCCGTGTCACGGGCATCGTGAGCCGCGGCGGATCGCTGATGGCGTACTGGATGACGCAGCACGGCAAACAGAATCCGCTGTACGAGCATTACGACCGGCTGCTCGACATCGCGCGCGAGTACGACGTCACCCTGTCACTCGGCGACGGGCTCAGGCCGCACAGCTGGCGGAGCTCACCGTCCTCGGCGAGCTGACCGAACGCGCGTGGAAGAAGGACGTGCAGGTGATGATCGAAGGGCCGGGGCACATTCCGATGCATCAGATCGAAGTGAACGTCCGGCTCGAGAAAGAGCTGTGCCATGAAGCGCCGTTCTACACGCTTGGCCCGCTCGTCACCGACGTCGCGCCCGGATACGACCACATCACATCCGCCATCGGCGCTGCGATGATCGGCTGGTTTGGGGCCGACATGCTCTGCTACGTCACGCGCAAGGAGCACCTGGGCCTGCCGAATGCCGAAGAGGTGCGCGAAGGGGTGATCGCGTACAAGATCGCGGCGCACGCGGCCAACATCGCACGCCGCCGCCCTGGCGCGACCGAGCGAGATGACGCGCTCTCACGCGCGCGCTATGCGTTCGACTGGAACGAGCAGTTCCGTCTCGCGCTCGATCCCGCGCGGGCGCGCGAGCTGCACGACGAGGCGTTGCCCGCCGAGTACTTCAAGAGCGCGGAGTTCTGCGCGATGTGCGGGCCGAAGTTCTGCTCGATGCACATCACGCGTGAGATCGAGCGCTCGCTGGGGCTTCGCGAGCCGCAGAAGCGGGAGACAGTGGCGGCGGACTAGACGGCCGCTCAATCCAAGCGCCGCTCCGCCGAGCGCGCGTGGCCTTCGAGCCCTTCGATCCGCCCGAACCACGCGGCGTCTTCCACGAGCGGGCGCGCCGCGGCGGAGTCGTCGATCCGCAGCCACGTGCGTACCCGCAGAAACGTGTAAACCGAGAGACCGCCCTTCGACCGCGCGGTGCCCGCGGTCGGAAGCACGTGATTCGGACCAGCACCGTAGTCCCCGAGCACCTCCGCCGAGCCGGCGCCGATGAAGAGCGCACCGTAAGCTCTCAGGCGCGGTGCGACGGCGGTGGCGTCCCGCAGGCACAGCTCCAGATGCTCGGGTGCGAGCGCATCGCACGCGGCGATGCCTTCGTCCACGTTCGCGACGACTACCACGCCGCCATTCTCCAGTGCCGCGCGCGCAATCGCGGCGGTTGGCAGATCGGCCAGCTGGCGCGCGAGCTCCGCCTTGACGCGATCGAGATGACTGGGATCGACCGTCACGAGCACCGGCACCGCATCGGGATCATGCTCCGCCTGCGCGAGCAGATCGGCGGCGACGACGGCAGGAGAGGCCGTGGCGTCGGCGAAGACGACCAGCTCGGACGGGCCCGCGAGCATATCGATCGCGACGCGCCCTCCCCCCGAGACGAGCTGTTTCGCCGCCGTGACATAACGATTGCCGGGGCCGACGACCACGTCACACGCCGGCAGCGGGCCCGCCCCAAACGCGAGCGCCGCAATCGCGTGGGCTCCGCCGGCCGCGAGCACGCCATCGGCGCCGGCGATGGCCGCGGCGGCGAGCGTCATCGGGCCGGGCCTAGGGCTCGCGACCCAGATCTCATTCACCCCCGCCGTTCGCGCCGTCACGGCCGTCATCAAAACAGACGATGGCAGCGGATAGCGGCCGCCGGGCGCGTAACATCCCGCGCGCGCGAGCGGCGCAATCCAATGGCCGGCGGCCCCACCGGGGACCGGGACGGTCACCGTGGCTAGAGCGCGCTTCTGCGCTTCGGCGAAGACCCGGATCCGCTCGGCGACACGCTCGAGGCGCGCCCGGTCCGCCGCAGGTACGCCCGCCAGTGCGCGATCGAGCGTGGCCCGCTCGAGGAACAGCGGTCCACCCGCTGCCACATCGGCGAAACGCTCCGCGTACTCACGCAGCGCTGCCTCACCTCGGAGCCGCACGGCCTCCACAATTGGCGCAGCCACAGCAAACGCCTCGGCAGGTACGCCGGCGGCGCGACGCGAGACAAGCTCAGGGACCGAGCGACGGGTCAGCACGCTGGAGTCTTTTTCACCATCGGTCGCCGGCTGACGGCGCCGTGCCGGCGCGCGAGCTCGGCGCGTACGTCGGCCAGTGTCCCGCCCCCCCGCGCCAACGCGACGAGCGCCATGTAGAAAACGTCCGCCGTCTCGCGTACGACGTCTCCCGTTGTGTCCGCCTGTGCGAGCTCGTCCGCTTCTTCGCGCAGCTTTTCCCCGAGCAGCATCGGGTCGGCCAGCAGGCGCGCGGTTCCCGATTCCGCGAGGGGTCTCGCCATTCGGTCGGCGAGCGTGCGTTCGAGATCCGCGAGATCGAACTCCAACTCCCAGCACGAACGCCGATTCAAGTGGCAGAACCCGACGCCCTCCTGCCGCACGGTGAAGCGGAGCGCGTCGCGGTCGCAGTCCAGGTCCACGCGCACGAGTTGCTGCGCGTTTCCCGACGTCTCCCCTTTCACCCAAAGGGCTTGGCGCGACCGCGACCAATAGATTCCGCGACGCTCCGCAACGGCGCGCGCTACCGATTCCCGCGTGCTCCAGACAAGGCCCAGCGTATGGCCCGCCTCGTCGCAGACGACGGTCGGCCAGACCTCGCCGGGCAGCGGCTTGGCGAGCGGGGCGGCGACGGCGTCGCCGAGCGGCAGTTTACCGGTGTAGAGTGCCATGCCGACCTGTGCGTCCGCTCCGAGGCGATCGAGCTCGGCTACTTCCGCCGGACCTGCTCGATCACGGGGACGCCTGTCTTCTTGCGCCACCCGTCTACCACGATCTCGCCGCGTTTGGCATCCACGGCCGCAATGACGCGCTCGCGCGGCAAGGCACCGCAGAATTCCGGCGTCGCGGCGGTGCCGATCACGACCCTCACGGATCCGGCGTCGAGCCAGCGACGCGCGCTGTCCAGGTCGCGGATTCCGCCACCGACGCGACACGGCGCGCGGCGTACCAGCTTGCGAATCAACTCCGCATTGGATCCCTGGCCGAGTGCGGCGTCGAGATCCACGACAGCGACTTCGCCGGCGACGGAGAATTCCTCCAACCGCTCGATCGGATCGCCGCCGTCCAGGACGAATTCCCTGCCGCGGCGCAGTTGAACCGCGCGTCCACCCATGATGTCGATGCTCGGTACGATCATCGCCGCACCCGAATTCCCCGGACCGCCAGGTCCGCCTTGATGCCATCCACCGTGTCGTCGCCGTCGTGAAAGACAGATGCCGCGAGCACCGCGTCTGCGCCGGCCGAGAAGGCCGCGGCGACGTGCGCGCGCGTTCCGACGCCGCCGGAAGCGATGACGGGAACTCGAACCGCGGCCGACACCGCGCGCAGCAGCTCGAGGTCGTGGCCCGTCCGTGTACCATCGCGGTCCCAGCTGGTGAGCAGGATTTCGCCTGCGCCGAGACGCTCGCCTTCGCGGGCCCACGCCACTGCGT
>WNGI01000145.1_pt1 | contig 49627 bp, 57 predicted proteins | sample 5400621 | NCBI WGS metagenome assembly WNGI01 (sample SAMN13153374, study PRJNA577476) | soil metagenome | isolation source: 20 cm soil or saprolite under Garry oak tree replicate 1 | place: USA:California | collected 2016-06-15 | reverse complement strand
GCCCATCTTGCGAACACCAGACCTCAGGCAGTACGTCTCGGTCGGCCCCATTCCCGTTGTCGGTGACGACGAAGTATCCGCGTGAGCCATGGTAGTGGACAAGGCAATCAGGCTCCGGACATGCATACACAAGAGTCTGTGCTAGCTCGTTCCCGGCATGCAGGGGAACTTGGGTAAGCCTCATCTCAAGATGATGCTCGTGACAGAGCGGTTGAAGCGCCCTGTTCCTCTGCGGTGCCAGCGTACCGTGTGCTCCGAAACATCTTAGAAAGGGCTTTTCTGAGGGACCCTGCTGGGCTAGGGAGGCAGATATCTTTTTCCATGAATCACCTCGGGGTGCTGCATCCAGCTTCGGAATTGAGGTCATGGCAAACGACCTGCCAGTCCAGAAGTTGAGGAATCTTATTGAAAAAATTAGAGATAAGGAATCTCGCATAGCAAGCCGCCGCTGCGAATTTTCTGCACGATTTGAAGAAATTACAAGTTCTAGTACCCGGCACCGACGACCTCCAGAACGAGAATTCCGGCGGTTAGGAGAGCCTGGCAAAATAGCGCCTTGCGAAAGCTTCCGTAATCCTCGCAGGCTTTCTATCGATTCCTAGACCCTCCAAGACAGCCAAATGGATCGCCTTCTTGCTCTGCCTGTCCCCATACCCTGGCTGTCTCATGGTATCGAAATGGAGGGGGAAGGTCGGGCTTTCGTCTTCCTCCTCCTCTTGATATCTCGACGGGCCGTGTTTGTGGCACCAGAAACTCGCACGCGGCCTCAGATATTTCTCGACCCAATCCAAATAGAAGCTCATCATACTTGCCCGGCGCTTGCAGTTCCTTCCGCCACACGCAACCTTTACCGGCGCATACCGCAATAATTGCCTGAGCCGCTTAAATTCCTGCAGGAGCGGGCGGAACCGGGGCTTGTTTCCAACATTATCTTCAGCCCAAGCTGCCACTTGATAGAGTCGGGGCGCGGAGCGCAACATCACATGCTCCATCGTTTTCCCTGCGAATTTTCCAGTTTTGAACCTATACACTTGGCAGCCCGCGTCGATTGCGATGGTGGCACAAACAGGACGCTTATGTGAAGGCTGACCTATCGTGACTGCTTTAGGCGCGTAGCCGGTTTTTGAAAAGAAATGAGGGCTCCACCCTCTAACTTTGAGGGCCCTTGCATATGCAGATTTTTTCTCACTCCAGCGAATCTGTACCGAGACCTCGCTCCGACCTTGCTCCGCGTAGCCGCCGCGTAACCAAGCCCGGGGGTTTTAGCGTTTTTAGCGTATCTAGCGTTACGTAGAATGAATAACTTACGCGTTTCCAATGCCTACACGGGGTACGACTCCCACCCCGGGCACCAGTCTTTCTTATTGAAGATGAACGAGTTGTTGGGCCGCTCCTTTCCGTGTACTTCTGGTGTACCCCACTTTGCAAAAGAACGAGCGGATCGCGGCTGCAAGCGTTAACCAAATCCGCTTCCCGTTGTTCTTGTCGCGAGCCCACCCACGGTGGGTAATGCTTCTCTGTGATTCTCACGCTTTGGTGGCGGTATCGCGCGGACGCTACGATGCGCAGGTCTACACGAACGACAAAACCAGTCTTGCCGAAGGACTAGGACGCGACGTGTCGCACCGATCTGCGATAGAATCGAGCCGTGAATCCACATCCTCAGCGCATGCGATCGAGCCGTCGTCCGCACGAAGCCAAGTGCGTGAACATACGCAGGCAGAAGACCACAGCATCAGCAGATAGAACCCGCTTCCCTCCGCTCTCGCCGCCGTCAAGGGTCGTGACCGCTACGCCGCTCCTTACGGTCGCCCTTGACTGCAGTTTCGCTTCGGCATTGCCTCAACTATGAGAGGCATGGGCCTCTCGGGATTAGTTTTCGAACTCCCTGACATTCATCGCCCTGCCCTTGGCCGTCGCTCGTCGGGACTTTGCGACGGAAAGGCTGCTTCAACCAAGAAATCCTTAACGGTTTCGCTCACTGTGCGCGGAAATCGCAGCGCGTAGTCGCGAAGCTTGGCCGGAGTTAGAAACTGCAATTGGAGTTCGTCTAAGGGCGTCGGAAGTCCTTCTTGACGGTTTAGGTAGATCCAATCCAGTAGCGCTTTCTCAGGCTCCGCAATCAGATATTTGTTGTAGCGAGTAGCTTTTTCCTGATAGCCCCAATAGAGTTCAGGAGAGATCTTTCGATACACGATGCTGACAGATTTGCCTCTAAAAGACTGCGGATAGCCCGGTGTGACGCAAGTCAGTATTGACGGACTTTGAGTAATGATGCCTCGCTCCACCAAAGCGGACTCAAGTGAAATGTAAGAACGAGGCCGAAGGACGTTTACCAGATCACGAGGTGAAAATTGCTGATTGAAGTGGTTGATGTAGATCTTTGTCGAAACACGTTCGACCAACCCCTGTGCCTCATATCGGCGCAAAGCATCGCGTACAACACGTTCAGAGAGCTTGTGTTTGCGAGCCAAATTGTCGGTGCGCACGATGCAATTGTTTCGTGCTTCTTCTGTCAGGATAGTTGTCCAATTCATTGCCGTTCCTTCCCGAGCCAATGAGCCAACACGACTAGTAGCGAGCGGCGGATGGTCTCAAATTCGTTCTTGGCAAGCTCTTCGAAGATGGCCAGTGGCAAGACCGGGCGGAGTTCGACCGTGCAGAGCTTAGCATTGATGTTCTGAATTCGAGTTTCGATGGATTCTTGGTCTATCTCCTTCATGGCGATGAAATCCTCGAGGTGTGCTTGAAGATTCTTGTCCAGGTGCGCACCACGGGTAAGCAGAAGATGGATATCGAAGGCATCCCTAGCTTTCACATGATGGCGATTGAGAAAAGTCTCACATTTCTGAAACAGCAGATAGTTCGCGCTTGCCGTGGCGACGATTTTTTCTGGAGCGTTGGCAATGGCCTTCTTGACGATCTGGGTCTCCAAGACATTCCCGCCGATGCTGGTTAGATCGATGCTGAAGAGGGCCCTGTGATTGGCGAGGACCCACTGCTTGACGAAGCCGGGGCTCTCGATATCTTTCCGGAATTCGAGTTGGCCCAGGCCGAGGGTCTCTGCAATTGACTGGATACTGGAACGAACAACATCTTCGATTTCTTCGGGTCTTGGGATCTGCGTTGGGGAGGCGAGCAGGTCCAAGTCTCGGGACATTCGAGGGCTCTCGTAGAAAAGCACGAGGGTGGCTCCTCCAACTAAGATGAATTGATCGGGGAACGCGGTGAAGAGGGCCGCCGCACTTTCCTCGATGAGGACGAGGATCTCGGCTTCGAGCTGCTGGAAGCTGCGTTCTCTGTACCTATCGATCCTTGCCTGTAAGTTCATAGTTGCCAAAAGTAGCATATTTACGTATAAATTGTAATCAAATAGTGTTTATGAGTTTCGTAAGCAGTATATTTGACGCTTTCAGCGCTTATGGTACAATCTAAGTAGCGCCAGTGAGGGATGTACCGGAACGAGAGAGAACACAGGTGGTGGTGCGTCTCCTTCCTTCTGGCCTGGCGACGCCGTTCAAATCCCTGCTAGTCAAGGCTCTAGTTTATGTTCGTCAAAAATGGGTGGATGAAACAGGTTCGGGAGAAATATTCAAATCAGCGAATGATAAGCTTGGCCGCGTGTATCTAGTTATCCCGGTCAATCACTTTGACATTTCCGGCCACAACTTCGTGGAAATATTGTTTTGGCCTCGTGCGCTGGCCGATCAGTCCGTTGATTCATCAACGATATGATTGCCCTTATGTAAAACATAGGGGGTTGGGGGTGTTATGGTTAACCAGAAACTCCAGAAGACGTCTCGCTGGATGCTCACGTGAGCTTCCGGTGGTGTTCGTCCGACTTGCCCAACAGACGACGGAGCTTGCTCAGAAATCGTGCATCTTTTCCAGAGCTACCCCAAGCACCTTCATCAGACTGCTTGCCCCTGGGAAGATTCGGTAGCTTGGGCGGCTCATCACCGTCGTAGAAAAGCTGGTACATGGGAATTTCCAAAGCCCTAGCCATCTTCTCAGGGTTTCAATCGCGGGAACGGTATGGCCATTCTCAACGCGTGAGATGTAGCAACGAAGCAGGCCGGTACGCTTTTCGATGTCGCCCTGGGAGAGTTTCTTTTCTTCGCGGAGTGCGCGAAGGCGGTCGCCGATAATCATTGGATGTACTCCTCCCGCGGAAAATATGTAGAGCTGCTTACTGCATTCTATAAATCCCAGATTTGTATCCACGTCAAGCGGTGGGAGGAATTGGCCAGAGTGGAAAGGGGCCCCTTGTAGGCAGCCCCTCGGAGCGCAATCTGATTATTTGGTGAGGGACGACTTACTGCCTGGTCGCGCTCCAACAGTGCCGGTATTTTGGCTTCTACCAGCAGGAAGAGCTGAAAAGAGAAAGTCTTGGTTGGTTTTCCAACCAGGCTATTTCGAAACACAACGCTTGCGGGGTAGAATCGCGCCCTGTGCCCAAATGTTTGCAGGGAGAAGTCACAGGCTGGCAAAAAGTTGCGGAGCGCCGTGGTTGCCACGTGAACGAGGCGAGTGATAGGCTCTCAGCTATGGAAACTCAGCGTGCAGTCGTCGAGTATTTCGCGAGCCTAGAAGTCGCGCTGAATGAGCACAAGGAGAAAGGAACGCCCAAGGGAGACCCCACGTACAGCAGGTTGTATACCCAACTCGCCAGAGACCTTGCGCAAATAGGTATCGCACGGGATGAGCTTCCAGAGGCCGCCAAAATTTGCGGTCATCTAAGCACCTTTGAACGCTTAGAACAGCTTATGAAAAAACCTGTCGGTTGAACGGATCGATGTACGATGGCCTACGATTGTGAATACTGTCTCCGCGAAATAGCCTAGCGAACGGCCATCTTCTGAGCCATCAGCAGAATAATCTTGCGATCTTGTTCGTTGGCTTTACCCCAACAGGCGGCGAAGCTTGCTCAGAAATCGCGCCTCTTTGCCAGAACTGCCCCAAACATTTTCATCAGACGACTTGTACTTCGGAAGATTCGGTAGCTTGGGTGGCTCCTCACCATCGTAGAAAAGTTGACACATCGAGATTTCCAGAGCCCGTGCCATCTTCTCCAGTTGTTTCTATCGCCGGAACAGTATGGTTATTTTCGACGCGGGAAATGTAGCATCGGGGCAGGCCAGTGCGCTTTTCAACGTCACCTTGTGAAAGATTCTTCGCTTCACGCAGTTCTTTTAGGCGATCACCAATAATCATGGCGAGATTATTCCACCGGGCAGTTTGCAAGACAAGCAACGAGTCTGTGGTTGCGAAATCCGGTGCGTCGGGGTGTCAACGAGTTTTAGACCAGTGGTCATGGAATTTAGTGAGTATTTTCATTTGAGTTGAGGGGTTTGTTGATCCAGACCTCGGTGGGGACATCTGCTGGTTTGGGGGCCTGGTTCAACAACCCGTAGGTGTGTAATTTCAGCAGCCACTGGCTTTCCTGCACATCGTTTTTTCGTCCCGGCAGATTCTTGGTGTGCCGGGCGTTGACCAGATATACCTGCAAGCCGCGTTCTTCCAAAATGTCGTACAGCGGGATCCAATATACGCCTGTCGACTGCAAGGTCACGGTCTGCACTCCGCAATTCTGCAACCAGTCGGCTAGCCGATGCAGATCTGCTGTGAAGCACTCGAACCGGCGCACCAGTTGCAAATCGCGGTCCGGTCGCACCGCCACGTAGTGCGCACTATTGCCCACATCGATTCGTCAACGCTGGGTCGGCTTTAAGGAGCTTTTCGAGCGTCATGGCCGTGTAGACGCCGCCGATGATGAGAATCTTCGTTTTTGTCTGCGGCATCTGAATTTCCCCGAACTCAGCCCGCTCGCCAGCAGCATCTGCTGATGGCTTTATACAGCTTTCCGCGCGAGATTAGAAGGGGCTCAAGAGCGGCTCGGCAGTCGCAAACGCGTCAATACGAAACACGCCATCGAATCGCCAGCATCGGCCTTTCAGCGAATGATTGCCATCTGCGCCAGTGACCAATCACCGTCCAGGTGCTGGCGACTGGTGAAATTCGGGCGCTCGTGGACGAGGATGTGGACCGAGCGTGGAGCATAGCCGATGTCACTGAGCGCACCGAGAAATTCGCTGACGTCTACGGTCTTTCCTGCCTGCAGGTACCGCGCGTGGGCGACAATCGTTTTCGCGTCGCGATCAATGCTTACGCTGTCGAGCCACTTAAGCTGGCCGCTCTGTCCCCTGGCCTTGAGGAAGGCGATCCGCTCGTGGGCCGACCGGTCGCACATTCCGCAGCAAAGATGCTCGACCTTGGCTGCCAGCCGGAAGTGCTCGATGCCGCTGAGTTCCATGCGTCCTGCGACCAGCCCCTGGTCACGAAGCGCTTTGTCGAGCGCCACGAAATCCAGCTTGTCCGCATCGCTGACGACAAGTTCAAGCGAGTTTCCGTACGCCGGGAGGGAAGCTGTGCTCTGATCAGCTTGTACCCGCGTAAGTAATTGCTTGGGACCGCCTACGTTCGCCGCATCGATGCCGGGAAGCGCCGCGAGTGCCTTGCGAGCGTCGTTCAGGCAGTCCGAGCAGCACAAGTGGTTGATCCACAGGGTCAAGCGCGTTGCCTTGTCGACGTTTGTGGTGGTAGGAGTTACGTGATGCCAGAGTTGCGGATTCTTGTAGTAGTCGAAAATATAGCAGCCGGCAGTAATTATGATAACCAGCAACACGATCTGCCTGGCACTGGCAAAATTCATGACGAGGCTCCTGATCTACAGATTCGTTCGGTTCACATAAGTAAAGGCATAAAGCAGAGTATAGACCGTCAGTGCCGATATGATGAGCGACGCTAGAAGCACGCTGGCGAACCTGAAGGCGGTTCGCCCCTCGCGCCCAGCCTTGCGCTGAAGCCGCTCGATGATGGAAAACTCACTACTGGCCTTGTTCGAAAACACGACTGCAAGCGTCGCAGCGATCGGGTAGATGTGCGGAATCTCGTCCCAGCCGAAGTTCACCAGCATCAGCTTTACCAGCACCCAGAGCATCAGCGAACCCCACACCCGGGTGAAAATTCCCATCATCAACATAAAGCCGCTCAGAACCTCGGCCAGCGCAAAAGCAACAATCCAGTTTTCCCGGTGGAACGCAGCGTTGGTACCCATGGAGAAGAAGCCGATCATCGGATCATCCATTACCGATGGGTAGTTATCGGCTACTCCGGCTGTCAGGTGGTAATTGTAAATCTTTAGCCAGCCCAGGGCGAAGAACCCGAAACCGAGCACCAGGCGGACCCACCTGAGTTGAACATCGCTCATTTCCGTGATGGCCACCTTGTGCGATTGCCAAGGCGACATGATGTACATCACGGCCACGCTGACGACCGGGATCGCATCGGCGGCCACCAGCCAGCCCCACCGCCACAGGTAAATCCACGTCCCGATGACCAGCGCGCCAGCCAGAGGTAACGCGGTCTGGGTTAGCATGAGGATGCCCAGAAATACCTGGAAGAACTTGAAGAAAGTCGCGGAAGTCGGCTCCAGCGGATAGCTGGGCATTACCAGCGAGTCATTCGTCGCCGAATACATAAGCACCAGCGCCGGGCTGCGCAGGAACAACACTACCCCCCACTCGCCGATGGCATGGAACCAGCGCAAGCGCACCGGCTGATCGGTAAGAAAGTTTGCAAAGTGATGCAGGGCCCGTTGCGCTCCGCCCCGTAGGCTAGCCAGCACCCGGTGCTCTACAAAGACGTCGAGGTCCTGGCGGAGGAAGAAGATAATCAGAAACACGGTGAGGAGAAGGAAGGAGATGGTCCCGATGTGCATCATGTCGGGCTGCACACCCAGGAAAGCCTCGGGATGGCGACCGAAGTATGCCTCGTGCAGGGGAAACTTAAGATCGTGCCGGATGAAGCGCTCGTGAGCATAGATCGTGGCGGGAAGCAGCGCAAGTACCGCCGCCGAGACAAAGAGGAGCCTCCTCGGACGCATCCAAGTCCTCCGGGTGCCCGTAGGCCTTACATCACTGGATCGTTAGGACCATTCCGAGGCGTACTCGAGTGCTCGGGCCAGCGCCGCGCGATCGGGGATGATAATTTTCTTATCCTTGGCTAGCTCAATTACACCGTCGGCTTCGTACTGATGCAACAGCCGGCTCACAACTTCCCGATTCGAACCGACCATGGCAGCCAGATCTTGAACGCCAAACCTCAGGTTAATCACGCAGGTCCCGTCCGCCGCCACCTGACCATACTTTTCTGTCAGCTGGTGCAACGCCGCAAGCAGCCTGTACGGAACTTCCTTGGAAGACATTTCGAGCATGCCGCCGCTCGTCTTCCGGAGGCGCTCGCATAGAGACTCCATCAGCTTCCACAGGATCTCGGGGCGGCCCGCCACGAAGTTTTGGAAATCCTTGCGCGAGATCGAGGCCATCTCGGTCGGCTCGCACGTGGTGACGGTCGCTGAACGCGGATACCCGTCGAGCATGGCCAGTTCCCCGAAAATCTCCCCCGGACCAAGCAGGTCCAGAATCTTTTCAACTCCCTCCTCGGAAGCCCCAGTGACCTTCACTGATCCTGTGAGTAGCATGTAAAGAGAATCCGACGGATCGCCTTGGAAAAACACAGCAGCGTCTGCCCCGTATTTTTTATGGGTAACAATCTTGGCAAGCTGCTCGATATCACTAGGTCTTAGCTTGGAGAAAATCGAAACGCGCGAAGTCGCTGTCAGTTCTTTCTGGAACTGCAGTTGCTCCGAACTGGTGGGATTGAAGATAAAGTACGGGCCGCCCTTGACTCCGAACTCGACGCGGTCGTTGTAGTTCAGTTTGTGTCGCTCGATTTTGGTGCCATTGACATACGTGCCCTGTTTGGTGCCCCGATCGAGAATCGCGTACTCGGTACCCTCCGCTTGGATCACGGCATGATCGCGCGAGACGCGCGCATCGGCAATCACTAGGTCCTTGTCGCTATCGCGGCCGATCGTGAAAGGCACACTGTCTAATACAATTTTGCGCTGTTCCGCGCCGTTCACGAACACCAGCTCCGGGCGCGGACCTGAGAATGGGCCGAGTGAGGCAACCGTTGTGGCAGACATCTTCGCCCCTTACGAAGCCGGACCCGGGAGTGCACTGTTGACCGCGAAATAGACCGGTTCAAGAGCACACCCTCAAGCTAGCCTCTGACAGTCTCGGCGATTCTACCGCAAATGCCTCCCCAGTCAAGAATCACTTCTTATTTTGGCCACCTCTGCCCGCGCTGCCTCGAGAGCCCAACCGCCCTACTCTCTGACCACTCAAAGAATGTTCGTACGGCGCAGCGTCCGGGGCGCTGGCGCTCACGAACGAGACTTGCTGATGAATTGACGGAGGCTTCCGCTCCAGGGTCCGCCGCTCGCCTTAACGTGCCGACATCAGCGGGACATCGATCAACTCCCTTTTTCACAACTATCGTTTGTATGAACGACCATCGCGGACTATGTATGCTTCTAAAGTTTCATTGACGCCGGCGCGTACCCTTTGTGAGTTGCAGCGCCTATAGCGCCCGCAGTAGCAGTGTACCTAGCGACCACCTGGAGGTCCAACTCCTTGCATTAAACTCAAGGGGTCATTCGCAAGGAATACTTTCGACAAGACAGGCCTAGTTGTGGCTGAGGAAGTTAAACGAGAACGGCTCGCTTACGGACCCGCGGGGGCTGAAGATGAGGCCGAGGCGCAGGCGAAACTGCTCGAGCAATTGGAGTCTGAACAGAGCGGCGCTCCGCAACAGAATAGCGATCCCGAGGTGCTGGAGCGGCAGAAGAAAATCAACGAATTCACTGAGCGTGGCGAGAGGCTTAGCAAAAGAATTGCCGAGCTCGAAGAAATTGTAAAGAGTGGCGTCAAAGTGGAGCCGGCGGGCGAGGCGTACGACGGTGCGAACGAAGAGTACGCCAACGCAATGAAGGGAGCATTTGATAGCTTGCTAGGGACGAAAAAAGGGGAGTTGCGCTTCATAAATATGCAACTGGAGAATTTGCATAGGCAGAAGTAATTAGAGCCTCTTCCAAAAAATCCTTTTCCGCTACGACACTCTCGTTTCGGATGCGGCTTAGTTGCTCCTCTTCGGGCTTCGCGATCGGAGCGCAGCAATCGAACTTGCCGACTTTCAAAGCAAGTTACCTCCGAGAAGTGGGACTAGCAGCAGGATCATTGAAACCACGACTCTCCAGCACTGTCCTGACCGCAGGAAGAGGAGCGTCAACAGAATTATCCCGATCCAAATGCCACGAGTTCTCCAGCTGATCCTTCCGATTTGATCGGGATGTAGGCCGCAGCAATGCTTAACTCGCTCGGCTAGAAGCCCATCGCGCTCAAGCGACCGTACCGGGGCACTCTCCGTCATCTGCAGCCGCACCAGGGTTTCTCGGCACAACTATTATAATGATGATGGTAATCGCGCCAGTTCGCGTGCCCGTGGCAGGAGGCTTGAAAGTGACGCTAGTGGTGCAGCCGGCACTGGCAGGCAAGCCCGTACCGCAGTTGTTCATTTCGTGGAAGTCGCCGCTGGGAACGATGCTGTCGATGGTCAGCATGGCGCCGCCGGTGTTGGTGAGGGTGATGTTTGCGCCTGGCTGGAGGTGCCAACCGTCTGGTCGTTGAACGTCAGGCTGGCCGGGGAGGTGAAACCCGAAGCAGCTAAGTTTACAATTCATCCCACCGGACGACCCAGCGTGCGCTCATCGCCAGCTAAATAATACACCAAGAAAGCCTTGACAGTGGTCCGGCCGATATGCATACTTCAGCCCTCTTCCGTCCCCGGAGGGGTTCCCTGGATCGCGCGAATGTTTTCCTGAATTGTCTTAAGGAGTTAACTTGCAAAGGCTAACGATTTTCTCCAGGGCCGTTTCAGCGGCTTGGAGCGCACGAAGTGTGCGTCCAGCGCGTGTCTCGGCTGTGCTGACGGCGATGCTCATCGTTGCGGGCGCGGTGTTTGCCGCAACAGTGACTGCCCCCCCACTGTAGAACTTAACCCTGTGGTGGGCACCCCCGAGTCCGGACAAGCTACATCCGGTCGAGCGCGTCCGGCGCGACAAGTTCGGGCTGGTCAGGTCGTTTCCCTTCAGACGCAGGGCAAGTTGCTCTTCAAACGCTAAGAATTTTCTCCAGGGTATAGTGGCGCGAACGTGTGCCACGAGAATCACGCTACTTCGTTCATAGGAGGCGATCATGCGGGGAATCTTAATCACTCTGGCCATCATGTTTATCTCAGTTGGCGTTTTGATGGCGCAACTCGGTTCTGACATCCCTACGGATGACCAGTTAGCGGCGGTACGCGCCCAGGAAGGGGGAGCGGCCGGGTCAGGAATCTTCGACATCGCGACTCCGCCGCCGGGAACAGTTTTACAACCTGTGAAGCGCGTCCCGCGCGAAAGATTCGGTATCGTCGGTTCTTTTCCGCTGAGGTTGCAGGACCTTGACGCGCTGGTTTTCCCGGATGCCACAACTCAGGAACGCCAAGCAATGCTGGAAGGAATGACGTTTTTCACCACGGCGCACACTGCTGCGGAAGGCTTGGGGCCCCTCGACAACCAGCCATTCTGCCTTGGTTGTCATATGAGTTCGGCTGAGGAGATCTCAAGCCCCGGGCTGGTGAGCCCGAGTTCCTGCGTATCTGGATCAACGTGCGTATCACTGGTCTCGCGAGCTGCGCGTGCGACGCCGACCAACTTCAAGTTTACGTCGTTCGACCCAAAGACCGGAGGAGGTCAGCCAGCTGGGCGCGTCCTTCCCAATGGTCAGCCAGACCCCAACGACAACCTCGACGCCGTCAATGGTCCCGGCCGGACCGCGGCCTTTACGACCTTTGGGGACTTCAACCCCAATAGCGCGGACGCGCCTAGCAACCCCACCGGGATCGGCTTCTTCGACCCTCTGGACGGGGCTGCCAAGAATATTGTGACTGGCCTCACCTCGCAACCCTTCGGCGGGTTCGTTCAGCATACACGGCCTGCGGTTGAGGATTGTGTGCCGAAACCTATTGCCCCGGTCCAGTTCGACGCAAACCTGCAAGGTGTCCGAGATCCAATCACAGGACTCGACTCAAAAACTGGTTTCCGGCGATCCGTGGGGGAGCGCGCTGGACCGCCTTATATCGGCCGCGGGCTGATGGAGGCTGTTCCAACAGCCGATATACTCGCAAATGCAGATCCTAATGACACCCGAGGTCATGAGTCATCACTCGGGAGTTTCGCGGCGGTGCTGGGGTGCACCACTGACTGCGTCGCTGGCAAGGCGAATATGGTTCCCCGCAATTTGGCCCTCCACACCGATGCTAACGGGAAGTTGACCGCCGTAACCGGCTTTGTGGGTGGAGTGGGCCGCTTCGGTTTGCGGGCAAACGGCGTAGAGATACTCCAATTTGTTATTGGTGGCCTGCAAGGGGAACTCTCGTTCACAAGCTCAATAAACGGTTCGGAGATCAACTTTCCTACCCTCTTCCCGACCACCGGACCTACCAAGGAACCCGCGGCCTGTTTCAATGCGCTCTCTAAATCTCCAGAAGTGCATCTCTCCGCTCCGTTCAGTGAACGGGACTTTATTCGCAACACAGGTCCGCCGGAGTTTGGAGAGACTCTGTTGAAATTGCTCAGCTCACGCAACCCCGCAAGGCGCCCGCCCGATAAGAGCGACGCAGGTAAGGTTCAGCGTGGGGCGGAACTCTTCGGCATCGACCTGGTAGCGTTTGCTAACCGAATGATTCCAGGCCGTATGCCCTCATCAGGCGATGATGGCCGCGACCTGCATGCCATCAACCAGGCTGATCGCCAGTTGAACTGTGTCGGCTGTCATACACCGATCCAAAGGACCGGCCAGTCCCCGGCAAACGTGGGAGCTGAGCATCTCAGCTTCGTGTGGGCCCCGATCTTCTCAGATCTCCTCCTCCACAAGATGCCTGTCATCGATGCGGAGCGGCTTTCGCAAAGGCCGCGGGATCCCCTGCTCATTGCCCGCCTGGCAACGAACGGCGAGCAGAGAGGCGAGGACTCTGCCGGAAATGAGGACCACGGTGACGACCGCGACCGAGTGTTCATGACATTCGATCTACCGCGCAGTCTGGCCGACGACACGTTCTCGAATCTGAAGGCTTCCGCCGAGGGCCGGGAGTTTCGCACTGCTCCGCTCATGGGTCTGGGAAGGATGGGCCCGCCGTTCCTGCATGACGCTCGGGTGTACCTGAGTAAGCTTACCGTGAACACCACGCCTGCCGGCACGGTTACGTCAAATAACAGGACGACCAATGCGCCGCTCGTCGTGCGCACTCTCGAGGATGCCATCCGTGCCGCGATAGAGCTGCATGATCTGCCCGCTCCGGATGACGACACCACGTCCCAAGTTTTAGGCGCTGGATGTCCTGTTCCGTCTACCGGCGCGAGCAACGTGTCTTACGGAACATCACCAGCGGACGTGATCTGCCCGGCGTACGACAGCGCAGTTTCGAAAACCAATCGTAGCGACGCACGAGAGGTCATCCGGCGATTCCGGGCATTGAGTCCGGAGGAGCAGCAGGAAGTGATCGAATTCCTGAAGCAACTCTGAGGGCTTGCCAGAACGCCTGGAACGAACGGCTCAGATGGAGGGGCACGGGTGCGTCCCACTTTCAGTGGCAGTAGTTCGTTGTTGCCCGGGACCGATGGAGAGGCTTGGTTTCGCCCTCGATCAGCGCGGATTTGCCAAGCGCGACGCAATCCGTTTCACTTTCTGGCGGCACGACCCGCCCGTTCACCATCCCAGTTCTGCAAGGCTCAATGGCGAATGTCGCCGTCGAATCAGCGGTGCCTTGCCCGGCCACAGGCAGTCCTCATGGAGCATCTATCCCGTTTGCCTAAGAGGATAGATTATGAAGGGACGTGTTGTGTTCACCAGCGAGTGGAAGACGCTGGATCATTTTCTGGAATGGGAGAAGACGCAAGAGCATCACGACCTCGCTAAACACTTGCGTGATTATTTCGCTGAGGCCAAGTCGCTCAAATACCTTGGGCGAGAAGAAACGGCACACGGGACCCCTTCGGTGGCACGTCGGGGAAGATAGTCGGACCATGCAGGTTAAGAAGTCTAAGCGCAGGGTTGTCGCGCCCCGGTCACGAGCGGCCTTTCTCGACGCCTACCATGGAGGCTTTGCACGCAATGGCTTGAATGGCCGTGATAGCAACAACGTTGGCCACATCTTCAGCCGAACACCCGCGCGAGAGATCGTTCGCGGGCCTCGCCAAGCCTTGAAGAATTGGGCCAAGCGCAACAGCGCCTGCAAGCCGCTCTACCAATTTATAACCGATGTTTGCTGCGTCAAGGTTGGGGAAGATCAGCACATTCGCGCGGCCCGCGACGGGGGAGCCGGGCGCCTTGTTTAGGCCGACTGCCGCGACTAGCGCTGCATCCGCCTGAAGCTCGCCATCGATGACCATGTCCGGGTTTCGGGTTTTCGCAATTCCAAGCGCCTCACGGATTCTCTCAACCCGCTCGTGTTCAGCCGAACCCTTGGTGGAAAACGAAAGTAAAGCCACCCGCGGCTCTGCTTCCAGGAACGCGCGAGCGTTCTCTGCCGTAGTCAGGGCGATGTCGGCCAGCTCCTCCGCCGAAGGATCAGGCACCACGCCGCAGTCGGCGAACAGCATCGCGCCGTTTTCGCCGAAAGCCGTGCCGTCGCGCGGCGGCACGATCATGAGGAAAAAGCTTGAGACGAGTTTGTTCCCAGGCGTCATGCCGATAGCACGCAGAGCCGCGCGAATGGTTTCAGCCGTCGAATTCGTTGCGCCACCGACGGAGCCATCTGCCTCGCCTGCAGCCACGCGGAGTGCCGCGAAAAAAAGCGGCTTTCGCACGAGCTGGTGGGCCTCTTCGAGTGTCGTGCCTTTCGAGCGGCGTCGCTCGAAATAGATCCGAGCGTACTCGTCGAGCTGAGGGCTCACGGCCACGTCGAGGATTTCGACGCCGTCGAGTTTCAGGCTCAGCCGCTCTGCGGAGGCGCGGATGACGTCCACCCGGCCGAGCAACGTCGGCTTGGCGTAGCGCTCTCTCGCAACGCGCGAGGCGGCCTTGATGACGCGGTCATCCTCGCCTTCTGGGAGGACAATTCTCTGCGGATGGGCCCGGGCGCGTTGTTTCAGCCGTTCGAGCACTCCCATGGACCCGAACTTATCACAAAACGCCGCAGCTTGAGCAAACTCAGTACAAAACGTCAACCACATTTTGCGTTTTTCTATTGACGAGGGTTCGGAACTGTGCGGTAGAATACGCCCTGAAAAAGCTGCCGGCGACCCTCACGAGGTCGCCAGGGCTTAAAGCTGAAACGGCGAACAAAGAACGGAGAGACCCACCAAACATCACGTATATATATGCAGCAGCCACAACTCAGGTCAGTCGTTTCAAGCGCTTACCTGGATTCTGACCGCCATCCTATGAAACTCCCGCTAGTGCTATCCGGACTTGCTGCATTCTGCCGGAATTCCCACGGAACGGCCGCACGACCGCGGTCCACAGGTAGGAAGCCTAAGAGGAGGGCTCGGTCGACATGACACAGCCAAGACTTAACAATATTGCCTTCTTGTTTCCCGGGCAAGGTTCACAGTACGCTGGCATGGGCAAGGAGTTAGCTGCCAGGCATCCGGTGGCGCGACGGACCTTCGACGAATCCGATTCCGCCCTCGGCTACAAGCTCTCAGCCGTGTGCTTTGAAGGTCCCGAGGAGCAACTCAAGCTGACGGAGTTTACTCAGCCCGCGATCTTGACCACTTCGGTCGCGGCGTTGGGCGTCCTTCGCGAGAAGGGTATTAACGCCGGGTTTGCTTCAGGTCACAGTTTGGGCGAGTATGCGGCGCACGTGGCAGCGGGTACGATCAGCTTCCCCGATGCGGTGCGCACGGTCCGAAAACGCGGCAAGTACATGCAGGAAGCCGTGCCCGTGGGCACTGGCACTATGGCTGCGATCCTCGGCGTGCCGCTGGCGGAACTCGAGAAGATCTGTGAGGAAGCCGCCCAGGGCCAGGTTTGTGCTCCCGCTAACATCAATTCTCCGGACCAGATCGTCATCTCCGGCAGCACGGAGGCCGTCAGGCGCGCTGCCGGGCTGGCCAAGCAGCGCGGTGCCAAGCGAGCGGTGATGCTCCCGGTAAGTGCACCGTTCCATTGTGCACTGATGCAGCCGGCTCAGGACCGCATGGCCCCCGACCTGGGCCAGCTGCAATTTCACCCCATGGAAATTGATGTGGTTACCAACGTGGATGCTACCTTGGTGAAGTCGCCTGAAGAGGCCCGCGACGCCCTGGTGCGGCAGATTACGGGCACCGTGCAGTGGGAGAAGTCCATGCGCACTCTAATCTCTTGCGGCGTGGAGACCTTCATTGAAGTTGGTCCAGGAAAAGTGCTCGGCGGGCTGATGCGCTGGATTGACCCCTCGAGGACATGTCTCAACGTTGAGGATGAAGCATCCCTTGAGAAGGTGGCCAGCCATTTCTCGCGGGCGGAGACCGGGCGTGCTAGTTGAGCGCTTGATACCTCAATTTGGCCGCGTGGACACAGCTCGTTCGGTTCCGATTGGGCATTGACAAAGCGGCTCGCATGTCGCGGCTGATCGCCGATGAAAGTAGGTGTGTTCTGTCCACTATACCCTTGACATTCTGAGTAGACGACAATTGGGAGAGAATACGCCTGTAGCGACTCTGAACGGCAGTTTACCCCAACATTTCACGTTGGAAGCGATCACGAGTGTCGCGGCGAGAGATCTTGCCCGCTGTGCTCTTCACAATCCACCGCTGCGGTACGACCGCGACCACTCGGGGAGCAACGCCAATCGTGTTTACGATCAACCTGAAGATTTCGTTTTGCAGTGAAACTACGTCGGCAGAACTAAAATCCCCTCTAGTCTCCGCCACAATCGCCAAGCCCTCCGTGCCGTGTGCTTCATTCATCACTCCGAAGGCAACGACCCGGCCAGGATAAATACCGGCGACACTATTCACCACGGTTTCGACGTCCTCGGGGAGAATGTTCTGACCGGCCACGATGATCATGTCCCTTAACCGACCGACGACAAAAAGCTCGCCATCGGCAAAAAATCCATAATCGCCAGTTGCGTACCAGCCATCTGCAGAGACTGCACTGGTCACGAATCCCTGTCCCCCCCAATAGCCAGAGAACAGAGATTGCGTGCGAATCTGGATTTCACCGGCCCCTCCGTCCTCGCAAGGTGCGCCCTCGGAGTTGACGATGCGCACCTGCATTCCCTCCAGTACCCTTCCACTGGATACGTACACATCGTCGATAAGGTCAAATGCCAGTTGCGGGTAGGTTCCGCCGCGATTGACGGAGGCCCGCGGAAAAGTCACTGGAGGTTTTCCCAATTCTGTTTGAGTTACAGCAAAAACATTTTCCGCCATGGCGTAGGAGGCTTGGAGAGATTCTGGGCTGACGCCCCAATGCGCGTAGTGCTCGGCAAAAGCGTTGAATGAAAGAAGACGTACCGGCTCCGAACAGTTGATCCACGCCCGGACAAGATGCAAGGAGTACGTACCCTGGATCCTGTCGTGCTGTCCGGCCATGAAGGAAAACGCAAAATTGGGTAGCCAGCAGAGTGTTCCCCGGTGTCGCGTAACAAACTCAAATAGAAGTGCGGGATTCAGAAGCCAGTCGGCGGCGGCGAAGTGCAGCGATGGTGCGCCATTCCACAGCGGCAGCCAAAGGCAAGCAATCAAGCCCATGTCGTGATACATGGGAAGCCAGGAAACAACAGAGTCTTCCGGCGTGAAGGCAAGGCAAGTTCGCAGGCTTTCCAACTGCGCGGCCAGCATCGGCGCGGTGATCACTACCGCCTTTTGTGGTCCTGTGGTTCCACCCGAGAACTGAAGGAACAACGCTTCCGCGGGTCGCAAACTGGCAGTTTGACGAACGTCGCTGGGCGGCACGGGCTCAAGTGATAGCGGAACGCTAAACGCCTGTTCCCAACGGCGGGTGGAGTCTATCGGGCACGCCGAGACAGGATAGGGAAGAGCAGAACGCAAGTTTTGGGCTAGCTCTGATGACGTGATAATTTCATCTGCCGGCAGATTACCAAGTTGATGTAATAAATTTCGTTGATATTTCTCCGGGTCAATGCGGTTCGTAGGCCATGGGAGAATGGCAGGAATGCGCTCTGTCAACACCAGGCCGACATGAAGCAAAAAGAGTTCCGGCGAATGCGGCAGGAGAAGAAACACTACATTGCCAGCTCGCGATCCGGTGAATTTCCGAGCCAACTGGAGTGCCTGATGTAGTATCTGGATGCCGGTTAACTCAACGGTTGCAGACCCCGACATGACCACACGAAGCAGCACGCGGGCGCCGTTTTGTTCGAGTCGTCTGCGTAATTCGCTTCGGAATTCATTCGCAATCATGAACGATCCCAGCGGCTGGCGCAGGGGACCCCTTCGACCTAGTTCCAGCGTCTGCCAGCCGGCCGTGTAGTAGGAGGCCAGGGTTAGAGTATCGGTGAGCGTTCTCGACCGCTTTGCCGCCCATCCTTTGCGCGCCAGCCCCTCTCCGTGGCCGCTGTTGCTGGCGAACCCCCAATTGATTTGGTCGTTGTTAGTTCCCCGGCTCAAACTCATGCGTCAACAGAAGATGCCAGTAAGCAAGCGTATTGAAGGCCTCGTGGATCATCATTGCGCTTCATCCTGTATCCCAAAAGTGCATGATAACACTAAACTGGTGGTCCCACTTCACCACGGTGGTGCAGCCTTACTACTGCTTGGCCGAATGTCATTCCTAATAGCACTCACGTCCACTCGTGAACTCGTGAACTTCGCGAACTCATTTTCATTGCTTTCCCTTTTCTTGGGGCGTAACATTTGGCCACGAGATGAGGAAAGTCTTCCAGTGCGCCTCTCCTCGAGAAAAATATCATTCTGACGCGGCCATTGTCGGATGTTTCGATAACCGCTTCGAATTGGCTTTTCGGAAGTTCCTCCAGCGAATCCTTGTGTTTAATTCGGACTCCATCAAGATTGCTGGAGGGGCCAAGTGCCTGGCGTCCCCAGAACACAAAACAGACCGTGAGTTTGTTTTGGAGCAAATCCGCACGTCCATCCGCCTGCATGGGACGAAACGTGTAATTCTGGTGCTGCACTCCGATTGTGGTGCCTATGGCGGCCTGGCCGGCTTTGGCGGCAATGCCCGCGCCGAAGCTGAGCACCACCACGTCGAACTGCGGCGTGCGGCGACAAATCTGGCAAAGGTCGTTCCCGGAATTGAGGTTCAAGCTTACTTTGCTGACTTCGAAGGAATCTGGGAGGCGGAGTTGGCCTTGGCCGCCAGGCGTACAATTTGACGCGCCGGTGGCACCGCAGCTAGCGAGCGCCTCCCATGGCCAACCCGCGCGCCGCGTCGGCCGAGTTGAACCAACAAAGATTCCATGAGCGCGCCATCCAAGGACGGCATCAAAACCTCCGGGCTCCAGAGTCCTCACACAGACTCTTCAGCCCCTTGCCCCGCAACCCGATCCCGGCTTTTTAAAAGCGCAACTTTCTCACTTGGCCTTGACAAGGCACAATTAAAAAAGTTGAGAAAACCATCGAGTTTTGGTTTACCATCAACCGTCTCGCTGGGAGGCTGTGATTCGTCCCGGCCACTCAGTCGTTCCGGATTTGAGAATCAACCTGATGGGGTTTCGGAACGCGGCGTGAGGGCAGCCAGCGGCTTTTTTTCCTAGACCGGCCCGAGGTTATGCACTCATGCAAGCACCATAACCCTTCTTTAATCGGATGGTCTGATCCGGTAGGCATGAATTCAGGATGGGGAGGAGGGTGGCATGAGCTCTGCCGTGGCAACTTTGAAGGGCCCTCTGACGCTCGATGAGTTGGGCAAGTTGGACGCCTACTGGCATGCTGCAAACTACCTTTCCGTGGGCCAGATTTACCTCTATGATAATCCGCTGTTACGCGAGCCGTTGAAGCAGGAACACGTCAAACCGAGGCTGCTCGGCCATTGGGGCACCACCCCGGGATTGAATTTCATCTACGTCCATTTCAACCGGGTAATCAAGAAGTACGATCTGAATGCCATCTACATAGCGGGACCTGGCCACGGAGGCCCCGGGATACTTGCGAACACTTACCTGGAAGGCACATATAGCGAACTCTATCCAAATATTCCCCAAAACGAAGAAGGTCTTAGAAGACTATTTAAGCAGTTCTCCTTCCCAGGAGGTGTTCCTAGCCACGTCGCGCCGGAAACGCCAGGGTCGATCCACGAAGGCGGAGAATTGGGCTACTCGATTGCCCATGCATATGGCGCGGCCTTCGACAATCCAGATCTACTCGTGTGTTGCGTTGTAGGTGACGGCGAGGCCGAGACGGGCCCGCTGGCGACGAGTTGGCATTCCAACAAGTTTCTGAATCCCGTGCGGGACGGAGCCGTCCTTCCCATCCTCCATCTGAACGGGTACAAGATCGCGAATCCGACAGTGCTTGGCCGGCTAAGCGACGAAGAACTCACTCGGCTCTTCAGCGGCTATGGCCACAAACCGCACTTCGTCGAGGGCCATGAGCCGGAGCTTATGCATCAACTCATGGCGGTCACTCTCGACACAGTGGTAGAGGAAATTCAAACCATTCACAATAACGCACGGAAGGGTGGCCACACCGGTGTTCCCGCGTGGCCGATCATTATCCTACGAACACCCAAGGGCTGGACAGGACCCAAGATGGTCGATGGAAAGCCGATGGAAGGCACATGGCGCGCACATCAGGTGCCTCTGTCAGAGCTGGCATCAAAACCCGAACACCTGAGAATGCTGGAAGAGTGGATGAAGAGCTACCGTCCTGAGGAACTGTTCGATGCCGAAGGCAAGTTGATCCCGGAGTTGGCGGAACTCGCCCCCCACGGAGATCGGCGCATGAGCGCAAATTCTCACGCCAATGGCGGGCTGCGGCTTAGGGACCTCGTCCTACCGGACTTCCGCGATTATGCGGTGAAGGTGCAAAGGGCAGGCACCGAAGTGGCAGAAGCCACCCGCATATTGGGGAAGTTCCTCCGCGACGTCATGAAGCTGAATGAGAACTCGAAGAACTTTCGCATATTTGGTCCTGATGAAACCGAGTCAAACCGGCTTGGTGCATTGTTTGAAGTCACGGATAAGGTCTTCATGCAGCCGACTCTGCCGGTTGACGAGCACGTGTCTCCCAACGGACGGGTGATGGAAGTGCTGAGCGAACACCTGTGCCAAGGGTGGCTCGAGGGTTACCTGCTGACCGGACGTCATGGTCTCTTTTCCTGCTACGAAGCTTTCATTCACATCGTTGACTCCATGTTTAACCAGCACGCGAAATGGCTGAAGACAACACGGGACATCCCCTGGCGGCGGCGTATCGCGTCGCTCAACTACCTGCTGACTTCTCACGTTTGGCGGCAAGACCATAACGGTTTCAGCCACCAAGACCCCGGCTTTATTGATCATGTGGTGAACAAAAAGGCAGATGTTGTCCGGGTCTACCTGCCGCCCGACACGAATACGTTGCTCTTTGTCGCCGATCGCTGCCTGCGCAGTCGGAACTACGTAAATGTGATTGTCGCGGGCAAACAACCCGCCCTGCAGTGGCTGAGCATGGAGAGGGCTATCCAACATTGCACCGTTGGAATCGGGATCTGGGAATGGGCTAGCACTGATGAAGGCAGCGAGCCCGACGTCGTCATGGCATGTTGTGGAGATATTCCAACGTTGGAAACCCTTGCCGCCGTCGACCTGCTCCGTCACCATTTTCCAGAAATAAAGATCCGCGTGATTAATGTGGTCGACCTGATGACCCTGCAACCGGCAACCGAACATCCCCATGGACTTCCAGACCGCGATTTCGATTCGATGTTCACGACGGACAAGCCGGTCGTCTTTGCCTACCACGGGTATCCGTGGCTGATTCACCGCCTCACCTACCGGCGCAACAACCAGCGCAATCTGCATGTCAGGGGCTACAAAGAGGAGGGCACGACCACAACGCCCTTCGATATGACGGTGGTGAATGACATGGACCGCTACCATCTGGCCGAAGACGTCGTCGACCGTGTGCCCCGTCTAGCGCGCGTAGGGGCTCACTTCAAGCAGTTTTTGCGCAACAAACTTGTTGAGCACAAACAATACGTCTGCCGGTACGGGGATGACATGCCGGAGGTGCAGGAGTGGAAATGGCCCTATTAAGGGATTGGAGCTCGTGATGCTCAATTCGGTCTGCAAACAGCTGAGACTAGAAATCAATTTCTCCTCGCGTCGCATGAGTCGCCGCTGCCTCTACGCCATGGCCAAGAGCCGCTGGCAGATCGAAAATCAAGCTTCAACGATACCAAGAACCGCTACGGACTTGAGCATATCCGCCATCACCACGAGCGCAGCTTGCTCCTGGTCTGGTTGCTGACCTGCTTGGCCTCACACGGGAGCGGCTCTACCGTTTGCGGTACTTGCATCGTGGCTCGCATGTGGTGCGCACCGCCATCGATCTGCTCCGCCTTCTCCAACTCGGCCTGTCGCTGCCGGTGGTCACCGATTCCAGTTGAGAAGCGGATCGGCGCAGTCACTTCGATTTCGTTTACCCCGTAAATTCTTCCACCCCGAGCGCCGTAGGTCGCACGGGTGTCCGCGGACAGGGAAATTAGGGCTGCGAAAATAGACCGCGGTCGCAAAGCGCGCCCGTCCCGGCGGGTCACACGCAACGAAAACTGCTGTCCGAAGTTTCCCCCGCCAAAGTTCCGAGACTGCCGAAATGGGACTGCCGCCATTGACAGCACAGCCGAGTCGTACTAGGCTTCTCGCCGCAGTAACCCTCGGTAGCTGACTGGAGGCGTTATGGCGACAGCGGCAGCAAGAATCACCGGTCTCGACGCAGTAGGCGCCGACAAACGACGCGGGGGAGATGTTCGCGTCCTGCTCTCCCCAAAGACGGTAGGTTCGACATCCGGGTTCATGGGTGTGGCGACAATCGCGCCCGGAGATCGGATCACTGAACACTATCACCCGTACTCCGAGGAATTCATATATGTCATCAGAGGCAAACTCATCGCTCGTCTCGATGGCGTACGGCATGAGTTAAGCGAGCGCCAAGCTCTGCTCATTCCTATGAACGTCAAACACCGGCTGATGAACGAGGGGACCAAGGAAGTATTTATGGTGTTTCACCTGAGCCCCCTGGCGCCGCAGCCGGAACTGGGCCACGTCGATACGGAATAGATTTGGTCTGTTGCAATCATTGCGGAGAATTGCGGTTCGGATCCGCCCCGTGAGCGATCCCGGCACAGCATGTTGAGTTTCGCAGCCGATTGATCTCACCCCGAGGTGAAGGGGAACATGGGTACGCGAAGAACGGCTATCACTGGGATTGGCGTAGTAGCCCCTGGGGGCAACGACCGTAAAGCGTTTTGGCAAAACATCACCGCAGGGCAAACCGCAACCCGCAAGATCACCTTGTTCGATCCAACCGGCTTTCGATCACAAATTGCTGCGGAGTGTCAGTTCGATCCTGCAGCTGCGGGACTGGCGCCGGATGAAGTGGCACGAATGGATCGCTCGGTGCAATTTGCAGTCGTTGCCGCCAATGAGGCAATGAAGGACAGCAGGCTCGACTTGGACCGGGTGGACCACGATCGAATGGCCGTAACGATGGGGTCAGCGGTCGGTTCGACAATGAACCTGGAGCAGGGCTACGTTCGCGTCAGCAACAGCGGCAAGGAATGGCTGGTGGATGCAAAACGGGCCTCGCCATTTCTTTATGAGGCCCTGATTCCCAGCAGCTTGGCCAGCGAACTTGCATCTCGATTCCGCGCGCATGGTCCCGCCACCGTGGTTTCGACCGGATGCACCTCGGGAATCGATGCCATCGGCTACGGCTTTTACTTGATTCAGGATGGGGAGGCTGACATTGCGATCGCCGGTGCATCGGAGGCGCCAGTGTCACCCATCGCGATGGCCTGTTTTGATCCCATTAAGGCCACGTCCACCCGTAATGATGATCCTGCGCGCGCTTCACGCCCCTTCGACCTCCACCGTGACGGCTTCGTCATGGGTGAGGGCGGCGCGGTGCTCATCCTGGAAGAGATGAATCACGCATTGGATCGCGGCGCTCACATCTACTGCGAAGTGGGCGGATACGCCAACCGCGGCAATGCGTATCATATGACCGGTCTGCGCCCTGATGGCATGGAGATGGCCGAAGCTATTGTGGATGCCATGCAGCAAGCCGGAATTCAACCCTCCGATATTGGCTACATCAATGCTCACGGTTCGGGTACCAAGCAAAACGATCGTCACGAAACCGCCGCCTTTAAACGCTCTTTGGGCGAGCAAGCATATCGTATCCCGATAAGTTCGATTAAGTCGATGGTCGGCCATTCGTTGGGCAGCATTGGCGCCTTGGAGATGGCGACTTGTGCGTTCGTCATTGAATGTGGTGTCATTCCGCCCACCGCTAACTACGAATTTCCGGATCCCGAATGCGACCTGGACTACACGCCCAACGTTGCGAGGCGGAAAAAGGTTGACGCCGTGCTCTCCACGGGAAGCGGGTTTGGGGGGTTTCAATCGGCGATGATCTTCGCCCGTTCTCGGGAGGCGCGCGCATGAGCCGGCGCTCTGTGATTACAGGAATCGGGGTCATTGCCCCCAATGGCATCGGGACGGAAACATACTGGTCTGCTACACGACAGGGCAAGAATGCTGTTCGCCGGATCACTAGTTTTGATCCATCCTCGTATCCGACTCAGCTTGCCGGCGAAGTGGATGGATTCAAGCCCGAGGACTACATCGATGGCCGGCTGATCGTGCAAACCGATCGCTGGACGTGGCTGGCGCTCGCTGCCACCGACATGGCGCTGAAAGATGCACAGTTTGATCCCAAGAGCGCTGAGCCATACCAGATGAGCGTCATCACTGCGAGTTCCTCAGGCGGCAACGAGTTTGGCCAGCGCGAAATCGGCAACCTGTGGGGCAAAGGGGTGCTGTTTGTTAGCGCCTACCAGTCAATCGCATGGTTTTATGCGGCCACTACCGGACAAATTGCTATCAAGTGGGGAATGAAAGGTCCATGCGGCGTGGTCCTCTCTGAAGGTGCAGGTGGCCTGGAAGCGCTGGCGCATTCGCGGAGGAACATTCGCCGCGGGGTAGACGTCGTGGTGAGCGGCGGCACTGAAGCCCCGCTCTGCCCCTACGCGCTCGTGTGCCAGCTTCAGAACGGGCTGCTGAGCCGAGAAAAGGATCCCGCGCTGGCGTATCGTCCCTTCGACGCTAAGGCTAACGGGTATGTGCCCGGCGAAGGTGGCGCGATCTTGATCGTAGAGGAGCTCGAGCACGCCAAGAAAAGAGGCGCTCCGCACCTGTATGCCGAAATACTGGGCTATTGCGCAACCCAGGATGGATACCATTATGGGAAACATGCCCCGGATGCGCGGCAATATGCGCGGGCAATGCGGCAAGCCATCCAGAACGCCGGAATCGCTCCCAAAGAGGTGGACGTCATTTTTGCCGACGCTGCTGGCGATCTGCAAGCCGATGCTTTGGAAGCCGAGGCCATTCGGGAGGTCTTCGGCTCGGGTGCTTCGAAGGTCCCTATTACAGCACCTAAATCGATGGTGGGGCGCCTGTATGCCGGCGGCGCACCGCTCGACGTGGCTGCCGCCCTGCTTAGTATGCGGGACCAGGTCGTTCCTCCGATCGTGAACCTGAGCGATCCGGCGAAAGACTGCAAACTCAACTTTGTGACGCAACAGGAGCGGCGCATGCCAGTTCGCACCGCCCTGGTGAACGGCCGCGGCTACGGCGGCTTCAACAGTTCACTGGTGCTGCGTAAATATACTGCATAAAGCTAGCCCAGGAGGAGCTGTGCCTCTGGAACTCGCGCGAATACCGCTCTTCGAAGGTGTGGAGCCTGGGGCCCAGGAGGAGATTCATCGCCTGTTGCAGCCCAGGCACTTTGTCGCGGGTGAACTGATCTGCCGTGAAGGTGATGCAGGTTCCAGCCTCTTCATCATCGAAAGCGGGCTGGCGCACGTCCTTGTGAATCGCCCAGAGGGTCTGCGAACGGTTGCACGACTCCGGCGCGGCGACGTCGGCGGAGAGATGTCGCTGATCACGGGCGAACCCCGTTCCGCCACACTAAAAGCGGTTGTCCCCACTACGGTGCTGGAGTTGGGCCAGCAGGCATTTGGATCGATTCTTGCCAGCTATCCCATCCTTTTCGCAAATCTTGCCGGCATCCTCAGTCGACGCCTAGCGGGAGCGGACCTGCAGCTGGGTGGGACTCAGCAACGAGGCGAAACCGTGGCATTGGTCTGTGGCAGGGACACTGCACGGCAAGTGGCCCATCTCATCGCAAGCACACAAGCGGCGACTCCGCGCGAAGCCATTTGTATCGATCTAACGGCCGCGCTACCATCGGAAACTAAATGTTTTCGGCAACGAACTGTGGAAGGAGTGCTGGGCGCCGTGGATGATCTCCTGCATTCCCGTAGCATCGTCCTGATTGTTGCTAACCTCGACCAGCGCGAGCTTCCAGCTCTGCTGCAAAATGTGGATCGAGTCCTTCTGTTGGGCACGGAAGCGGAGTGTTCAAGCGCGGCTAGAGCATGCAGTCCGATAGGCGAAGTTGTGCTCATCACGTCCGCAGGCTCCCATGTAGCTAGGTTTGTTGGCGGCCTAAACGTGGTCCGCACGATTAATCCCGATGTTCCCCAGGCCGATATTGCGTGGTTGGGCCGACACTTGTCCCGAACCAAGATCGGATTGGCTTTAGGCGCGGGCGGCGCGAAGGGATACGCGCACATCGCGGTACTGGACGTATTGGAGACCGCCGGGTACCAGGTCGACTATGTCGCTGGCAGCAGTATCGGCGCTTTCGTGGGTTGCTGGTTAGCGCTGGGTAGGAACGCAGCAGCGATCGAGGCCACCATGAGGACGGCGTTTTCTCCGGACCATGTAGCTGCGATATTCAAACTTTCCTTTGGCGGGTTGGCCAGTGGCGCGGATGAGCTGAGACACCTTTGCTACGAGAGTACGGATGGCCTTTCGTTTTCCGACCTAATAATTCCAACGGTGATCATGGCCGTGGACCTGAATTCGAAGCGGGCCAAAGCGATGACGGAAGGCCCGCTCTGGGAAGCTTTGATGGCCGCAGGAGCGGTCCCCGGCCTGTATCCGCCATATCAGCTTAACTCCGAGAGATTGGTTGACGCCATTGCGCTGGTACCTGTGCCCACCGAGGCTGTGCGCGCCGTTGGTGCAGACATCGTCGTTTCGGTCAATCTCATGAGCTGGGATACATTGCCGGCTTGGCCGACAAATGTTCAGCCCCCATCCGCACCAGCGACCAAGGGCCCGCGGATGCTGGACACTCTGCTGGAAGTTATGGACCTGATGCAGCTCGACTGCAGTACGCGCCACGCAGCCACGTCGGACATCGCCATCACTCCCCGTTTTGGCCCTGCGACTTGGCGCGATTTCCAACTTTCGGACCTTTTTCAGGCGGCGGGCAGAGCGGCGGCGGCGGAGCAGTTGCCAGCTTTGCGCAACCTAGCAAACCCGCAATGGTGTGGTGTTTTACATTCTGGAGGACTGTATGGCAGCGCAAATGTTCACGTTTAATGACCTCAAGGACATCCTTGTCAAGCGTGTCCGGATGCCAGAAGCGCAGATCGCGAATAACCCCGCCTTGTCATTCGAGGCAATGGGTCTGGATTCCCTCGCGCTGGTTGAAGTTCAGCTCGAAGTCCAGCAGCGGTACGGATTTACGATCCCGGACGAGGATGTGCGTCAGTTGACTACGATCGGACAGGCGATCGACTACACCAATCGTCGCCTGCAGCAAGCTGGGTGATGCCATGGCTGTGCGCACCGACAATTCGATCTTGATTAACGCGCCGCTCGAGATGGTGTGGGACATTACCAATGATGTCGAGAGCTGGCCCGATCTGTTTACCGAATACGCGAAGGCGGAGGTTTTGGAGCGCAAGGAGAACACGGTTGTGTTTCGGCTCTCTATGCACCCTGACGGGGACGGCAAGATCTGGAGCTGGGTTTCGGAACGGACGATGGATTCGGCTGCGCATGCCGTTAAGGCACGACGCATTGAAACGGGACCTTTCGAATTCATGAACATCGAGTGGTACTACGAACCGGTGGGACGCAGTACGCGAATGCGCTGGGTGCAGGAATTCGCGATGAAGCCGAATGCTCCCGCGAACGACGCGCAGATGGAAGTACACATCAACACAAATTCACAAAAGCAGATGGCCATTATTAAGGAGCAGATCGAAAAACGTGCGCGTGGAACAGCCGCCTAGGCCGACAGCGATGCACATTTTTCGGAAACAGGAACTTATTTCATGTCGCGTGACTTCGTCAGGAACGGCAGTGTATTGGTCACTTTTGACGCGCAGCACTGCCCGCAAGACCTCCATTTTCCTGACGTAGATCACGCCTCCTTTTTCCAAGTGCTCTGCTCCTTGGGTACCAACCGGGTATCAGGAGCGCAAGCCACGCGAGGTACGAGTGACGGCAGATGCCATTAGTTCGCGGGAGCCTGCATATAAGAAGAAAGGATACAAGTAGAAGATCGGGGTTTAAGTGACGAGGTTCAGGATGGATAAAAGTATCCGTGGTTCAGCAAAGCAGCCCAAAAAGCTAACCGATCCCTCAACCGTGGAATCCTTCTACGTGGCCGGTGTGGAGGCGCTTGAACGAGGAGATGTTACGACAGCCCGGGCTTGGGCAGATCGCTGTAGTGCACTCCCCGACTCCTCGCAGGACGCCCGATGTGCTTCGTTGCACGGCAGAATCGCGGCGGCAATAGGGAACTTCCAAGAGGCCACAAATTACTTTCGAACCGCCATGCGGGTGGCCCCCCGGGAAACAACTTTGGCACGACAATTTGTGGAAGTGCTCCAGACTACAGGTGAACTCAACGAAGCGGTGAAACTCTTGGAGAACTTGACGCGGAAGTATCCAAAGCAAGCTGACCTGTTCGTCGACCTAGGATACGCTCGCCTGGCGAATGGCGACCGCGCGGGTGCGCGCAAAGCGCTGGAACACGCAGCGGCCTTGAAACCCGAGAACAAAGCAGTCCTATTTTCGCTCGCGCAGATGTACCAGGCGATCGACGAACCGGCGCTCGCGGCTGAGATCCTGTCCAAGAAATTCGGCAGAGAGGCGTCTCCGCGCTTGTTAAACGAGCTGGCTGGGCTGTTTCTTCATCTGCAGCGCTACGCCGATGCGGAGGCGACCTTCCGAGCCTTGGGCGGGGTTGATGGCGCCGCCGAGCTTATGGTCCAGCACGGCATTATATGGTCCCGAATAAAGCGGGCGGATTGGCGTGGTGCGCTTGACGCAGCGCTGGACGCGACCCGGCTTGATCGGCATGGCGTGACCACCAAGTTTCTGACTTACGCCAAGGATCGTCTTTTTTCCCGACCGCGCAATGCGCCCGAAAGGGAAGCCGAGCTTCTGCAGCATGTCCGCGATGAGATGTACGAATACGCGGAGCTGCACACCTCAGACGCGATCGTCGCATGAATTGGGGGTTGAGATATGGCCGTACAGCCGCGACTGATACCGCCGCTAGGACCGGAATTCGCTCTTCGAATTGCGGCGTTGCCCGCTGACCGCTGGACCAAGTGCCTACCGTGCGGCGCTTTCGTGTATTACAAGCGGCTGGAAAAGAACCTGAAAGTTTGTCCCGAGTGCAACTTCCATTTCCGTCTGAGCGCTCGCGAACGGATTCGCTTTCTAGTGGATCCCGATTCATTCCGGGAGCGCGATACGGATTTGACGCCGGGCGATCCATTGCGCTTCCAGGATTCGATGCCCTACCCAGCGCGCGTTGCCGAGAGCCGCCGTAAGACCGGCGAACGAGACGCGGCGATATACGGAATAGCCACGATCGGCGGCTTTGCGGTTGTCATTTGCGCGTTGGACTTCACGTTTATGGGCGGAAGCATGGGCTCGGTGGTCGGCGAGAAAGTTACCAGAGCGGTCGAACTGGCTATCGAAACGCGCACTCCGGTTTTGGTGTGCTGTGCTTCGGGTGGCGCGCGAATGCAGGAAGGAACGATCTCCCTGATGCAGATGGCCAAAACCTCAGCCGCGCTGGGAAAGTTGGCGGAAGCCGGTGTTCCATTTCTTTCGCTGCTCGCCGATCCAACCTATGGTGGAGTAAGCGCCTCTTTCGCTGCCCTCGGAGACGTGATTATCGCTGAGCCGAAAGCGCACATCGGTTTTGCCGGGCCTCAAGTAATCGAACAGACCATTCGCCAGAAGCTACCGGAGGGTTTTCAAACCGCGGAGTTCCTGATGGAAAAAGGTCAGATCGATCTGGTCGTGCCGCGCGCTGAATTACCAGCGGTCCTCAAGAAATTTCTGAGCTATCACGTGAAGCCGCCGGCACCGGTGGAAGCGGGCGCCGCGCCGGAAGCCGGCACGCAAAAACGTACGCAGACCCGCTCGGCGTGGGATTGCGTGCAGCTTGCGCGCCATCCTGATCGGCCGAATTTGTCCGAATATATCACCGCGCTGTTCGACAGCTTCACCGAACTACATGGAGACCGTCATCAACGGGATGATCCCTCTATGGTAGGTGGTCCTGCCTTGCTCGAGGGACATCCCGTGATGGTGGTGGGACATCAAAAAGGCCGCGGCACCAAGCAGAGTATCGAGCGCAATTTCGGCATGCCCCACCCGGAGGGCTATCGCAAGGCATTGCGCCTGATGCAATATGCCGGGCGCGTCGGGCTGCCGCTGCTGACCTTTATTGATACGCCGGGCGCCTATCCGGGGATTCAGGCGGAAGAACGGAACCAGAGTGAGGCGATTGCACGCAACCTACTGGTCATGGCGCGTCTGCCCATCCCGATCGTCTGCACCATCATCGGCGAAGGCGGCAGCGGTGGTGCGCTGGGCATCGGTGTTGGGGATCGCGTGCTGATGCTAGAGAATGCGATTTATTCCGTGATCAGTCCGGAGGGGTGCGCGACCATTCTTTTCAAAGATGCGACCAGCGCCCCGCGCGCAGCCGAGGCGTCTTGCCTCACAGCTTGGGAGTTGTTGAAGCTCGGTGTGGCCGACGAGTTGGTACCGGAGCCACCCGGAGGGGCGCACACAGACGTGGCAGGGACAGCTGCGGCCCTCAAGGAGGCCCTCAAGAGGAATCTCGATGCCCTTGTCGGTGTGAGCGGAGTTGAACTTGTTGAGCGGCGCTATGCCCGATTTCGTGCCTTCGGGTCTTTCAGTAACGGGGTGCAGGGACAATGAAAATTCAAACAGGCGAGCGAACGAAGGGTGCAATCAAAGAACCCGAGCAGGGCTGCGATGCCGATGTTATCCGCCTTGCGCTGAAAGAGGCTAAGGAGTTGGCTCATTCGCTCGAAGGCACAGCCACGACCCACTTGATGGTAAAGGCTGGTGAGCTTCAGATTGAACTTCGACGTGAAGCGGGTGCTGTCGTAACGATACCAGAAGCGGCAACCGCGGGCGTCTCTCGAAGCAGCCCGGCGCCGGGGTTGGCGGCGGGCGTGGTACCGATCGTGTCGCCGCTGGTGGGTGTGTTTTATCGAGCGGGCTCACCTGGAGCGAAGCCTCTGGTTCAGGTTGGAGATACGGTTGAGCGAGGACAGAAGGTCGGGATCATTGAAGCCATGAAACTCATGAATGACGTGACCAGCGATTCCCGAGGGGTAGTGGCCGAGATCCTTGTGGAGGATGCCACGCCGGTGGCTTACGAACAGCGACTGATGCTTATTGATACGACCGCCAGCTCAAAAAGCTAGGTTCCGGACTTAGTTCTACCTGTCAAGAATTGCTCACGAGGGTGCTTTGTGTTTAAGAAGATTCTGATTTGCAACCGTGGTGAGATCGCGCTACGGATTAACCGCACATGTCACGACATGGGCATCAAGACGGTTCAGATCTATTCCAAAGCGGATGCGGACTCCCGCCCCGTCGAACTCGCCGACGAAGCGGTGTTGATCGGACCGGCACCGTCCAGTCGCAGCTATTTGCATATTCCGTCCAGCATCCATGCCTGTCTGATGACCGGAGCGGAAGGTGTGCACCCCGGTTACGGGTTTCTGTCGCAGGACACCTACTTCGCCGAGATCTGCCGGGATTCTGGCATTACTTTCATCGGACCCTCTCCCAAGGTCATGGAAATGATGGGCGACAAATCATCGGCGCGGAAACTTATGGCCGACGCGGGCCTGCCTCTGCCTGGCGGGACCGAAAGGCCTCTGGTCAACTACGACGAGGCACAGCAAAAGTCGGAGGAGGTTGGCTACCCCATCATTTTGAAAGCTTCTGCCGGCGGCGGTGGACGTGGCATGCAGGTGGTGTGGAATCGCTCTGAACTGGCCTCTGCGCTGGAGAACGTCCGCAACACCGCCCAGGCAGTGTTCAAAGACAACCGCGTTTACCTGGAAAAGTTTATTCGTGATGCGCGCCACGTTGAAGTTCAGGTGATGGGAGACCGCCACGGCAATGTGGTTTATCTGGGTGAACGCGACTGCTCCATTCAGCGCCGCCAGCAAAAGCTAATCGAGGAATCCCCTTCTACTTATATCGATGAAGACCTGCGCCGACGAATTGGCGAAGCCGCGGCAGCGGGCGCGAAATCGATCGGATACGAGAGCGCGGGGACGATGGAGTTTTTGGTGGATTGCGACCGAAACTTCTACTTCATGGAGATGAATACCCGTATTCAGGTCGAACACCCGGTGACGGAAACCACAACCGGATTGGACATCGTGGAGTTGATGATCCGGGTGGCCGCGGGCGAGCCCTTACCTGTTAAACAGCAGGACATAAAACCGCGCGGGCACGCGATTGAATGCCGGGTCAACGCCGAAGATCCCGCGAACAACTGGAAGGGAGCAAGCGGTACGCTTACACGTTTTATTCCGCCGGGCGGTCCCAGAGTCCGGGTGGACACGCATGCTCACAGCGGCTACAACATCCCGCCTTTTTACGATTCACTATTGGCCAAGGTGATCGTCCACGGTAACGATCGCATGCATGCTCTCGAAATCATGCGGCGGGCCCTTGGCGAGTTTGCTTGCGAGGGCGTCAAGACGACTATACCTTTTCATCTCGAGTTGCTGGCTCATCCGGTTTTCCGTAGTGGTGATTATCACCTTGATTTCATCGAGAAATATATGACCCCTGAAGGCACCTTGCTCGTGCCCCAAGAGTCGGCCATGAGGAGGGCAATGTGAAACAAAACGTCGACCAAGTGGAAGCGCTGAAACGGGATCTGACGGAAGAGCGGCGAATTCGCCGCGCTCTGATTGATTCCAGCGTGCGACTCAACTCCATGTTCAATCTCCCAGAGTTGCTGCGGACCATCATGCAGACCGCCGCGGATTTGCTGGGAGCCGAGACTGCTTCCTTGCTGATGTACGACCAAGCCGAACACGAGCTGACGTTTGAAGTCGCGGTTGGAGAGACTGAAGACCAAATCAAGACCCTGCGTGTGCCGGCGGACAAGGGCATTGCGGGCTGGGTGCTTAAGAATCAAAAGCCGGCGGTTGTCGACCAGGCGCACAAGGACCCACGCTTCTCCGATGCCATTGATCGTGCTTTGGCATTCACGACTCGATCTGTGTTGGCGATTCCGCTCAACTCCCGTGATCGCGTGATCGGAGTCATCGAAGTGATTAACAAGAAAGGAAAGACAGGATTCAGCGACCGGGACCTCGAGGTGGCCAGTGCGTTTGCGGCACAGGCCGCCGTCGCCATTGACAACGCTCAATTTTACGAGAAGCTCGCGGACACCGTGGTTCAGTCCCGCTTGACTTATCGCTTGTGACCGGGGAAGGTCGGGGCTTTGACAGGAGAAATTACGATGACTAAACGTGCTGTGATTGTTGCACGTATCAAACCGGGAGCCGAACAAAAGGTGGCGGCTATTTTTGCGGAATCCGATGCGACCGAACTGCCAAAGCTGGCGGGCATTCGTCACCGCAGTTTGTACGTGTTAGAAGACCTCTATATCCATTTGTTTGAGACTGACGGCGATGCTGGTGCCGCAGTGGACAATATTCGCGACCACCCTCTGTTCCGGGAAATCAGCAAGAAGCTGGAGCCCTACGTTTCGCCTTACAACCCTAAAACGTGGCGCTCGCCGAAAGACGCAACCGCCCGCTTGTTTTACCAGTATGATGCGGAGATTCCGTCGAGCTAGGCCAAAGCTTCGTAGCGAAATTCGAGCTGTCAGTCGGGGAAATTCCGGCAAGTCATTGGGGAAGCCACCTGAAAGGAGTCCATTCTGCAATGAAGCGTTCCTGGTTAGCTACAGTGGGTGCGGTGGTGTTGGTACTGTTGAGGTTTGTGCCTTCAGCCCATGCGCAGCAGCCCTACCGGCTGACTCTGAAGGACGCCATCCAACTTGGATTGAAGGCAAATTTCAGCGTCCTGGCTTCCGCAACCAGGCTTCGGGAAGCTGCCGGGACACGTGAGCGGCGATTCTCGAATCTGCTGCCCAAGGCGCGAATCGAGTCATCGCTTACACGTGAGAAAATCAACCTACCCGCCTTGGGGATCAATATCCCATTCATCAGTCCTATTGTCGAAGTTGCTCCCTATGACTTTCGCTTGTATGTGGACCAGCCGGTTTTGGATTTACCGACTTATCGTACCTGGAAATCGAGCGAGCAGCATGAGCGAGCAGCAGGCAATGACTATCAGGACAGCCGTGACGTGGTTATCCGTTCGGTAGCTTCCCTTTACCTGACCTCTCAAGCCGCAGCGGCCCTTGTGGATTCGGCTCAGTCACGAGTCACTCTATCGCAAGCGTTTTTGAAGATAGCTAACGATCAACATGATGCTGGGGTTGCGACCGGTCTCGATGTGCTCCGTGCAAAGGTGCAGCTCGCCAATGATCAACAAGCGCTATTGGTGGCACAAAACGCGGCAAAACAGGCGCTGTTGGTCTTGGCACGAAACATCGGCCTTGATCTTGGAACGCCGCTGGAGCTGGCGGAGCCCCTGAAATTCGGGCCGGTGCAGCCGCCGGAAATAGCAGATGCCATTAATACTGCCTTGGTGAACCGCTCCGACTACCTTTCGCTGCTGCGGCAGCGTGATGAGCAAGCAGAACTCCTAAGAGCAGCGCAGGCCAAATGGTTGCCTCGAATCAGCCTAAGCGGCAACTACGGCGCCAACGGCACGATTGCGGGGATTAGCAGCGTGGGCACCCTGCAGGGGGTGTTGCGGTGGACGATTTTCGACAGGGACCTCCAGGGCGAGCGGCGGGAAATCACCAGCCGCCTCCAGCGGCTTGATAGCCAGCTTGCGGACTTGCGTTTGCAGATTGAGGAAGACGCACGAGAGGCCCTCCTGAACCTGGATTCCGCGCACCATGAGGTTCAGGTGGCGCAAGACGCGTTGACCTTGGCCACGCAGGAAGTGGACCTGGCACGTGTGCGCTTTCAAGCGGGGGCAGCCAACAGCATCGAGGTCACCACGGCGCAGGATTCTTTCGCCCGCGCACAGCAAAATCAGGTCGCAGCGCTGACTCGGCACATCGACGCCAAGATCGCGCTGGCCCGAGCGTTGGGCGGCGTCGAAAAAAATTACGAACGCATTCTGGGTCACTGATTCCGGACCCAGTCACGTCCGTCAACATGACAAGGGGGATGAGTCAGTTGGCCGCTACAGGTGGGCGCTATGAAGAAATTGATTCTATTTCTGCTGCTGGCGGGTGCGATCGCCGCGGCAGTTACCTATCTTCTGCCACAGTTCCGCAGGTCATCAACTCGGAACGCGCTGAAGGTCTCCGGGAACATCGAGGTACATGAGAGCGATCTGAGCTTCAAAGTCCAAGGCCGCATTAAGGAGTTGCCGGTACAAGAAGGACAATGGGTCCAGGCCGGGACGGTGCTGGCGCGATTGGATGATGATGATTACCGGCAGCAAGTCGCTGCCGATGATGCCAACCTGAAGTTGCGAGGCGCCCAACTGGGGCTAACGGAGGCAGGGTCACGCACACGGGACATCAAGGCCGCCCAGGAAAGCTTGGTGGATGCCGAGGCTGACCTGGAACTCAAGAAACTCGATGACAAGCGCAACCAAGAGTTGTACGCAAAAGACGCGATCTCGGCCCAGGCACGCGACATCTCCTCCGCGAACCTCAAGCGCGCTCAGGCGGCTTACGAGCGCGCTAAACAGATTTATGAACAAGTGCGCGAGGGCAGCCGGCAGGAGCAGATCGCAGTCGACCGGCAGGCGGTGACGCAAGCGTTGGAAAACCTCCGCATCTCGAAAATCCGGTTGAGTTACACCGTGCTGAGGGCGCCCAATTCGGGCGTGATTGTGAGTCGCCCCGCCGAGTTGGGGGAGGTGGTGGGCCCGGGAACCCCCATTGTCACTCTGGCCGATCTGGACCACGTGTGGTTACGCGCCTACGTGAGCGAGACTGACTTAGGCAGGATACGGTGGGGACAAACCGCGCAGATAACAACCGATACATATCCAGGTAAAGCGTACCCAGGCAGGCTGTCATTCATCGCATCCGATGCCGAGTTCACGCCGAAGAGCGTGCAAACTCAAGCGGAACGGGTGACGCTGGTCTACAAGATCAAAATTGACGTTCCGAATGAGAAACATGAGTTGAAACCGGGTATGCCGGCGGACGCAGCCGTGGATTTGCTTGCTCCCAACGCGCCCGCCAACGCCGACAAGAGCAGTCTCGGCATTCCCGCGGAAGCATCTGTGCAGCAGATGGTTGATAGCAAGCGGTCCCGCAAGCAAAGCGAACGAAAGTAGCGCAGCACGAGGTTTGGGCGGGGAATGAAAACTCGAGGCGAGCAAGGCGCAGCGGTGGAGGTGCGCGGCCTGGTCAAGCGCTTCCGCGGCGTGTGCGCCGTCGACCGTCTTAGTTTCACCGTTGCAGGGGGCGAGATTTTTGGCTTGGTAGGACCGGACGGCGCCGGCAAAACTACAACACTGCGAATGCTTGCGGCCGTGTTGCAACCTGACGAGGGAACCGCCACTGTAGCCGGCTGTGACATTGCGCATCAGGCCGATGCGGTCAAAGAGTTCATTAGCTACATGCCCCAACGCTTCGGATTGTACGAGGACCTGACGATGGACGAGAACATTCGATTCTATGCCGATATGTTTGGAGTCGGCCGCGGGGACCGCGAGCAACGCTCATCCCGACTGCTGGGTATTGCCGGACTGGACCAATTCCGGCAACGTCTGGCGGGCAGGCTCTCGGGAGGCATGAAGCAGAAATTGGGACTGGTGTGCGCCCTGATTCACACCCCTAAAATCCTGATCCTGGACGAGCCGACCAACGGCGTCGATCCCGTCTCGCGGCGCGACTTTTGGAGCATCTTGTATTCCTTGTCGACTGAAGGTGTCACCATCCTCACTTCTACGGCTTACCTGGATGAGGCCGAGCGCTGCCACCGCGTGCTAGTACTGTATGGGGGGAGGTTACTGTTCTGCGATACGCCAGCCCAGCTTAAGAAGAACTCGCCGGGAGATATGGTGGCAGTGATTTCCTCCGACCCCCGGCGGTTGCGAGACGAACTGAAGCGCGCCGAGGGGGTCGCTAACGTGATACTTGCGGGGGACGGGTTCCATGTAGTGGTGGACGATGCGGAACGACGTATCCCGGAATTGCGCGCCCGGCTGGCAGCGGCCCAGTTGCCTTTTGATGCCCTGGTTAAGACCACCGCGACGATAGAGGACCTGTTGGTTACGGCGGTTGAACCTGGAGGACCGAGGGTTGAGTCGTGAATTCCATCGGGCAAGCTGTAGTTGTGAACCAATTGGTCAAGCGTTTCGGGCCGTTCGTCGCCGTGGACCACATATCTTTTGAGGCCCACCGCGGAGAAATCTTCGGCTTTCTTGGGCCCAATGGCGCGGGCAAGTCAACCACAATTCGCATCCTTTGCGGTTTACTCCGTCCCACAGAGGGCCAGGCCTTGGTTTCCGGCATCGATGTTAGCGCCCAACCTGAAGCGGTGCGCCAAACCATTGGCTACATGTCCCAGAAGTTTTCCTTGTACAACGACCTGCGAGTCATCGAAAATCTTCGATTTTTTGCCGGCATGTATTCGGTGCCATCGCAATCGATGTCGGAACGCATCCACTGGGCCTTGGAGATGGCCGGCCTCACCGAGCATAAGAAGGACATCGCCGGAAGTTTGCCGGGCGGGTGGAAACAGCGGCTTTCGCTTGGTTGTGCGCTGTTGCACCATCCCTCGATCTTGTTTTTGGATGAACCCACTGCGGGGGTCGACCCGATCACGCGCCGGCAATTCTGGGATGTGATTTACGAATTGGCGGAAGGAGGAATCACGGTCTTTGTAACCACTCATTACATGGACGAGGCGGAGTACTGCAATCGGCTGGCGCTGATTGATCGTGGAAAGATCGTGGCCTTGGGGACGCCCGCGGAACTGAAGCAAAAGTGCATGCCGGGTGAGCTTCTGCTTGTGGAATGTGAACCGCTCGGGCGTGCCCTGGAGATCTTACACGACATGCCCGAGGTGCTCGACGCGGCCATCTTCGGCAGTGCTTTACATGTGGTTGTGCCAACGGCCGAGAAAGCCCTTGCTGTCCTTCACAACCGGCTTTCCGCACAAGGCATAGGAGTCGAAAAGATGGAGCGCATCCAGCCAAGCTTGGAAGACGTGTTTGTCTCCCTCGCTGCCAATCAGGCCCGGACTGCGAAGGAGTGTTCCTAATGCAGGGGTACCGTGTACTCGCCGTAGCTCGCAAGGAGGTCATTCAGATTCTTCGCGACGCCCGAAGCCTGGTCATAGTCGTTGTCATGCCACTGTTCATGATGCTCTTGTTCGGATATGGCGTGAACCTGGACACAAGCGCCATCCCCATGTATGTGTTGGATCGTGAAGGCAGCCAACAGAGCCAAAGCCTTCTCAAACACTTCCAGTCTTCCAGGTACTTTGACATTGTTGGCGTAGTGGACAACTATCCCTCTCTCTTGACGGCCCTCGATGAAGGGCGCTGCAGAATGGCCATCGTCATCCCGGCGCGTTTTTCGAAAGAACTGAATTCCGGTGGCCCGGTCGGCGTTCAACTGCTGGTCGATGCCATTGACGACAACACCGCAAATCTAGCCTTCAGCTACAGCGAATCGGTGGTGCGGAACTTTTCCGCTGACGTGCAAGTCCAGTGGCTGCGGCGGCAAGGCCTTGTCGGCCTAGCGCCCCCTCTGAACGTGGATGCTCGCATTTGGTTCAACGAAGTCCTGGAAAGCAAGGCCTTCATTGTACCCGGTGTCATTGCGTTGGTTCTGACCGTCATCGGCACGTTCTTGACTTCGCTAACGGTTGCACGTGAGCGGGAACGGGGCACGTTGGAGCAGCTCATCTCAACACCGGTCCGCTCGTCCGAGATCATGGTAGGCAAACTTATGCCTTATTTCGTGATCAGTGTGATCGATTTCGGCATTTGTGCGGCTATTGCCATCTGGGGGTTCCGCGTACCTTTCCGCGGAAGTTGGCTCGCCCTGTCAGTCGGTTCCGCATTTTTCCTGATAGTGGTCCTGTCCATGGGGTACCTTATCTCCGTGCTGGCGAGCACGCAACTGGCCGCCAGTCAAACCGCCCTGGTTACCGCTTTTCTGCCTGCATTCCTGCTCTCCGGATTCATCTATCCCATCGATCAAATGCCCCTTGTTCTGCGCGCATTCACGCACATCATCCCCGCTCGTTACTACGTGAGTATCTTAAAAAGTGTCTTTCTCAAGGGAACTCCGATCGGACTGATAGGGGCAGATCTTCTTGGGCTGGCTATTTTTGCCGCGCTGGTTGGGACATTGGCGACCCGGGCGTTTCACAAGACCTTAGATTGAGGTCATTGGTATGTTTGCACGCATTTGGCAGATGGTAATAAAGGAATACATTCAGGTAGTCCGGAATAAGGATAGCTTGTTCCTGCTGGCTGTCACGCCAGTTCTTCAACTGATGCTGCTGGGCTACGGTATCACCTATGAGGTGCGACATATTTCGACCGCGTTTCTGGACTTGGATAACAGCGCGGAGAGCCGTGAGCTTATTAGTCGTTTCGGCGCAAGCCGCTACTTCAACGTCAGTACCCGGCCGGAGGACTACAATCAGATGACGGAGCTGGTTCGGCGGGGGGATGTGTTGATTGCTCTCCAGATACATCCCGGCTTCGGGACGCACATACGCAAAGGGTACACAGCGCCGTTGCAGGTGATTCTGGACGGCAGCAATTCCAATGTGGCTCTGGTTGCGTTGGGATACGTTAACCAGATCGCCGCCGATTTTGCGCGAGACTACCAGAGCGCTCTGTTGCAGCGGAATTCTCCGCTCCTGGCAGCGCAGTTGCCCCACGTGGAACTGGAGCGCCGGCCCATGTTCAACGAAGATATGCAAAGCCGGTGGAACTTTATCCCGGGAGTCATCGGCATTCTTCTGCTGATCCAGGTCGTAATATTGACAGCGTTTGCTGTCGTTCGCGAACGGGAGATAGGCACCTTGGAGCAGTTGATGGTAACCCCGATACGACGCTGGGAGTTCATCGCGGGAAAGACTCTCCCTTTCTTCTTCATTGGACTTGCCGACGGAGCTCTGATCACCGTCCTGGGCACTGCTTGGTTCCACATTCCGTTTCGGGGCAGCGCCTGGGTCTTGATGCTGGGGCTTGTGCTCTTCCTGTTATGCGTGCTGAGCGTTGGCTTACTCCTCTCTACGGCTGCCAAAACGCAGGCGCAGGCGTTGATCTCCGCCTTCTTCTTTCAAGATCCGGCGATCATTTTTTCCGGTTTCGTCTTTCCTATCAGCAGTATACCCAGTGGCTTGCGATGGATCACTTACTTGGACCCGCTTCGCTATTTCGAGGTAGTGTTGCGCAGTGTCTATCTGAAGGGAGTGGGCTTGAGCGTCCTTTGGCCGCAGATGGTGGCCATGGCGATATTTGCGCCGCTTCTATTTGCGATAAGTATTTTGCGGTTTCATAAGTCGGTTGAGTGATCGACCGGAGATGGGATCGCAGGTTCGGCCTGCCAAACTGGAAGGACTTGGCGGAGCACAATTCGTGTCGACAGGAAGGATCCAACGTATAATGCTCCCTTCGAGTGAGAGTGGTCGGTTGGCGTCTGGATGCTCCGCCCGAGGATTAGGGACGCCAGGCGGGGCCGGTGGGAGCGGGTCCGCACTCCGCACTGCTGCCAGCGCTGGTCAAGTATGTGCGCAGGTAGCTTGGCCCAGTGAACCCGATTTCGTTAGCGGCACGGGTGGTTACGTATGAAATTCAGCTTGCAAGGCAAGCGTGCCCTGGTCACGGGCGGATCTCGGGGAATCGGGCGGGGAATTGTGCTGGAGTTGGTCAGGCATGGGGTCTCTGTGGCCGCATGCTACAATCGCGACAGCGAGGATTCCAAGACCCTTGCCGACAATTTGCGACGAGCTGATGGCAAGAGTCTGATGGTCCAGGTGGATGTCGCCGACGAAGCCTCGATCAAGCGCATGACGTCGCAGGTGAAGGAGCGTTTCGGGCGCGTCGAGATCCTGGTCAACAACGCCGGCGTTGTAAGCCACAGGCTGCTGCAGGACTTGGAGACGAGCGAATGGAGACGCACGCTCGACACCAATCTGACGAGCATGTACCTGGTCACCAGGGAGCTGCTGGACAGCATGTCCGAGGGCGCATCCATCGTCAATGTCGCCTCCGGGGTCGCCATGGTTGGTATGGTTGGGCGCGCCGCTTACACAGCATCGAAAGGCGGAGTACTAGGTTTCACGCGATCGCTCTGCAAGGAACTGGGGCCGCGAGGCATCCGAGTAAACGCCATTGCTCCCGGCATAATCGAGACCGACCAGGTCAGCGGCCTCACTGCGGAGCAACACAGCCGTTACGAGAAGCTGGCAGCACTGTCGCGTCTAGGGCAGCCGGAGGACGTCGCCGGCGTAGTGCTGTTTCTGGCCAGCGATCTCGCGCGCTTCGTTTCCGGAACTACCATCTACGTTGACGGAGGAATATAGCTCCATGATCAGAATGACGCTGCACATAAAAGTGAAGGAGGGACGAGCGGCGGATTTTGAACGCGCATGGAGGAAGGTCGCGGATCGGGTTCGCCTCTATCCGGGAAATCTGGGTCAGGCATTGCTGCGCGGCGCCGGACAGACTGAGTTTGTGATTACTTCTGATTGGGTTGACGAACAGGCGTTTCATGAATTCGAGCGCAGCCCCATGCAGGATGATTGGACGGCGGAGTTGCGCGAAATGCGTGAGTCCGCGCGTATGACAACAGAACAACTGCTAGTTCATGTGGAAGGGATGCACACCGATGAGAGCACGCGTCATGGTATTCGCCAAAATCAAGAAGGGTGAGGAAGCCGCTTTTGAAGCCGCCTACTCCCAGGTTACGCTAAAGGTCAAAGGAACTCCCGGTCATATCCGCGACGAGCTCCTGCGCGAAGTCGGCGAGCCTGGCAACTACATCCTGCTGTCTGAGTGGGAAAGTCGGGAGGCATTTCTCGCTTGGGAAAATGCGCCTATCCACATGGCGACTACCAAGCCAATGCACCCCTATTGGGTAGGCAACGTCCAGCGGAAGCTGTACGACGTTTTCGATCCGACGGCGCAAATAGCCGCGGCCTCGTGAGTGGTTGACTTGGTCATGGATGGATCTCGTGCCAAACGCCAACTGTCAGCGGAATGCCATTCGCGGTTGTCAGAGGCCTGATGCTCTATGTCGTTAGCGCGCTCCACTAGCCGAAGGCGACGCCGTCAGCCAACGCCATCCATTTATTGAAGGTGGCCGACGATGGCACCCTGAATGAGGCAGGCCCACCCACCTGTTACTCCTTTGCCCGGGGCGCCTACCACGGTGCAAGGCATTGAGGTGCTCTAAGTGGTGCGTTTCATTCGCATGAAGTAACTAAGGGCGCAGATCCATCCCCGCTTCACATCCCGAGTCGTGGAAGGAGAGCGAGTGCATTTGCACTGTTAATTGCAAAACGAAGTTCCGCGTCCAAATCGAGACCGTCGAGCTGCCTTGCGAAGAACGAAACCTCATCTGGCTGCGAAAAGGGGAAGTCGCTGCCATAGAGCACATGGTCTGGTTGCGCCAACGCCAGCAGTGCTGAAAGCGTTGCTGGAGCAGTAGCCAGTGCCGTATCGAAATAAAACTTGCGGTAATCCAGGAGATATTCCCGGGCGCTCCGCTCCGGATAAGTGGCCGCCAGAATTCGGCTGAACCGCTGAACGGCATAAGGAATATAGCCACCACCGTGGCAAAGTATAAATTTTATGTCGGCATGCCGTTGCATCACTCCTTTTTGCACGAGGTTGGTTGCCGCTCGCACAGTGCTGTGCAGAAAGTCGATTGCGTGTCCAGGGATGCCCGGGACGAGCGGACACGGCAAGTGCAGAGGGTGCACAAAGACCACTTCGCGACGGCGATTGAGTTCGGCGAACAGTGGCTCGAAGACTGGATCCCCCAGGTATACCTTTCCAATGTTAGTGGGCATGAAAATGCCGGCCGCCCCCAGGCTGTCCAGCGCGTAGGAAGCCTCGGCGATGGCGTCCTGAGCGTTCAGCAGATTGATGGTAGCGAAGAAGCCGAACCTGTCCGGCCTCAAGCGAGCCATGGCTGCGGCTTCTTCATTAGTCCTCCGTGCTCCGCGGCGCATGGCCTCGCGAAGCGGTTTGGTACGCCCGATCCAGCCGTCCCGGATCCTCGTCATCGTATTAAGCACCGCTTTGCTCTTCGGCAGGTTCGGAACTGAAGACAGGATAGCCACCCGAATCTCGTTTTCATCCATAACCCGGATGGCAGCTTCCAGCGACCACCAGGTCATGTCTGCACCATTGGCGATATCGAACACGGGCTGATATTCGGTCGCCATGTGGTGATGTACATCGATTCTGTGGCATGGAAGCATGAAAATTCCTTGCAACGAATACGATATGATTACGAGCGCGATGTGACCGACAAAAATCTCCCTCGCGCAGAGTTTGGCACACTTTTAGAGCGCTCGTCCCATGAAACTTGGGTCAAGCATTGCACCATGGTGCTAGTTAAGTACTCAATTTCATAATATACTTACGTATGATAGACTTGAATTCGCTGGCTCGGCCTGGCACACTTGTAGGCGGGTGCTTACTGATGTCAAGATCAACCTCATACGTGATCAGGCTGTCGTCCGCCGAAGAGGCCGAGCTGCGCAGACGATCTTCCAAACCAGCGAGGCGATCGGTAATGACCGGTACAGACCTGACCCGGATCGACAGCATCGATGTCATGACCGCGACGACGATCGTCAGCGAAGCCGGATACGACATGAGCAAATGGGAGACCGAGAACCATTTTGTTTCCTGGCTGCGGCTGTGTCCGGACAATCGCATCAGCGGGAACAAAGTTATTGGTAAAGGGCGGTTGCCCACCAATAATCCGGTTAGCAACGGGTCGCGATGTAGTTCCTCGTGATCGTTCAGATCCTCGTAACCCAGAGCCAGGCCGTAAATGAGCGCCAGTAATTCCCTGAGCTCGCGCACAATCCACAGCGGATGGCGATGATCGGAGAAGCATTCCCCACCCGCGACAACAATCGGATCTTGTGATCGGTCTCGCACAGCAGCAGCGTCCCCCCTCGGTGCTCAGCTGCCGCTCGCTAAAGCGGGCACTCACCTGACGCGAAAAATGTGGTGCAAATGCGAACTCATTCTGGTTACACTTTGTCATAGAAAAGGCCGCCTTTCTTGGGACATTTAACTACGACTTCGAACACCGCAGTTATGCCCGAAATGCGGCCTTTTTTGTACTGTTAATCTTTTTCGCTGTTACTCTTTTCGTTCATTCCCCGTGAGAAATCCGGGCTAGAAAGAATAACGCGATTCAATGCGTTTCATGTCCTTGGTTTCCTATGGCCAAGGCAGAGCCAGCGAACGGCAGCGCTGCCACAAAGCCCGGAGGTGGGGATGGGAGAGGAGTCGTCCCGATTGTGAACAGCCAAGTAAGGCCGTTGGGGACAAGGTCCTTGAAGTCCACAGTTTGGGCATTGAAAACGAATTCCTGGCTGCTGGTTAAGTCGGCTGAGAAGAAACTGTTGAGCATTGTTCCAACGTTGATATTCAGTGGCGGCGTCCTGATGAAAGTCGCCACGAGCTGACCGCCCGAGAAGGAATCAGGATTGTTCCAATCTCCGTGTGGGGAGCTGTTAAAGAACACATTGTAAGTCCCAGCGCTAAGCAGAGCGACGGTAATGTTTCCATTGGTGATGGGCTGAACCGACAAGGTATCGGCTCGCATTGTGAAGAAGGCTGTTGCCTCACTCGGCGTCCCTGAGAAAAGAGACCCGGAGATGCCGTCGATAAAGGCAAGAAAGCAGACCACTTGCGCGGTGCGGTCGGCAGCCATTAGTATCCGGCAAACGGCGTGCTCGGCGATCCGGGAGACCGGAACTCTGCCACCCCCTTCCTTCGCTTGCCTGACAAAACCTGAAACGGCCAATGTTGCAAGCAAGCAAATCCCGATGCATCTTTGCGTCATCTTCATGGTTCAATTCCTCCTTCTGGAAGGGTTCCTTGTGCTTGGTTCACTCACGAACCCATGCGGCCCAGCCTGCTCTCACGAGTTGCCGGTTGATCGCGACCGCGATCACCGCAAAGGGCTTCCCCGTGTTGCGTCTGGTCACCTTTGCCTGCATGCCACTACCCCGGCAGGTCTGATGGAACTTGTTCGCTCGTACTATTCCACCATTATCGGTCTTCCCTCGGTTCCAGGCGGGTCGACTCCTGCATCGTCCGTTTCGGGGCTGCGCAGCGTTCACTCACGTTACGGCCTACATGCTTGCAAAGTCGCTATACGACTCTCTACATCGGAGGCTCCGACGGCTTCGTTACCTTCACCGTCGCTCCGATTGCTACCGGGTGGAGCGAACCAGCTCCCGGGTGGGACTTTCACCCACTGTTGACCATCGCCCTTTCACGGCGCACTGGAACTTCGGGTTAATTGCAAAACGAAGTTCTGCGTCCAAATCGAGACCGTCGAACTGTCTTGTGAAGAGCAACTTCATCTGGCCCGAAAAGGGCATGTCGCTGCCAAGAGCACAAGATCCGATTGCGCCAATGCGAATCATTGAAGTGCGGTTGCCAACGATGCCCCTGTCAATTGTTCAGCGGCTCTACGGAAATCCGCTTGCCACCGCCGGTCCCGGAAAACGTTAAAATCACATTTCCGTTGGCATCCATCACCTCGACCAGAAAGACCGCTGTGAAACTATCGCCTGAATCACTGAGGGTCACCGTTTCCTTGGTTTTTGCCATCGCGAAAGTACCGGGGACCAACGGGAAGGTGATAAGTGTGAGCGAAAACTCGTTGTCCTTCTTAGCTGCCCAACTCCCATGCGCACCTACCGGCGCGCCCTGACCGGTGTTGGTTTCGATCACGCCTCCCCCTGGGGTGAAAGTAACCAGAGCTCTGAAGGTCATGCCGTTTGTTGCTTGGGCGGATTCCATAAACGAACCGAGCAGACAGTTCTCACGTCGATCGCTTGAACAGGGATCCCCTTTCCTTTGGGGATCCCCTTCCCTTTGGGCCCAGAACCCTGTGGGGACAAGAAGGAAAGCGGCTACTAGAACACAGGCAACGAACATTTTGTTTGGTTTCATTGTGCTGAACTCCTTAGTAAGAGAATCAGAACGTCCCGAGACAGCCTAATCTGCGCATTCAACAGGAAACAGGGAATCATTCAAGACGCGGTTGTCGACGATGCCCCCGTCAATTCAGCGGCTCTACGACAATCCGCTTGCCAGTGGCGGTCCCGGGAAGCGCTGCAACCACATTTCCGTTTGCATCCATCGCCTCAACCACAAAGACCGCGGTGAAACTATCGCCTGAATCACTGAGGGTCACTGTCTCCCTGGTCTTTGCTATCGCGAAAGTACCGGGGACCAGCGGGAACGTGATAAATGTGAGATCAAACTGGTCCTGGTGGTCCTTGCTAGCTGCCCAACTCGCATGCACGGTTACGGGAGCGCCCTGAGCGGTGTTGGTTTCGACCAGACCTCCCCCTGGGCTGAAAGTAGCCAAGGCTCTGAGGGTCATGCCGTTTGCTGTTTGGACGATTTCGCTAAACGAACCGAGCAGACAGTTCTCACGTTGATCGCTTGAACAGTGATCCCCTTTCCTTTGGGGATCCCCTTCCCTTTGGGCCCAGAGCCCTGTGCGGACAAGAAGGAAAGTGGCTGCAAGAACACCGGCAACGAACATTTTGTTTCGTTTCATTGTGCTGAACTCCTCAGAAAGAGATTTATACCCGGGTGATCGACGTGTAAGCGGCCTCCACGGCGTATCGGGAACGCGAAAACAACACGTCCCTAATCTGGCCAGTAAAAACGAAAGCGCCAGGAGGCCAATTCAGTAGACGGCAATTCCTTGTACCGTCGTGTCCCCGTTGATAAAGGGACCAACCGGGGTGGGTGAACCCGCCGCTTCGGTCAATTTGCCATCCGCCCCCACCTTCAGGACGTGGATGCCGTTAGAGAAGGGTTGCGAAAATGGTTCAGATCGCTGGGCCACCACATACAGGAACTGCTCGGAGCGGTCGAGCGCCAAGGAGGTCGGCCCAGCAAGGTTGTCTACCATGTGAAGATGCTGAACCTCCACAGGATTCCATGGATCCGTCGAGTTATACACGGAAACAGAATTATCAAACGTGTTAACCGTGTAGATGCGAGTCCCCGCACGATTGAGATGGATCCAGCAGATCCCGAGTCCGGAGTTTGGCACCGCCCGGACGAAGGAAACTTTCCCGCCGCGCTCTCGATCCCCCCCCTCTTCTCGATCCCCTCCCTCTTCTGGCCCGCGACCTAGGGTGTAGCGATAGACGCCCATCTTACCGGCTGTAGTAAACCCCACGTATAGAATCGGCAGGGTCGGATGTGTCTGCAGCCCTATCATGTAACGAGGAGGATTGGGCTGACCAAAGAATCGCACACCTTCAAATACAGAGTCCGGCGCAGCCACTGGAGGATTTTGCCGCAAGCGGCCGTCTTCGATACGGAAGGCGTGCAACAACCCACCCAGGGTATCCGTTGCGAAGAACAGCTCTCCTAATGAAGCAGAGAGCACCTGCGTAGGCGAACTGAAGTATGCAACCGACACGCTGGAATCTGGTATCGGTGTTAGTCCGCCATCGTCGCCGACACGAAATGAAGTGTAGTTCGGCCGAACCACGAATGGATTCTGGCTCGGATCCTCGTCCTTATTAGCGACAGCCAAGATATTTCCTTTCAAGCCGACACTCACCGGTTGGCTACCACCGGAGGGGAAGGGCGAATCCAAAACCGCTTGCAGGCTGCCGTCGTTATAGATGTGGAAAACCGCAACGGAGTTCGAGCCAGAGTTCACGGCGAACAGCAGCCTGCGATCGGAGCTTATTTGGATCGCTTGGTCTTGATCGTTGGTGCCGCTGCGCGGTGGGATGCCAAAGGTCGGGTCGTACACGCCCTTCCCACCGGCTGGCGTGCTGCCAATGAAGCTGAGCATTCCGCTGCCGTTGTTGCGAAAGGCGAGGATGGAATTACCAGCGATCGAGTTACTCTCAATGTAAACGACATCGTCTGAATTCCCCCAGCTCAAAGCTGGAGCCCACAACACAATTGCGACGGCCAAGGCTATTACTGACACAAGCCAGCGCCGCTGGCAGACGTGGCAGCCGCGTCCTTCGGAGCCGAATCCCGAACTCTTCATGGTTTTTCCTCCTCTATAATTTAGGTACACTCTATTGATGTGCAACCTGTTAGCCTCGATACCGAGTTTGCCGCTCCGTAGACACCGCGCCGGCAACGATGAGCATCGCCGTCAGCACAGCCGAGACACGCGCTGGACGCACACTTCGTGCGCTCCAAGCCGCTGAAACGGCCCTGGAGAAAATCGTTAGCCTTTGCACGTTAACTCCTTAAGACAATTCAGGAAAACATTCGCGCGATCCAGGGAACCCCTCCGGGGACGGAAGAGGGCCGAAGTATGCATATCGGCCGAACCACTGTCAAGGCCAAAAAGGATCCGCATGCAGAGCCGATCGGTAAACCATCGGACAACAGTTTTCCGAGGAGCCCTCCAAAAGGGGCTCTGCAAATCCGTCGATAAGCTCGCGCACCGATGTTCGCGTTAGGTCTGAAGCGCTAGGAATCGCAGGGCTTCCAACCACAGGACGATCCCCTCCGTCTCCCGGGCCAGCCGCAAGCGCATCTGTCGGGCGTGATGTACCAGCCGACCTGCCGTGTAGAAGATCAGAAATCGCAGCCGCTTCGGGCGGGCCCGCAATAAATCGGCGGGTAACGCCAAACGCTTCAGGGCCGTCAGCACGTTGTAGGAGAATCACCGCCAGCCGCAACCAGGCGGCGTTGGCCCCAAAGTATTTCGACGGCAGCACTCCGGTCGCCAACTCATTCTTCAGCACATCATGTACCCGCTCGATCGTGCCCGCTTTTTCTCGATGCCACTCGATCAGTTTTACCGGCTCCCAGTCCCAAATGTCGGCTCTCTCAGCTTTCGCCGTCCCTGCATTCGCCCGAATTGCCCGGCCTGTCTTTCCGGGGAGAAGCATCCCAGCTATGTCCTCTATGGCCGCCAGCAAGGACGCCGCTTTTCTCTGTACGTGCCCGAGGAGTTGGTTCCCCAAGTCCAGCGCTGGTT